>Ga0265798_10006359_pt1 | contig 15556 bp, 9 predicted proteins | sample P3T30metagenome_FD_192430 | JGI IMG/M metagenome (GOLD analysis project Ga0265798, IMG submission 192430) | Plant litter microbial communities from East Loma Ridge, Irvine, California - P3 T30 | ecosystem: Environmental > Terrestrial > Plant litter > Unclassified | place: USA: California... | reverse complement strand
GCCGGCCACCCGCGCCTAGCTGCCCCACGAGGAGGCCGTGCACCCCAAAAACTCGCTGGAGTGGTGGTACCTCACCGGCCACCTGCGCGACCAGGCCAGCGGCGAGGAATTTGGCATCGAGTACGTCTTTTTTCACTTCAACCTGAAGGATGGCAAAGACGACTACCAGATGGTGAACGTGGCCATCACTGACCCTAAGGGCCAAAAATTCAACTACGATTATAAGCTGGGCAAGCTGCCGCGCCTGCTCACCGACTCGCTACCGCTGCGCCTGCGCGACCGCAAGGATGGGCAGGTCTGGAAATTCGACGGCCAGGAGGGCAAGTACCAGTTCGAGGCTGCCCTCACCGGCAAAGACAACGCTGGCTACGCCCTCAACCTCAGCACCACGCCCACCAAGCCCGTGCTGATGCACGGCAACGGCACCGGTTACGAAAACTATGGCAAAGGCATCGTGGCCGGCTACTACTCCTACCCCCGGCTAGCCACCACCGGTACGCTCACCGTGGGCGGCAAAACGCACCAAGTAACTGGCGAGCTGTGGTACGACCGCCAGTGGAACTGCTCGGCCGTGGTGGCCAAAGGCGTGGGCTGGGACTGGCTCAGCATCCAGCTCGACCAGCCCCGCGAGGAGCTGATGCTCAATACCCTGCACAATACCGAAACCAACGAGGCGCTCAACAACGGCTCGTTTTTCAGTGCCGCCAATGAGGGGATGCACCTCACCGGCACCGACTTTCAACTCACGCCCCTCACCTACTGGACCAGCCCCAAGTCGAAGAAAAAGTACCCCGCCAAGTGGCGCGTGCAGGTGCCCAGCCAGGGCTACGACCTCGTAGTGGAGCCCCTCGTGCCGCAGCAAGAGCTGGCGCTGCGCTTCTTCCACGCCTTCACCATGTACTACTGGGAAGGCATGTGCAAAGTGACCGGCACCCACCACGGCCAGCCCGTCACCGGCAAAGCCTACGTGGAAATAACCAACCGCTAACCAGCCACTTACAGCGCCATGCAGCGGCTGCCTATGCTATAGCGGCCGCTGCATGGCGCTGGGCAGCAGCCCAAATTTTTCCTTGAACGCCGCCGTGAAGTGCGCCCCGTTCTTGTAGCCCACCAGGCTAGCCACCTCGCCCACCGAATACTCCGTTTCGAGCAATAATTGCCGCGCCTTATTGAGGCGAAATTGGATGAGGTACGCCCGCACGGGCAGGCCAAACTGCTGCTTGAAACCCTGCTTGAGCTTGAACTCGTTGAGGCCCACCAGGCGCGTTAGCTCTTTCAGGCTGGGCGGAGCTACGTAGTGGTTTTCAAGCAGCAGCCGGCACGCCTCAAGCTTCTGCTGCTCATCGGGGCGTAGCCCGGCGGGGCGGTCGAGGCAGGGCGCGGGGGCCTGGCCCTGCTCTAGCTGCAACAGCAGCAGCTCCAGGATTTTGGCTTCTATAAAAAACCGCTTTAGCAAGCCCTCGCGGGTGCAGTGGCGGATGTCGTGGATGAGCTGGTGCATTTCGGCCGTGATGGGCAGGTGCGCCGGGGCCAGGCCCGTGGGCTCGGCGCGGGCCACGGCCGCCACAAAGGCCTGGTGCAGCTGGCACTGCTGGTCGAGCAGGCGGAAGTAAAATTCCTTCGATAAGATGATGGCGAAGTACTGCACCGGCTCGCCGGCCGGCATGTCAAACGCAGCCTGCAAGCCAGGCAAGTAGTACATACTATGCACGTTGCCTACGTAGCCCGCCCGGCCCGCCGGGGCGCTTCCAGCCTGTCCCTGCAAGAAAAATAGCAGCAGAATACTCTCCCCCTCCACCGTAAATAAGTCGGTGGCCACCTGCCGGAATTCAAAGTGCGTGTCCAGTATCAGCAGGCCGCTGGTGCTGAGCTGCCGGCTGCTGAGGTGCGCCACAAACGGCTCGGCAAGGGTGACAACCTGCTCCGACAACAGGCTATTGGGCTGGTACGCTTCCGGCACCTGCTCGCGGCAGATATACTGGTCGGACTGCGCCAGCCGGGAGGTCACAAGCATAGGCAAAAACTCTCTTTTTGGGTAAACAAGCTCCTCTTTTCGATACTGGCCACGCCTGTACGCTAGGAATGCTAGTGCCCCAAAGGTAGTTTATTTATAATTTGTCTAAATAAAAGAAGCTTTTTCATGAACTGCTTTATTGCCTACACTTGGCAGTAACATACTGTTGATGTGCGCTTTATTTTTTCAATAAATCTTCACCACCTCTTCATCTATTGTGCGCCGCTTGTGCAAAGCAGAGGTGCAGCTGTTATCCGCGCTTGCCTGCGGCAACTTACTCCCCGGCCCTATAAGTGCTAGCTACACTGCTGGCTAGCCAACCCCAGCAGAGCTAAGCGGCCCTGGGAGGCCTTCAAAACAGGGCTAGCTTTTTAATCACAAAAGGCAAGCAATCAGCACTTAACCTAACTGGCCAGTTCTGTTTGCAGTGAAAATCCTCCCGAATTCATTACTGAAACTCCCTTTTTCGGCAAAGGATGCTCACCAGAAACTCACAATTTTGCAGCCCACTTTAGAATTAGTCTAAATAATTCTAAACCTGTCTGAGCGAACAAGAATTAGCCAAGCTGGCTAGGGCCACTGGGCCAACCAAGGAGAACGCTTATTACTATCAGTCAATCACTTATAGCCACTGCCTGGTTTATTTTTCTCGTCAATGGTTGCTACACTACCCTCTCGTGTTCAAACAATTAGCTACCGCCTGCTGCTGCGGGTGCTCGTGCTGCTGGCGCTGGCGGGCAGCACGGCGGCCCTAGCACAGCAAGTGCCGCTCGCGGAGCAAGCGGCCATCACGGGCACCGTCACCGATGCGCAGGGCCTGCCGGTGGAGGGTGCCACGGTGCGGCTGCAAGGCACTGACTTAGCCACTAGCACCTCAGCAAAGGGGATTTATCAATTCCGAAACCTGGCGCCGGGCAGCTACACAGTGCTGGTGAGCAGCCTGGGCTACGAGGCGCTGGCCAAGGTGGTGCACGCGGAGAGCGGCAAGACGACGAAGCACTATTTCGGCCTGGTATCGGCCCACAAGGAGCTGGATGAGGCCGTGGTGGTGGGCAAGTCGGCAGCACAGCAGGTCAACGAAACGGCCTATAACGTGACATCGGTGGACCTGCGCCCGCTCAAGAATACCTCGCTCGACATGGCCCAGACCCTCGACCGGGTGGCCGGCGTGCGGGTGCGCCAAACGGCCGGCGTAGGCTCGGCTACCAACCTTACTATCAATGGCTTTGGTGGGCGGCAGGTGAAAGTATTTCTGGATGGGGTGCCGATGGAGGGCTTCGGCTCGTCGTTTCAGCTCAACAACCTGCCCGTGAACCTGGCCGAGCGCGTGGACGTGTACCGCGGCGTAGTGCCGGTGGAGTTTGGGGGCGATGCCCTGGGCGGCGCGGTCAACATCGTGACTAACCAGCGCAACCGTACCTACGTGGACGCCTCGTACTCCTACGGCTCCTTTAACACCCACAAAACCAGCCTCAATGCCCGCCACACGTTTGCCAGCGGTGTGCAGGCGCAACTCAATATTTTCCAGAATTACTCGGACAATAACTACTGGATACACGTGCCGGTGCTGGACCTGCAAACCTCGGTTTTTAGCCCGGATGAGAAGCGGGTGCGCCGCTTTCACGACACCTACCACAACGAAACCGTGATTGCCAAGCTGGGCGTGGTGGGCAAGCCCTACGCCGACCGCCTGCTGCTGGGCGTGGTAGCGGGCAACAACCACGCGGATATCCAGACCGGCAGCCTGATGCGCTACGTGTTCGGGGCCAAGTTTCGGGAAGACCGCACGTTGATGCCAACCCTGGAATACCGCAAGAATAACCTATTCATTCCCAAGCTAAACGCCAGCTTCAACGGCAGCTTCAACCTCGGCTACAGCCGCAACGTGGACACCGTGAGCCGCACCTACAACTGGTACGGGCAGTCGGTGCCCAAGGCGCGGGGCGTGCAGGCCGGCGAGGCTGTGTACCAGCTAGCCCGCAACTACGACCACAACGGCGCGGGCAGCCTCGTGCTGGATTACCGGCCCGGCGACAAGCACTTCCTCACGCTCAGCAACATCCTTTCGACCTTCAACCGCACCACCGAGGCCGAAAGCGAGCGCGACGCTGCCACCATCGCCGCCAACCAGGTGCCCCGCGTGGTGTACAAGCACGTGCTGGGCGGCTCGTACCAGTACCGCTACAGCGACCGCTGGAACTCGTCGGTGCTGCTCAAGCGCTATTCGCAGTTCACCAACTCGGTGGTAGACACCGACCCCGGCAACGCCACCCGCAACGAGGAAGTATCGGGCACCTTCGCCACCACCGGCTACGGCCTCACCACCACCTACCTCTACGCCGGCTGGCAGGTGAAGGGCTCCTTTGAGAAGGCGTTTCGCCTGCCCACCAGCAACGAGCTATTTGGTAATCAGGATAATATCGACCTGGGCAACACCAGCCTGCTGCCCGAAAGCAGCCTCAACTACAACCTCGGCCTGAGCCGCGAGAAGCCGCTCGGCCCCAAGGGCCTGCTCTTTGCCGACCTCACGCTGAGCTACCGCGATGTGCGCGACTACATCCAGCGCACCATTGATAACCAGCGCGGTACGGCCGGATTCGTCAATTTCGGCAAGGTGCGCAACTGGGGCGTGAGCACGGAAGTGCGCTACACGCTGGCCGACCGCTTCGCCATCGGGGCCAACGCTACCTACCAAGACATTCGCAACCGGGCGCCCCAGCAGCAGGGCACGTCGCTGGCCAACCCCTACCTCAACGTGCGCCTGCCCAACACGCCCTACCTGTTTGGCAACGCCGACGCCTCGTGGTCGCTGCCCAATGCCTTTAAGAAAGGTAATCGCCTGAGCCTGGGCTACAACGCGCAGTACGTGCGCCAGTTTCCGCTGGAGTGGATTGTCGATGGCAACCTGCAAACCAAGCGCATCGTGCCCGACCAGTTTGCCCACAACCTCCACATGTCCTACTCGCTGCAAAACGGCCGCTACAGCCTCACCGCCGAGTGCTGGAACCTGACCGACGCCCGCCTCTACGACAACTACAGCCTGCAAAAGCCCAGCCGCAGCTTCAACCTCAAGCTGCGCTACACTTTCGTCAACTAACTTATTTACACCTGCTTTGATGAGCACTTTTTTCACTTCCTCCCTGCGCGCGGCGGCCCTGCTGGCCGGCGCGGCCCTCGCCTTCTCCTCCTGCACCAAGGACGACACCACTGATGCCGCGCCCGTGGCCGATGCGCCCTACATCGTGGGCGGCACCTCGGCCAGCGGCACCGTGTACCTGCTACAAGCCAAGGACTTGGCCACGGGCTCGACCACCATCCAGGGCAATGGCCTGGAGGCGCTGGCCTCGACCTACTGGGTGTACGTGGGCGATAAGTACCTCTACAGCTTCTACTACAAGCAGGGCGACCCCGGCACCGGGCAGTCGTTTGCGCTCGATGCCAGCGGCAAGCTCGCGGCGCGCTCCGACTTCCAGCTGCCCTCGCGCTTCACCACCGTCGGCACCTTTGGCGACTACGCCATCACGGCCGTAACCGCCACCACGACCATCGGCGCGCCCGCCATCACGGTCAATTTCATCAACGCCAAAACGCAGGCCGTGGAATCGAAAACCATCACCGTGCCCAACATGACGGGCAGCGGCGAGGTGCCTACCATCGCCGGCCTCGTGGGCGTGGGCGACAAGTTTTACGCCGGGCTGGCCTTTGCCAAAGCCGACGGCACCGCCACCGCCTACCCCGACAGCGCCTACGTGGCCGAGTTTGATAAGAGCCTGAATTATCGCCTTTTCCGCGATGGCCGCATCAGCGCGCCCACGGCCCGCAACCGCTCGCAGTACTACTCGGGCATGGCCAAAGACGCCGACGACAATGTGTACGCCTTCTCCTCGGGCTACTACAGCCAGAATAATCCGTCAGGCGTTATCCGCATCCTGAAAGGTGCCAGCAAGTTCGACCCCAGCTACTACGTGAACCTGGCCGCCGCCTCGGGGGGCAGCCCCGTCTTCAAGGTGTGGCCCATTTCGGGCGACAGCTTCCTGCTCCAGATGTACACCACCGCCACGCTCACCGGCAACGACGCCCGCAAGCTGGCCATTTTCAAGGCCTCGACCAAGGCCTTTACCTGGGTAACGGGCCTGCCCGCGCTGGCCAATATCTCGTCGTTCGGGGCCACCGTGCTCACCGATAACGGCAAAATCGTGGTGCCCGTGATGACGACCAACGAGCAGCCGCACCTCTACAGCATCGACCCCGCCACGGGCATCGCCACCAAAGGCATGGAGGTGCGGGCTACCGCCGTGTCGTCGGTGGGCAGGCTGGCACTGCAATAAGCCAGTTAGCCAGAGGCATAACCTTCAGTTAACTAACAGGATATGGCGACTAACCCCAGCCGCACCGGCTACCCCTTTCGGAAGTTAATGGGCGACCTCCACCTGTGGCTGGGGGTCGCCAGCGGGCTGATTCTCTTTGCGGTATGCCTGTCCGGCACCGCGCTGGTATTTCGGCAGGAAATAACCGAAGCCCTGAATAACCGCCTCTACCAACTGGACGAGGCCAGCGTGCAGGGCCGCAAACCCCTGCCGCTAGCCCAGTTGCTGCGCAACGTAGCGGCCCACGCCAAGGGCACAGTCACCGGCATCGAGATTCCGGCCGATAAGTACCGCGCCTGGGCCTTCACCATTAGCGAGCCTCGCCAAAACCGGGGCGGCCGGGGCCCACAGGCCGCTGGCCCGCCCAGCTACCAGCGCGGCCCCGGCAGCCAGCCCGATACAGCAGCTCCCCGGCACCTGGGCCACGGCCGTCGCCAAGCACTTGCCGAAGCAGCGGCCAGCCAGCCTACTAACCAAGCCGCTAACCCACAACGCTACCAGACCGCCAGCACGCAACCCGTTGCCAACCCTGCTGGCAACGGCCGCCAGCAGGGGAGTGGCCACCGCGCTAGCGCGCACCACCGCCCAGCAGAGGCTAGCGCGCCAGCCGAGTTAGCCACCGCTAGCCAGCCGGCCGACACGGCCCATACCGGCCGCTTCAACTCTGAACACCAGCGCGGTACGCACACCGACTTTCACCGCCGCGGCCGCCACGCGACCGATTCTACCCAAGTAGCCGGTGCACCCGGCGCCGGCCACCACGGCGGCCGGCACCGCCGCACCTCAGAAGGCGAACCGGGGCTAGCCCTGGCCGCTACCGCCGCGCCGGCCGACACTGCCCAGCCGGCTAGCCACAAGGCATGGGCGCACGCCGGGGCCGGGCGGCCGCACGGCGGCCAGCACAACTGGCAGTTGGCTAGTAGTTTGCGCACCAAAAAAGCTACCGACTCGGCCGGACTGGTGCGGCACGGCAGCCACCAGGAAGGTGGCCAGCGCCAGTACGCTGGCCCAGCCCAGGCCAGCGCGGCCCCGGCGTTGGCAATGGCAGACGGGCGGCGCGGCAACGACCCCCGCATGCAAACGACGGCCGATGAGCCTGGCCCGTCACGCAGCGGCGGGCGTGGCGAGGGCATGGGCGGCCGGGGCGGGCGTGGAGAGCGCGGCCGGGCGGGTGGCGGCGGCCACGGCCGCAGCCCCTCCTACCTGGTGAACCCCTACACCGGCGAAATCTTAGGCAAAACCACCGACCTCGCCGGCAGCGGCTTCTTCTCCTTCATGCTGAACCTGCACCGCCGGGCGCTGGTAGAGCGGGGCATCGGCAGCTTGGTGGTGGGCATCGCCACGCTCATTTTTCTGGTGCTGGAGGTGACGGGCCTCGTGCTGTGGGCACCCGCCAAGCTCAAGCAGTGGCGCAACTGGAAGATGTGGAAGCCGGGCTTCAGCATCAAGTGGGACGCCAACTGGAAGCGCATCAACCACGACCTGCACAACACGCTGGGCTTCTACAGCTTCGGGCTGCTGACGGTGATGGCGCTCACGGGCCTGTGCTGGTCGTTTGGGTGGTTTCGCGAGGGCACTAGCGCCCTGTTTGGGGCCAAGGTATTTGGGGGGCGCAACGAGCAGCGGCTGCCCTCGGCGCGGCCCGCCGCGCCCGGCCGCACCCTCTCAGCCGACGACTTCCTGGCCCTGGCCAATCAGCGCCTGCCCTACCCCGGCACCGTGCGCCTCAGCCTGCCCGAAGGCCCCACCGCCTCCGCCGGCGTGCAAAAAACGCGGATGGGCTTCTTTGCCCCCGCCGCTGCCGACAGGCTCACGCTCGACCAGTACACCGGCACGCTGCTCAAGGCCGATATTTTTGCCGAAAAGCCTTGGAATGAGCAGCTAGTGGCTAGCATTCGGCCGCTGCACTTTGGCGACGTGTACGGCACGTTCACCAAAATCCTCTACTTTCTCGCCTGCCTCATTGCCACCAGCCTGCCCATTACGGGCGTCATTATCTGGCTGAATAGGTTACGAAAAAAGAACAAGCGCAAGCCAGCGGCGCGGGCCGTAGGCCAGCCGGCTAGCCGCACCACCGAGGGGACACAGCCGGTGCTAGCGGCCGTGGGCACTAGCTTTGGGCAACCCGACCGCCGGGAATTGCAGTAGAACTATCCGCCCCAATCTTTGTAAATAAGCTATGCTCAAACGCGATTTTATCAAGAACGCCGCGGCGTTCGCGCTCAGCGCCCTTGTCAGCCCTGCCGTGCTGGCCCGCGCCCAGGAAGAACGTTTTTTGCGCGATGCCCGCGCCCTGCCGATGGCCGACGGGCCGTTTGCGCTGCCGCCCCTGCCCTACGCCTTCAACGCGCTGGAGCCGCACATCGACGCCCGCACGATGGAGATTCACCACGATGCGCACCACAAAACCTACGTCTCGAAGCTCAACGAGGCCGTAGCCGGCAAGCCCGAGGAAAAGCTGCCGCTGGCCGACCTGCTGGCCACCGCCAGCAAGCAACCCGACGCCATCCGCAACAACGCGGGCGGGCACTACAACCACTCCATGTTCTGGACGCTGCTGGCTACCAAAGGCGGCGGGCAGCCCACTGGCGCGCTGGCCACAGCCATCACCAAAGACTTTGGTTCGTTCGACAAGTTCAAGGAAGAATTTACCAAAGCTGCTACTACGCGCTTCGGCTCGGGCTGGGCCTGGCTGAGCGTGGATAAGACCGGCAAGCTCTTCATTTCCAGCACGCCCAACCAGGACAACCCGCTCATGGACCTGCCCGGCATCGTGCGCGGCACGCCCGTGCTGGGCCTCGATGTGTGGGAGCACGCCTACTACCTCAAGTACCAGAACAAGCGCCCCGATTACGTAGCCGCCTTCTGGAATGCGGTGAACTGGCCCGAGGCCGACCGCCGCTTCACCTCCGCTAAGAAAGGCTGATTTTTCCGTTAGCAGTCAGCAATTAGCAGTTATCATTTCGGGGTCCCAAATGATAACTGCTAATTACTGACTGCTAACGGAAGCGCTACTTCACCAGCGCGCCCGCTAGCAGGGCCACGCCGACTATTACCACGCTCGGCACTTTTTCCCAGAGCAGGAGCAGAAAGGTGACGCCCACCAGCAGGGGGTTGAGCGGCAGGTGCCAGTGAGCCAGCGGGCCGGGCAGGGCCAGCAGGCGGTCGGGCAGCGGGTGGTAGAGCAGCAGCGCCGCCGCGCATACCAGGCCGGCGCTCACGGCATTCACCCCTTCGAGCGAGGCCTTGACTACGCGGTACTGCCGCAGGCTGTCCCAGAAGCGGATGACGAAGAATATCAGGAAGGTGCCGGGCAAAAAGATGCCTACCGCGCCCACTACTGCGCCCAGTAGCTGCGGCCCCACACCCCCCACTGGCCGCATGGCCAGCGCCCCGATGTAGGAGGTAAACGAGAAATTAGGTCCTGGCAGCGCCTGCACCAGCCCCAGCCCCGACAGAAACTCCGGCCCGGTGAGGTAGTGCTTGTACTCCACAAACTCGGCGAAGAGCAGCGGGGCCAGCACCTGCCCCCCACCAAAGACCAGCGAGCCGTTGCGGTAAAAATTTTCGAAGAGCCGCACCGGCAGCAGGTGCGTATAGTGCCCCAGCAGGGCCGCCAGCAGGAAGGTACCCAGCCATAGCCCCCCATTGGCCCACTCCACGCGGATGGGTTTTTTGTCGGGCACGATGGCGTGCTTGCGGTAGCGTAGCGTGGTTACGGCCCCGCCCGTCAGCAGCAACAGCGGCAGCACGCCCGGCAGCTGGAAGAAGTACGCCACCATCGACGAGGCCACCATCAGGGCCACCGAGGTTTTGGTTTGAATGACTTTCTCGGCGATGCGGTAGGCCGAAAAGGCCACGAAGCCCACGGCTACCGGCTGTACAAACTGCACTAATTGCGCCGTAAACTCCGTGTCGAAGTGCGTAAGCAGCAGGCCAGCCAGCGTCATAATGACAACGGCCGGCAGGCACCAGATAAATAGGGTGAGGTACGCCAGGTTAGGCCCGCCCAGCCGGAAGCCGATGGCCGTCATGGTTTGGGTAGAGGTGGGGCCGGGCAGCAGCGCGCACAGCGCTTGCAGCTCCAGCAGCTCGGCGGCGGTGAGGTAGCGGCGCTTGTTGACGAGCAGCCGAAACATCATGGCCAGGTGCGCCTGCGGCCCGCCGAAGGCCGTGCAGGCCAGCGCCGCCACATCTTTCAAAAAGATGATGCCACGCACCCGGCGCGTTCGCTGGCCCGAGCGCCGCGGGGGCGGCGCCAGCGATACGGGCGAGGGAGGCGAAGCGTCGGGTAGCAAGAGCGCGAGTGATAAACGAGCCTTCGAAGATAAGGAAAACCGTGAAGTATGAAACAGGCTATGAGCGGCTAGCCTCTGTCCTATTCACCCTGCGCCGGTGCCTAATTCTGCTAGCGCACCGCTACCTAGCGCGGGCCTGCGCACGGGGCTGGGGATTTATACGGAGGGTAAAAACGCGTACTTTCTGAAAGATTTTCCGGGTAAATCCCTTCTTACTGAGCCGTATACACTAGCACGGGCCGCGGCTCATTATCTCCCTTTTTCCTCTTTATTTCCTTAACCACAAGTATGAAAAACAAATGGCTTTCCCTGCTGGCCTGCGCGCTTCTGTGCTCGTCAGCGGCTGTTTTTACGGCCTGCGACGATGATGATGACGATGTAGCTCCTAGCACCACCAGCGGCTCAACCACGGGTACCACCGGTACCACGGGTACTACCGGCACCACGGGTACTACCGGCACTACGGGTACCACCGGCACCACGGGTACCACCGGCACCACGGGCACCACGGGTACCACCGGCACCACCGGTACCACGGGTACCACCGGTACCACGGGTACCACGGGTACCACGGGTACCACGGGTACCACGGGTACCACGGGTACTACCGGCACTACGGGTACTACCGGCACTACGGGCACCACGGGTACTACCGGCACTACGGGTACTACCGGCACCACGGGTACCACGGGTACTACCGGCACCACGGGTACCACCGGCACCACGGGTACTACGGGTACCACCGGCACCACGGGTACCACCGGCACCACCGGCGGTGGGGGCACTACCTAAGCGGTAGCCTTCATCGGCTAGCAGCGTACCATCAGCCTTTTACCAACCTGCTGACTAGCCCCACAACCTGAAAAAGCGGTTCGTCTCACTTGAGGCGGACCGCTTTTTCAGGTTGTGGGGCTAGCTGCTTACCGCTACCTGGGTGCCTGCTCAACGAAGTGCGCAGTGCCGAATTTGCTGGCCGCGCTATTCGCTTGTCTCAGGTTTTTGACCGTTGCGCGGTGTGGCTCATCGCCACGCGCGAGCATACGAAACCCGGGGTAGGGTGTATAGTTGAGCCGACTCACGCCTGCTACTGCTGCGGCAAGAACTTTGCCCCTTAGTTTTGATGAATACTTATCTATACTTCAAAACTACCTACCTGAATGACCCAATTTTACAAGCTGGGATTTGGCTTATCGGTGCTAGTGCTTGCGGGCACGACACCCACGCTAGCCCAAACGTTTACCCACGTGCAGCCAGTGGGCGTAGCCCTGGCCACTAGCAGCGGCAGCAACGTGCTGGAAATCGTGACGGACGCCGCGGGCAGCAGCTACGTGACTGGCTTCTTTGCGGGCACCGTTACCATTGGGGGCACTACGCTCACCAGCGCGGGCGGCAACGACGTGTTTGTGGCTAAGTACGACGCGGCCGGCGTGGCCCAGTGGGCCGTGCGCGGCGGTGGCACCGGCGACGATATTGCCACGGCCATCGCGCTGGATGCCAGCGGCAACCTGGGTATTACGGGCGGCTATGGGGGCGGGGCTACGGGCACCTTCGGCTCCACCGCGCTGGCCAATGCGGGCGGCCAGGATATGTTTGTGGCCAAGCTCAGCAATGCGGGCACTTGGCTGTGGGCCCAGCGCGTGAGCGGCGCCAATACGGAACTCGGCCAGAGCCTGGCCTTCGACAGCAGCGGGAGCCTCTTCGTCGTGGGTTTTTACCAAAGCCCGAGCGTTTCGCTTAGCGGCACCAGCAGCACGTACAGCAATTTCAACGCCCCCCTGGCCTTCTCGCTGCTGCTGAAGTACGCCGCTACTGGCAGCTACCTGAGCGCACAGAACCTTACCAGCAACAGTTCGCTGTACGCCAACTCCTTAGCTATCGACGCCAGCAACAATGTTTACATCTACGGCGACTTCTCGGGCGCGGCGGCTTTGGGCAGCAAAACGCTTTATAGCTTGGGCGGGCAAGACGTGTTCGTGGCCCGGCTAACCCCGGCACTCACCTACACCTGGGCGCAGAGCGCCGGCGGCTTGAACGACGATTTTGCCCCCTCGGGCCGGTCGCTGGCCGTCGAGGCCAACGGCAATACCTACCTGACCGGCCGCTCGTACAGTAGTTCCTTCCAGTTCGACACCGCCCTGCTCATGAACGCCAATACCAACGGGGATGCGTTTATCCTCAGCCTCACCGGCGGCGGCAGTTGGCGCTGGGGGCAGCAGGCCGGCGGCATCGACCAAGACCGGGGCGAGGCGGTGGTCCTTGATGGCAAGGGCAACCTCTACGCCACCGGCGACTTTGCCGGCACGGCTTCCTTCGACCGCCTTACCCTCACCAGCGCCGGCGGCTCCGATGCCTACGTGGCTAAGCTCACCACCGAGGGCATGTATCTCAGCGCCACGCGGGCCGGCGGCACCCTCGACGACGGCGGCAGTGGCGTGGCCAGCGACGTCACCGGCAATCTCTACAACGTGGGCTACTACGCTAGCTCGCCGGCCGGCTTCGGGAGCCTCAGCCTGGTCAACTCGGGCACCCAGACTGGCTACTTCGCCCGCAGCCTGGCCGACCTCACGGTGAGTACCCCCGGCCAGGCCAGCGGCGGTATCTATAATAATGTGACCATCGCGGGCGGCGCCAGCACCACACTCAGCAGCTTCCTGGTGGCCAACGGTGCGCTGCTGGTGCAGAATGGGGGCAGCCTCAACCTCAACTGCCAGCCGCTGACGGGCGCGGGCAGCTTCGCTCTTCAGGCGGGCGGCGCGCTTTATATCTGCAACCCGTTGGGCATTGCCCGCAGCGGGGCCAGCGGCGCGGTACAAGTCAACGGCGGCCGCTCTTTCCACCCCGATGCCCTCTATTTTTATAATGGTACGGCGGCCCAGGTTACGGGCGATGCCCTACCAAGCCAGGTGCGCGCCCTCACCACGCTCAACGCCAGCAGCGTAACCCTAACCAGCCCGGTGCAAGTAGCCCAGACCCTGACGCTGGGCAGCGCCGGCAACCTAATCACCGGCGGCAATGCCCTGACGCTGCTCAGCAGCGGCACCGGCACGGCCCTGGTAGTCAACAGCGGCACGGGCACGGTGCAGGGCGCCGCTACGGTGCAACGCTACATCGACGGCTCGCGCAATGCGGGCCTGGGCTACCGCCACTACAGCGCGCCCGTGACGGGCGCCACGGTGGGTAGCCTGACCACCAGCGGCTTCACGCCGGTACTGACGCCGGCCTACAACACCAGCGCCACGCCCGGTACTACCCGGCCTTTTCCCAATGTATTTGCCTACAATCAGCGCCGGCTGAGCACTACCAGCAATAACTCACCGGCGTTTGATAAAGGCTTCGTGGTGCCAGCCAGCGGCGACGCGCTCGCCCCCGGCCAGGGCTACGCCGTCAATATCGGCGCGGGCGAGCTGGTCAGTTTTGTGGGTAGCCTCAACTCGGGTGACCTGACGGTGAACCTGAGCCGCAACAGCGACGCCACGGCCGCCGATGCCGGCTGGGCCCTGGTGGGCAACCCCTACCCCGCCCCGCTCGACTATTCGCTCGTGGCCGCTACCGACCGCCCCGGCCTCGATGCCGCCGCCTATGTGATACAAAGCACCGGGCAGTACGCCGGCGGCTACCGCAGCTACGTAAACGGCGTGAGCACCAGCATGGGTAATAACCCGCTCATCGCCAGCGGCCAGGGCTTTTTTGTGCGCGTCAGCCAGGGCCAGACTAGCGGGGCGCTGACTTTCCGCAATGGCCAGCGCGTAGCTACTTATGCAAGCCAGGCCACCTTCCAGCGCCCGGCCGCCGACCCGCGCCCGCTCTTGCGCCTGGAGCTAGCCGGTGCCGGCCTGGCCGATGCCTGGGTAGCCTACGCCGAGCCCGGCGCCACCCCGGCGTTTGAGAGCCAGTACGACGCCGCCAAGCTGCCCAACTCCACGGGCCTCAACCTAAGCAGCGCCACCGGCACCGAGCACGTGGCCATCGAAGGCCGCCCGGCTTTCGCGGCCGCCACGACGCTGCCGCTGGCCGTAGGCGTGCCGGCAGCCGGCACCTACACGCTGGCCCCCACTGCCCTCGCCAACCTCCCCGCCGGCCTTACCGCTTACCTGCACGACGCCGATACCGGCCAGCGGGTACCGCTGGCACCGGGCAGCAGCTACGCATTCAGCGTGACGGCTACGGCCGCGCAGGCGCTTATTGAGCGCCGTTTCAGCGTGCAGTTCAGCAACGCCGCCCCCCTCGCTACTGCCCCGGCCCAGCTGGCCAGCCAGGTGAGCGTATACCCCAATCCGACCCGCGAGGGCTTTACGGTGGCACTGCCGGGCGTAGCCGGCGCCACGGCCGTGCGGGCCGAGCTGCTCAATGCGCTGGGCCAAGTGGTGCGCCGCCAGCAGGCCGCGCTGCCGGCCGCCGGGGCGCAGCTGCCCATAGCCACGGCCGGGCTAGCCCCCGGCATCTACACCCTGCGCCTAGCGGCTGGCGCTACCATCGTTACCAAGCGCGTAACGGTGCAGTAGCGCAGGTTATCTCCTTCGCTTAAAACCAAAAACAGCGGCCCGCCTCTACCGAGACGGGCCGCTGTTTTTGCGTTAAAATTAGTGGCTTACTTCTTCTTGAGGCCCAGCTCGATGAGACGCTCATTGAGAAATTCGCCGGCCGTGATGTCGGCTTCTTTCTTCGGGTTTTCGGCCGTCACCAGGTGGTCCAAAGCCGCCAGGCTCATTTCGGAGCGCGGGTGCATGAAGAACGGGATGCTGTAGCGCGAGGTGTTCATCTTCTCGCGGGCGGGGTTCACCACGCGGTGGATGGTGCTCTTGAGCACGCCGTTGGTGAGGCGCTGGAGCATGTCGCCCACGTTCACCACAATCTGGTCGGGCAGGGCCGTGATGGCA
>Ga0265798_10006357_pt1 | contig 15558 bp, 14 predicted proteins | sample P3T30metagenome_FD_192430 | JGI IMG/M metagenome (GOLD analysis project Ga0265798, IMG submission 192430) | Plant litter microbial communities from East Loma Ridge, Irvine, California - P3 T30 | ecosystem: Environmental > Terrestrial > Plant litter > Unclassified | place: USA: California... | reverse complement strand
TCGCCTCGGTCGCTCTATTCAACTATCCAATCACTCTCCCATTCTGCGTCGGCTCATCCATGGTACTGGTTGCTACGTATCTGTACAACGCACCAAGCACAGCCAGGGGTACGCATGTGGTAGAAACAGGAACACCGAATCCCCCACCGCTTACGAGTTTCAATGACCAAGGCAATCACTCTCGCTCGCCCACACTGGGGAAGCCGATGCCGATGCCCAAGCGCTGGTAGTACAGAATTAGATGCGAATAGATCATGTATGACGATGGACCCTGTCGCACGGCGTAGAGGTTTCAACCCGCGAGACGTCTCTGCATCAGATCACGCGGCCGAGGAGGATCAACTCTTTCGATCGCGATGCCTCGGTGTCTAACCCGAAGTCGGCCCTCTTGCTCAGAAAATGCATATTGACGATACCTCACCAGCTAACGACGCCTCCGCCTCTGTCGTGAACCGCAGGTGGAAATTGTCGAACCTACACGGTGTATTAGTGCCAAGCGTTCATGGAAACATCCCCCCCTTTAACAAGAAGAGGTGCACATTGTACGAGTGTGAAAATAGCAAAAGACGCGTCTTATCAGTGTGTCCTTTCTTGTGTCGGTCGATCACCAAAATCACGCAACGATGCCGCGCTTCAACCGCATGGCTACATTTGCAACCGCCTGCACAGCCCTTATCGTGTTTTCTTTCTTCTACACAACCGATCGGGCCGACGGTATACGAAATACATTCCACAGAAATTCGGCTGTACGTCGACCTCGCCCTTGTTTCGGCGCAATCGAAGCTGGCAGGGATACGCTCTATGAAGTGTATTCCAACTCACTTGCTGGTGTGACGCATGTAGCAGTATGCGATTGGCCATGGCATCACAATTCGGGCGACTCCGCCATCTGGCTCGGCGAGATGGCCTTACTGGAATCTCTAGGGAAGAAGGTCGCATACATTTGCGGGATTGATGATTGCGTGAAGGAAGACATGGATAAAGCACTCGAAGGAGTCCCCAACGCGCAGACGGCAGTGTTGATGCATGGAGGAGGAAACTTTGGGGATCTATGGACATCACATCAAAATCTTCGAAACAGACTGGTCCAGGAGATGCCCGACCGTAAAATCAGGCATTTCCCCCAGACTTTTGAATTCGAGCTCAAGAAACCATCTGCCCTGCTCAAGAAAACGATGCAGATCTACGCAAAACACCCCGATATCGAAGTTGTCGCCAGGGATACCGAATCTCATGCGGCCATGACTGAAGCTTTCCCGACAGTACCTGTCCGTTTGACACCCGACGCAGCTTTCTATATCGGCTACAATCAGGCATCAAGCCTAACACCACCCATCATGCGACCTCCTGGTGCCGACAAGTCAATTCTTGGATTGACAGGTATACACTCTGCCGTCTTTGACTCTGCTCCATCACCTTATGACGATGCGTCCGTGGCCGAGCGCTCTCCCTTTGACTGGCCGTTGATGTCATTCGAAGCTCAGCCAGTACACGATGTACTGGTACTCGCTCGATACGACAAAGAAGGGGGACAAGACCGACAAGATCCATCTAATTGGATACCACCACTCTCCCCACGCACTGTCCGAATCACCGATTGGGATGATCAATGGCGAAAAATTAAACAACCTCCAAGAGCAAACTACGGAATGATCGAAGCTGATGGCAAATTGGTATCTTTCGAAGTGTATTGGAATCAAGCCACCCTCCTTCGAGTACAATGGGCACTGGCAAAGCTTTCCAGTGGACGATTTGTCATTTCCGATCGACTTCACACCGAGATCCTGGCGACATTGCTAGGTCTAGGACACGTTGCGGTAGAAGATGGGCACTTGCGAAAGATGGAGAAAGTCATCGACACATGGCTATCACCGTGCTTGATTCCATATTCATCGATGGATTCGATCGCAGCCGGAGCACCTAGGGATACAGACGCCAATACTGTCTTCGTGCATAGCAATGCCGAGGCGGTCGAGGCCGCAAAGGCTTGGCTGGAAGCCGAGGATAAAGGTATTCGTTGGTCTAGAGTGAGCGAGTGAGTTTTGTGGATATTGGTTTACGGTTGGAAGGGGATTGAGATAGTTGGCATCTTGAGAGTAGAAAATATATGTATACACAAAAAGGCATTTCTTGTCTACCTATGTCCATAGCTTGCGCAGTATGTGTCAGTTTTTCTCACCGGCCTGTGTGTGCGGAAGATACTATACGCGTAGCAGACGGTGTCCCTTTCGCTACTAATATTGGATCTGGGATTTTGGGGTTTACGTTATAAAGGACTTGTAGTGTGCCTGGCCTAAGACGGGGATCTTTTGTCTTCAACAAACCACAAATACTGCAACGGTGACTCACCTTGGCTCATCAACATGCCCTATCCACCTAGGCACATGGTACGCATCGTGATGGTCGTGCTGGCAGCGATATTACTGTTCTTGGTGTCGACACTATATGACTCTGTGTCAATGACTCGGTTCGCTGCTGGACCGTCAATGTCGCAACAGGAGAGGCTAGATTTGGTGGAGAAACTCCAGGAACTCAAGCATATCTTGGCCGAGTATTTTCCAATAGACGCAAAAGAGTGAGTCGTCTTCGAGTGTACAGCTAGGCTTACGGAAGTGGCGATCGTTCGGCACGAAAACATAATGGACCTGCCTTGGATAGACTTTCAGACTGTACACTGGCGGGCAACTGTGGGCCGGGAGAACACACGGTGATTATCATTGGTAGCTTCCACTTTGGTGAGTCGTGTGTGATTCATCTATGTCATGCACTGATGATATAGGTAATTCCCTTGCTGGACATGTTGGTGGAGAAAACATCTGGTGAGCAATAAAGATGATCCCGCTTGCTAAGCTCTCAGGGCACATTCCTCCATGGTCGCATTCCACGCCTTGAATTATACTCTGCTCTATGCTTACGGAACGATGCACGCGCTGCAAATGTATCAGGTCATCCCGGATCTCATACCAATAGTCATCTTCGACGGAAAAACACTCAAAAGTTGTGCCAAACGAACTATCGAAACGGCCGAGGAAACGAATGACAAGGGGGCAGGAGATAGGCAGACGACAATCGGATGTGCCAAGCGCGAAGGATTTGAGGAAGGTATACCAATCTGGAAAATGTTTGCCTTTCATTTCTGGGCAGGCGCGGAAACGCCAATGGGAAGGAATTGGACTTTATCGCCCGAAAATCGAGAAGGTTGGGAGCCTGGAAGAGGGAATTACTACCTAGGTATGTGTCGTGAAGTGGTCCACGCTGATAGACAGGCTACTCTGTCGAAGACCGTTGTACACAGGTCCCATTCTACACCGAGAGAGAACATCGAGCTCTGATACTCGCCAAGAACGCCGATATGCTTCAAGGAAATGGTTTTGCTTGGTCGGGACTTTTGGAAGGAGTCGCTCAACGAGTACCAAAGTCCAGCCAGGGCAAGGATTTCGAGTTTGTCAGTACCGCAGGGCGAACTATTTGGGACGGTGGACCTGACCCATTGCCCGAAAAGGGGGTTGTGAGCCTGGGGAAAATGCCGCAATTAGAATGGTGGAACGAGGTTGCCAAGGGGAAGGCTATGGTTTGCTGATTTCTTACCCTTCCCGAACCACCGGAGCTGATGTATAGTTGGGAGTCGGTCGGCCTTGGATATCTCCTTCGCGTAAGCTCATCCATTTGAAGCTGTGCTGATGCTCAGCATACGATGCTATGTGCTTTGGTGTACCATTTATCAATGTGTACGTTCACGCTCGACTTCTTCACCCAATCTGACGATATAGTATTCTCACTTGGGACAAGACCAATCCCAGAGACAAAACGAAATGGAAGACTATGCATGATGCCCTGATACCTCTGGATCCACCATACGTGTATCACGTAGTAAGTCACTCCTCAACCTGGCGTATCGTAATACTGAGTGCAGGCGCAACACGACGCGGAAGGTTTAGAAGTAGCGATGACACAGGCCGTGTCGACACCGATCGGCCGCTTTATACGTTTGTCATCTCTCTTGCACACGAGTACATTGTACCTAACATCAGCCCCTTGGATGACCCTCGACTCCGTTAGGGATAGACATAGACATCTTGCTGAAAACGATTGGAAGTCGGCGGCGGCCGAATACTTTGCTACGAATTGGAAGAATGGCGATGTAAGTCGTCAATCTTCCATCGGCGCCAGTTGCTCACTGTCTAGTGTCCATACCTGCTATAGATCGGTAGATTGATGGTGCGCGTTAGAGGGTTGGTGGTCATTAGATGACCATCCTGCGTTAGACAGGAAGCTCATCCACCTTGGAACCAACCCAAATTATAGAGCAAGTGCAGCTCGCATCTCTTGGTGCTATTCAAAGCCATGTACAATGTTGTAGCATATGATCATATAACCTTTACCTTGAACGGATCACCCATGATTACGAGTGACCCTTATACCGACCGTTTCGGGCAATTACGTAAACCCTAGAATTTGGTAACGCCCTGAAACAAGAGGCAGCCTTCTTCACGTATTCAAGAAGCTACTCTCGAGTACGCGTTGAATAGCCTTACACACCTGCGTTTGCTACGCGTCAAAGGTCGTGACCTGAGCAAGACACAAGGGCACAGACCTCGACTCTCGCTACTAGCCGCGTAGCGGATTACCCTTCCACTGCCGCAGAGGCTTTTCACCTATTCCACTATCTCGACATCACGAACCTCTCATTCACTCACAACTCGAGGTCACCATGGCAACGAGCATGTCCCGGCTGTCGCTGCCCAAGTCGAGGCTTGTGAGAACGCCTATACGACTTGTCATTTTACTGGCCGTGACTCTCGGTATCTTGCACACGCTTTCACGTTCCGATAACCCCACTTGGACTAGCATGTGGCCCGCGACTTCAGCAGGATTGCTATACACCCCCGCACCCTCCGATATCAATCCTGTAGTATCACATCCCATTCTGGTCTCTCGACCAAGTTCGGCGAACACGACTTTCACAAGTCATCTTCACCAGCACCCATACCCAGGAACCGCACATCACATGACAACGACAGTTCATCCTTCAAAGGACAACGAGACACATTACCTCTTGACCTCGATATGGTTGTTCGAGCAAAAGGGAAACTTGGATTGGCAGAGACTAGGTGTCCAATTAAATCTGCCTTCTTCGGTACATCATTTGGACTATACTTGTGAATATCGACAAGGCGGAAATGGAGAGAGGATAGTACTTCCGGCGATAACGTACCTTCAACCTCGAAAAGAGTATGTCCGTGTCGAGTGCCCTTTACCGCCTTGGATCAAGATCGACAACACCATGTCCGACAAGAAGATACGTCAACTCCTCGACTCGTTCTCGCGGGACACGACTGAGGTCATGGCATGGATGCAACTGGACCCAGAGGAAGAGCACACGGATCGATGGCGTACTTGGCGGAACGAGACTCAACCACCTGATGCGATCGTTCGACAGCAATATGGCTTCACATATGTTCATGTAGCGACTCAGGAGCTCGCAACTGGAGATTGGGAACCCAGCGGAAAACCAAACAAGCTTGCCATATGTCTATCACCTGTACGAACTTACAAACCCAAGGCTCCAGATTCCGCTAAATTGGTGTCACAACTCAAGGACATGATTGAATGGAGAGTATGGCATGCGTTTGGAGGTGTCGAGGTCGTTCACTGGGCGGGGAGGGAAAGCAATCTCGGCAATTGGGTCGAGGCCCTAAACCGCGTTCTTGGCTTGCGCGATACGTTCTCGACGGCTCCGAATCCAACTACAGCCATTGGAAACAAAATAACGTACAACGATCAGCTCATGTGGCTCGCCGATTGCTTCATGCGATATGGCGTCACGGACGAATGGCAAGCCATGACGGATCTCGATGAATACCTACTCGCTCGAGATGATCCTCGATCACATTGGATTACTCGACGATTACAACATCTCCCAAAATCAGTCGGCTCACTCGGGACTGAACACGTATATCGCGGCAACAATCGAATCGATACATCCAATGTCCACGTCGACGAATTCCCCTCTTTCCCCAGAAACAACTACATGGATTGGGATACAACGGAAAGCTTCAAAGGATTCAGACTGCACAAATCATTATATCGAACGGCACATGTCCATGATATCTGGGTACATACGGTCACGACAATCGGTCAGGGTTTCTGGAGAACGGACGACAAGCCCGAGGTCACAGCGGACAAGGCCGACCATCCGTCACAGTTGGAATTACTACATGATCGAGAGTATCTACCGGATAAGCTAGTTATCGCAAAGACAGTGCCGGAGGGTACTTGGGACGCATGGCCTAGTCTCTGGGAAAAGATGGCGGAAGTGTTGAGAAGACCTGAGCTCGCCGAATTATGGGACCCGGAGCTGCTCGCGCCAATAGAGGCTTAATTAGATGTACATGTGACACTTTTGGGGTGGATTTGTTTTCAGTTTTTATCATGCATTATTTCACGACTTTCCATATTTGAAAAGGCTCAGTGGGTATTTCTGAGACGCTCTTCACATCCCGTTCTTCACGTTGGACTCGTCGCGAGATGACGAGGTTTCTGGAGGACTCATGGAACCAGTCTCTCTCGACTGCGGGCATGACGAGACAAGTTCAGGAATCTGAATGCAGCTGCCCGATCTTTCTGCAGGCGCAAAGCAGACAGAGTTGCACGTACAGCAGAATACCTCATCAGTATGCAGGCGTGCAGTGTTAAAGCTGTCGAACGACGACTTGCATACCGACGGCAGACGATGACGATAGGTGCAACATACGGATCCGACAACGGGTCCGAAGACTGAGCGTTCAGCCCGATAATGACCAGTTGCGCCTCGTATGAAGTTATCGGACCTGGCTATATCTATCGATTGCTCCGCGCGTCATCCAATCACTACCGCGTAGATTATCCGTAACTTATATCAAGGTCCCACCCAATGTCTCGCAATGAGCGCTAGCAGTAAAGTTTACCTCCGCGAGCGGTCTCAGCTACTCCATAACTCTCAGAGTGGAACGTTCATATAAAGTTGCCACTCGGTTAGGCATCGAGCTACAGTTACTGTGTTCTGGCTATTGCCCCTCAGATCTGCATCCGATTCGATGAGGCTCCAGAAGTAGGTCAGCAGGGCACAGGCAATGAATCTCGCCAGCAGTGGCGGATCGATCGTCGATGGAGTCAGCCATGGCTTCAGCCTTTGACCTTCGAGGGTGTCGATATCTGATCTACGCGGTCTGCTTTAGCGCTCATCGCCATCGAAGTGGTGAGACATTTCGGACAATCGTGGTTGATCAGAGTTCTGCCGGCCGGAATTGGGAATTCCAGTCCGAGCTTATGGCGCTTTACAGTTTGTAGATCTTCTTCCTTTTCCTTATCAGCTGCGGCAATCACGCTAAACACCGATCTCTTACTCTGACGCCGCAGCAAGGCTTTTGAGTTCAGGCCGGAACAACCGGGGGTCTTAACCTTGTTGACAGCGCATTCTTGGTAAGGTCCACGGGTGGCGCAGCATATCTTGCAGGAACCACGTAATAAAGCTCCGGATCTATTATTTTACTGGCTATCAGCTGGATTTCATACCAAAAGCGGACAAAGTAGGTGTCTTGAACCTAATGGATGGTGTTCTGGAAATATGTCGAAGCTCACATCGGCAAAGGGGCGTCGAAGGAGGATCGGAATTTAAGTGGCGTTCACGCCCCTCGCGTCACCATCTTACAATCTACGGTCGCGTCCATTCGGAGTATAACAGCCATCAGGCACGCTCCGGCGAAACCCAACTGGATCGACTTACATCTATTTTCTGTGAGCCTCTATTGTATATAGAGGCGATTCGTCTAAGCTCCATCCCCAACCTTCTTTACTGATCACTGCAAGTGCTGTGGTAAGTTCACCTCCATCAGCCACCACCGCCACCGCTTTTCTCTGCTCTCTTGCAACTCGCAAAGATCGTCGTCACTGACAGTCTAGCATCTTTGCTTTACATTCCCTTATTTAAGATCGAGCAACCAAGTACTCCGGTAACTTCTGCTCCGCGTTCATTCGACCGTCAAGCTCTTTTACTTGGTGAGTCATCTCCGCTCTTTACTCTTGCCTTCTCTTCTGATCGTCCAAGACCAATTTACGCCCACGCCGCAGGCCGGCTCGTTCAGCTTCCCGCTCAACAACTTCACTCTTTCACACGCCACACATACACACAATGCTCGCTTCTTCGATCACGATCACGACGGTCGCTCTCGCCACGCTTGGCGGAGCTTACGCCCAAGTCGCCGCATGGCACATGGACACTCTTCGACTGCTCACCAACTCACGTCTCGATCCTGTTGTCAATCCCAACGCTTTGTCGAGTCACATGCATCGAATCGTTGGTGGTGGTAACTTCGGTGCCTCATACAACTACGAGGACCAGGTCGCTGCTTCATGTACTTCTGCTTCCATCACTGTCGACAAGTCAAACTACTGGATGCCATCGCTTTACTGGATCAACGCCGACAAATCGTTCATTCCTCTTCCTGCTTTCCAGCGATTCTATTACTTCCTAGGAAGGAACTCGCCAGTCGAGTTCGTCTCTCCCTTTCCCGAGGGTCTCAGGATGCTAGCTGGTGACCCAATGGGCAAATCGGCAAATGGTATCTCCACCTTCACCTGTCACGTCAACTCCGATCTCTCCACCGGCAGTATCGTCCAGGACAACTTCAATTACGACGTCGACTGCCCTTACGGTATTCGAATCGAGACCATCTTCCCCATGTGCTGGAACGGTCAGGATCTATACGCTGGGGACGGATCGCATGTCGTCTACCCTGTCGGTGGTAACATCCGAGGTGGACAGTGTCCCTGGAGTCACCCCGTCCGACTTCCTCAGATCATGCTCGAGTACACCTTCAAGCCCTCTGCCTGGGCTCCAGGAGTTGCTACCAGAGGTAACCTCGCTTGGGCCAACGGTGACACCACCGGTTTCGGTGTCCACGCCGATTTCATTAATGGGTAAGTCTGTCCTTTTAGTCAAACAGGCTGAGCTAACAATCAGATGGGATACCAAGATTCTTGGAACCGCCTTGAACAACACTCAGTGTGCGGGAAGTCTAGCGGCAAAGACTATCCAGACTTGCGAGGTCTTCGCGCCATACTTTGATGCCAACCCCTCCTGCTCTCCTTCCAAAGGTCAGATGAACGAGCCCGGATCGACCAACGACGATCTCGTTCCCATCGACGCTCTTCCCGGATGTAACTCTCTTTGGGGCCAAGGTGCCAAGCCAGCTTGCACCAATTCCCCCACGCCCAATGTCGCAAACTGGCAAGGTACCGACGGATCCTTGGTTGCTTCTGGCTCCAACAACAAGGCTCGAAAACTACCCACGACCCCAGGTTGGGCAGAGATCGGTTGTATCAAGGATGCTCCCGCAATGCTTACTGGCGGATACACCTTCTACGACACCGCCCTTTCCGTCACCAGCTGTACCGCTGCTTGTTCCAAGTCTGGATACAACTACGCCGCCGTCGGTCAGAAGGTCGGCAAAGCATTGTGCCAGTGCGGTACTGGGGTCGAGGACCAGGCGCAGGTACTACCTGGAACGTGCACTATGGCATGCCCTGGTAACAGCAAGCAACTCTGTGGAAACGCCGCCACCCACAGCGTCTACTACGCCCCTCCCGGAACACCTGCCGTCAACGCTACTCTCCCCAATAACACCGATTCCTCATACACTGGTTGTTACTCTCCCGCCGGTAGCACTTCGCTCTCGACCAAGGTCACCTTCCAGTACAACGATAACACTTTGACCACCGAAGGTTGTTTACAAATCTGTGCCAACAAGAACGCCACTTGGGCCGCCACCTCGGCTGGAAAGACCTGTCTGTGTGGTACCGATTACTCGATTGGCTCTGGATACTACCGTGATCAATCCAGCTGTTACTCACCCTGCGCTGGAAACAGCACCCAGACATGTGGTTGGCCTTACGGATACTCGGTTTACAACGTTACTGCCTCTTCTTACTCGCATCAACACATCGAGCACCCTGCCGGCTGGCAAGGATGTTTCAACGACCCTGGACAGGCTGGGCTCACTGGTTTCTCTTGGGTTCGTGGCGACATGACTCCTGAACAATGTTCATACGGATGTGGAGAGCTCGGCTACAAACGAGCTGGTCTCATCTTCGGAAATCGATGTCGATGTGGAGATGAGTGGAAGGGCGGTGCCCTCTACCCATACACTTCCTGTCAGATGCCGTGTGCGGGCGACAAGAACGAGACCTGTGGAGGTACTGCTTCGTCATTGTAAGTCAGCGCGAAATCACGCTTGGAATATGCGCTGATGTTAAGCATTACCGAAGTCTATGACACTTCAGTCAACACCGCCCAGATCAAGGCCGATGCTGCCGCCAAACCTGCCGGGTGGTCTGGTTGTTACGGCAATTCGAATGCCGCCATCTTCAAAGACTACGGTGCCATCGAGGGCTCCTTGACAGAAGCACGATGTACCGCCACCTGTAAGACGAAAGGCTTCGGGTGGGTCGGTCTTGCCAACAGCAACGCTTGTCGATGTTCCCAAACCGATCCTACGACCGTCGCCCAAAGATGGCCTTCGAAGCAGTACTGTCAATCGCCTTGTTCTGGAGACAACAAGCAGACTTGTGGAGCCCCCGGTCAATACATTGATGTATACAACAAGACTGCCGCTCTGGCAGACAACTCTACAGCCATCGACGGCTACAAAGGTTGTTACTCCGGTATCGTTGGTCTCACTGGTGCTACTTGGACCCAGACCAATATGGATCTCGGAGTCTGTCAAACGGGTTGCAAGGAATTAGGCTACTCACTAGCTGGTAACAGTGGGAACGCTTGCTACTGTGGATCAAGTGTGAGTTTTCCTGTCTCTGTCAAGATCCCAGGCTTACTGGCAGTGGGCACAGGGAGACCTCCAACCCGATTACAAGTGCACCACTCAATGTCCCGGTAACTCGACCGAAATCTGTGGAGCTAACTACGTCACCTCCCTCTGGGAATCTCGACTCGGCGACGACGTCACAATTCCTTCCGGCTACCTAGGATGTTACTCCGACGGCGGCTCCTCTCGATCTCTTGTCGACTTCTCATACTCGTCATCCACCATGACAAACACCATTTGTCGATCGACCTGTAGAGCCAAGGGACTCAAGCTTGCCGGCACATATGGTAACACCTGTTCGTGCGGTAACGTCATTTCCAATAACAATTCACGATCGGGTTCATCCGTGTGTACGACGCGATGTCCCGGTAACACCAACGAGTTCTGTGGTGCGAACTACAAGCTATCCATCTACAACTCCTCAGTCTCGTCTACCACTCCTTCGGCTTCGGCTTCCTCCGCATCTGGTGCAGCTCCTTCGGCCTCGCCTAGCGGTACCACTTCTCGAGGATGCTTCTCCGATTTGTCTGTACTCAACAGCGGCGTCTACACCTCCGGCTACATGACCGCCGATCAATGTGTGAGCTACTGTAAAGTCCAGAACTTCGGCTTTGCCGGTATCGTCAACGGTAACACATGTCGATGCGGATCCACCGCACCAGCCGTCAACGCCGGAAGAGCTTCTTGCACAGCAACCTGTGTCTCGAACTCTAAACAGTCATGCGGTGGCTCAAACACCATGGACGTCTGGGCTACTACTCAGTCCGGCTTTATCGACACCTTCTCCGCTGCTGGCGCCGATTCTACCGGCTACATGGGATGTTGGCAGGACGGCAGCGCCCGTACACTCAACGGTACCGGGTTCTCCACCTCTTCCATGACACCCAGCTCTTGTTCCGCCAACTGTCTTGCCCAAGGCTTCAAGGTCTCCGGTACAGAGTCAGGCGGTCAATGCTACTGCGCCGGTGCAATCAAGGCTGGATCCCGACGACTCGCCGAAAGCAGTTGCACCTCGGCCTGTACCGGTAATAAAAGTTTGATCTGCGGAGGGTCATGGGCTCTTAGCGTCAAAGTTTCCTCTTCTGGCTCTGGCTCGGTCAGCTCAGTTAGCTCCGCCAGCACTTCGAAACCTGCCTCGTCCGCCTCTGCTAGCTCAGGCAGCACTTCGAAACCTGCCTCGTCCGCCTCTGCTAGCTCAGGTAGCACTTCGAAACCTGCTTCATCCGCCTCTTCTGCCTCGCGATCCGCGTCGTCCTCGGCTTCGTCCTCTGTACCTTCATCGGCTGCGATTGAGGGATACAAAGGCTGTTATGCTCTAGGAACTTTCGTCTCTGCCGCTCCCGCGAAATTCTTGAAGTCGTCTCAGATGACCATTGGTTTCTGTAGGCGATACTGTCGAGTACAAGGGTACTCGGCCGCCGGTCTTCAGAACGGAAACAGTAAGTCTTTTTCTTTACATCGGTAGAGATTCACGCTAACAACCAGACTGTTACTGTGGAACTCAGTCGACCCTTGGCGCCAAGCAAGCGGACTCGTCTTGTGCTGTCACATGCTCCAACGACAGTAAGAGCAAGTGTGGAGATATCTTCTCCGCTTCCATCTACGACACTGTTGGCCTTGGAGCGACCACTCTTGCAGGTAGACCAGCTTCCTACGTTGGATGTTTCGCCGACACCACTCCCCGAATTTTGCCCACTTACACTTTCAACTCGGCCGGTATGACCTCGGAGATTTGCCGAAAGTCATGCTCTGCCAAGGGAGTCAGTACATGGGGTACACAGAACGGTAATCAATGTTACTGCGGTCCATCAATTCCCAAGACCATGGTACCCGACGAGCAGTGTACTGTCGCATGTGCTGGATCGTCGTCGGAGATCTGCGGTGGTCCATGGAAGAACTCCGTCTATAATGCGGATTTTCTAGAAGTGGTTGATGATGCTGAGACATCAACCGCTTCTTCTTCCTCGGCACCATCTTCTTCCGTGACATCTTCCTCGACATCCGTCGCTTCTTCGTCCGCTTCTTCGTCTTCGTCATCGTCCCCCGCTCCCACTTCGGCCGCTTCTTCTTCATCCGCCGCGGCTTCCCCATCTTCGGTCGCTGTTCCGTCTTCGTCATCGTCGATCGCCTCATCCGCTGCGGCTTCATCGTCGGCTTCGTCGTCGCAATCTTCTTCCGACGTCCCCTCGTCATCGGCAGCAGCCTCGTCCGCCTCTGCATCCGCATCCCAGGGCACCGAGATCTTTGTCCCTGTGTCCTCTTCCTCGGCCTCGTCCTCGGCCACTTCCTCCGCTTCGTCTTCGAGCGCATCTACCTCCGCTGCTGCATCCAGTGCCGCGGCATCACCTTCGCAGGAGAGCAGCTCGTTAGCTGCCTCAAGCTCCTCGTCAGCTGCTTCCAGCTCTTCGGAAGCTGCTTCTTCTTCGTCTTCTGCCTCGGCTTCGAGCACCGCTTCGCCATCTCCCTCGCCTTCGCCATCATCCTCGGCTACCCCTTCATCCGCCTCCTCGGCCGCTCCCCCTTCGCCAACCAACCATCTCGGTTGTTTCGCCGACTCTACTTCTTCACCGGTCCTCTCGCAGAACGTCATTACCTGTGACGTTCTCACCCCTGGCATGTGTAAACTATGGTGTAACTCCAACAACATGGCGTACGCCGGTATGACCAATGCCAGCACTTGTGGTTGCGCCAATGACATCACTGCTCTCGCTTCGGCGCCGGCCGCTCAATGCAGCAAGCAGTGTTTCAGTGACAAGACCACTCAGTGTGGAGGAGAGGTCGGAACCTACGATGTCTGGAAGAGTTCAGCACTTGTTGCTCGACGAGATGTCCGAAGGCGAAAAGTCAGGACAAGGCAGATGGATGTGATCGAAGGCGGAAAACCTCTCCACTTTGACAGTGAGAAAGAGATCTTAGAATACATTCACCGACATCGATCTTAGATGTGACTCCTCATTTTGTTTCCATAGTTTTTCCCCGTTTCATATTTTTGGTATACTACTCGGGTAACATTCATTAGATAGCTTACGCAGGACGTAAGAATAGAGTAGGTTTATAATACATGTAACCTTGACATCTCTATTACAGCTCGCTGCAGTTTCGCTCTGTTATATCTTGGTCTGAAAGGCTCTTGTTGACCATATGCTCAAAAGCCTGAGATGCTTAAGTGCCACTCTGGTTGACGGAAGCAAATCACCCTGCCATGAGGTCCAGCCAGGCCCAGTCCTCCGCTTTACGACATACATCTCACAATGCCAGCCGCACAAAGAGATACGAAGGCTAAGCGCACGCCTTTCAAGCCTAAGGAGCCACTGCCAGTAGCAGAAAGGCTACCGAAATTGTACCGAGGTTTGGTTGACCAAGTCGAAGGATCTCACTTCGCCGGAGCTATCAAGACATGTCGAAAGAGTATGATCACCTCAATGGGAGGGAAGAGTCTTATGCTGATCAGCAGTCCTTTCTCTAGACCCGGACTCTGCCTCGGCATTCCAGACTTTGTTGTTCCTACACCTTCATACCGACGATTACACTTCGGCTCTAGCCGTTCTTGATTCCTCCTCCCTTGCTTCTTCGCTGGATTTCGAGAGGTCGTATTGCTTGTATCGACTACATCGCGAGAAGGAGGCTCTGGAGGTATTAAAGAGATCAAGTGGAGATGGCAGGAAGGAGAAGCACTTGGAAGCTCAGATCGTATGTCTCCTTCATAGTCGAGGACTGACGACAGAAATACCGTTTGGGCGAATATGAAGGTGCTCAGGACTTGTACGATGGTCTGCTAGCATCATGCGATCCAGTGAGTCAGCTTTTTTTTGTGCCAATTGGAGCTGATAGCCCAGTCCTCGTCTGAACACCCCGATATCCTCGAAAACATCTCTGCCACTTCGGCCCACCTCGACTTTATTTCTTCGGGATATCATGCCCACCTCTCAGCCCCTCCCTCCACAGTCGAGCTACCCCGCCATATTGCTTCTGAGGGAGAATTGGAGTCATATGTCCCATCCTTACCCTCAGGCTGGGCAGTCGGAGGCCAAAAACCCGCTCAGACCAAGCAGCCGCCAAAGGTCAAGAAGGAGGTCGTTGAGAAACCCAAGAAGGGTACAAGACATAGGCTACCTAAGGATGCCGTTGCTGGTAAAGCGGTCAATGAGGATGTACGTTTCCATTTTACACCCGATGTATATTGGCTAATACTAGGCCGAGCGATGGCTACCGATGCGACAGAGGGCTTCGTATATGGCTGCTCAGACTAAGAAGAAGGGCGTGAAGGAGAGCATGGGTACCGGGTTTACCCAGGGTAGTACGGCGCAGCAAAGCAGTGGCGGAGGAGGAGGGGGAGGTAAGGACAAGAAGAAGGGCAAGAGAAAGTAGTCGAAATAATATTCACCCTATGCATTATGCACGAGCGCATGCATCGTGGCCCGTTTCTATCGTGGCCTGGCCTCAGTGGTCGAGGCCAAGGAATGATTGATGGACAAAAGACGTCACTTGATCGACGGAAGCTAACGGAACTTCGGTCTGGGGAATTAGGCCGAACCTTAAATTCACCTCAAAGGAGTGGTCTTTTGGGTTCCTAATCCTACAGTACATACTATACATTATCATACTACAGTACCATCTTTGTTGACCCGAGGGCAATGCTTGGGCGTTCCTGTAACATTGGCGGCCCTTGAACAATGATACCTCCAACTCAAATCCTTAC
>Ga0265798_10006356_pt1 | contig 15560 bp, 18 predicted proteins | sample P3T30metagenome_FD_192430 | JGI IMG/M metagenome (GOLD analysis project Ga0265798, IMG submission 192430) | Plant litter microbial communities from East Loma Ridge, Irvine, California - P3 T30 | ecosystem: Environmental > Terrestrial > Plant litter > Unclassified | place: USA: California... | reverse complement strand
TGGATAGAGGAACTTGACGGTAAACGCGCCGACCGTATCCGCGCGCTTGGGCCGGCGCGGGGCGAACGCATCGCCGTCCGGCTCTTTCTGGGCGGCGATGCGGGCAGACTGGCTGGCGCGGATCTCGCGCGCGACACCGCGCAGCACCTTGCGGCGCTCGGCCGCGCCGACCTTGCGCAGCAGCGTGCCGGCAAGCTGCTCGATGTCGTCGAGGCCGTCGCTCATGCCGGGATCGTGGTGACGATGTCGGCTCGGTCATCGTCCAGGTGGAGCTGGCGCAGGATCACGCCGCAGATCCCTTCGAAGCGATCGGGATCGGCGGGCAGATCGTCGAGGTGGCGGACCTCGTAGCCGCCACCGTCGCCGGGGACGACGGCGACCCGTTCGGTAAGCTGGAGCGTGATCGACAGGTCGACCGCGTCATCCTGGAGCAATTCGGCTTCGAAGGTGAACGGTTCGCTGTCGGGCTTGGCGAGCAGATCCGGTTCGGCTTCCGCGATCCATGCCAGCAGCGGCACGACGACGCTGTTCCGATCGCCGGCATAGTCCTGGATGACCAGGTTGGCGGTGTAGCGATATTCGAACGACAGGCTGGCGCCGACACGGGCGGCGATGCGGCCTTCGTCAACGTAGAGGGCGAGCCGCTCGGGCGAGCTGGCGAGGCCAGGCACGGCGCGAAGGAGCAGGCGGCGGAGTTGTTCGGGCTTGCGCATCGCCGGACGATCAGGCGTCCGCTGGCGGCAGGCAAGGGGGTCGTGTTGTGGCGGTGGCCCGGCACGCGGCCGGGCCACCGGCCGGATCAGGCGAAGGCGACGGCCGCGCGACGGCGACGAAGGGCGTAGCCGACCATGCCGAACCCGGCGAGCATCAGTGCCCAGGTCGCAGGCTCTGGCACGGCCGCCGCGGTGACGTTGAACACGGTGCCGACATTAGCGGTCGTGGTGAAGACGGTGCGGATGCCGGTGAAGGTCGGCGTGAGGGGAGTAAAGGCTTGAGCCGACACCAGGTTCACAGCAGACAGGAAGCCATTGGTGTTGAGGATCTTCGCGCCAAAGCTGACGAGGCCGTCGTCCGACCGTCCCGTCACGATCGTCTCGGCATCAGTCAGCACGCTATCCGGCGCGAACACCTCGAAGCCAACGCTTCCACGACCGCCGGGCGCCGAGCTAGCAAAGGTGCAAGTACCGTTGGTGCAGCGATAGGTGTCGACCGTAAACGAACCGGAGGTGCCGGTGATACGCAGCTGAACAGCAGCCGAAGCGGGCGAAGCAGCCGCCACCATGCTCGCAGCCGCGAGCGCCAGACTATAGCGCATGAATTATCCCCTTTGATTAATCCCGCGTTCATTAGGTGTGATGGTGGTGCTGTCTAGGGGTAAATCCGTGTCTGAAACCTGGGGGTGTTCCGTTTTGGTAGCGGCACATCGTGAAGCGCCAAATCCTGCGCGAGGACAAAACGCAATGTCGTTGACAAGGTCGCAAGCGGTGGGATTTTGTGGCGGTGGCCCGACAAGTGCCGGGCCACCGGCCGGATCAGGCGAAGGCGACAGCCGCGCGACGCCGGCGCAGGGCATAGCCGGTCATGGCGAAACCGGCGAACATCATCGCCCAGGTGGCGGGTTCGGGGACGGCGCTGGAGAAGCCCGCAAAATAGCTGAGCCCCCGCTCCCGGGTGTCGACCGGCAGCAACTGCACCTTGGTGACAATGCCGGTGTATTCGACGTAGCCGAATTGCCGGCCCTGCGCGCGGAAGGTCGCGGTGCCGCCACAGGTAGTCGCGATTTCGCCCACCGTTGTCGGCAGCAGCGCGGACGGATTGCTGAAGCACGCTGAAAATCCGCCCTCGACATAATCGTAGCGCGTACCGAAAGACATACCGGTGGTGCTGGCACCGATGCTGGCCGCCGACCCGCCATAGCCCTGCGAGACGCCTGGCACGGTGAATAGCGGTGCAGAGTCATCGAGCAGGAAATTGAAGATCAGGTCGGTGAGGGCATAGGACGTGTAGGGATTGGGCGCGAAGACGCTGCCGATCTGAATGCCGGTCCCCTGGGTGTGAACGGCGAACAGGCGCGCGGCGCCGTTCGCTTGTGTCGAGCACAGGATAGTCGCCGCGCACAGCGCGGCCTTTCCAAAAGTCATAACGAAATCTCCCTGAGTTGCGGTTTTCCGCTGGGGGTGGGATGCGTGAGAGGGTTGCAGCAAGTCAAGCCGCGGCCTTTACTTGGTTGATCTTGGTCAACCAGACATCCCATACCGGGGCACCGGGGATCGAGCCGGTGGCATAGCGCGGGTGAGCGACATGAACGCGTAAGCCGTATTTGTCGTGGTGATTGTCGGCATACCAGCGATAGGGACCGCCCACCGTTTGCTGCCAATCGTCGAGCTGCTCCTTGGCCAGAACGCCAGCCAAGGCCGAGACCTGGAATTGGCCATGGAAAAGATCGTTGCCGGCGTTCTCCTGGCCGCCTTCATACGTGCCGAAGGCCTTGCCCTTGGAATGGGCGTAAGCCTGATGGTATTTGGCATTGTCGTGTTCGAACCGGTACGACGCCCGCGCCCGCGCCATGTACGTATCATTGTCCCAGACGCCGGTCGCCTCATTGAGGAGGCTGGTCGGCTTGATCGCGGCGTAGCTGGCGATGTACGGCGCGACTTCGAGCCGGTCCCAGGCATCAATCGCCCCCACCGCCGATTCACAGGCGGTGACCTGGTTGCCCCTGTTGCCGCCCTGCACACAGATCGTCCGGATCAGCTTGTCGGCGACGCCCTCGGCAAGGAATTCCTGCCGGACCCAGCCATTCAGGCCCAGCCGTTCGACCTGGCCATAGCTGTGGTATTTCATCGAGACATCGTGCGGCGTCTCCCCGACGAGGCCGAGCGCAGTGCCCTTCTCGATCGCGATGCCGTGCGACCCCTGCCCACTGTTCCAGATTTCGTTGGCCCATTCGACCACGACGTTAAGGCCAGTGCGCTTGGCCCATTTCGCGCACTTGCGCGCTTCCGCCCGAACGTTCGCCTCGGTCGCCTGGAAGGGCAGGTTGATCCGGCCCCAGGCGCCCGTGTACTCGCAAAAATCGAGGATATCGTCGACGCTGATCCCGGTCAGGGCGTGCCGATCGCCGGGCTGGGTGACGCGGTCGATCACGAACTGATGGATGTGGACCGTGCGCTGGCAGTCCATGAACCGATAGACGTCATAGTGCTGGTGACCCATCACCGCCTTCAGCTCGTCGAGATAGGGCAGATCCCAGAAGCCCGGCGATACCGGCGTGCCATCGGCATTGATCGGGCGACAGTCATATTCGCTTGGCCAGTTCACGCCTGATCCGGTCGGCGTAATTTCCGCCCAAAGGAATTGCGCATCCTTGAGGGTGGCACCATTACGGATCAGCTTTTCCAGCGACCAGTGATAGTCGAAGTCGATCCAGCTATAGTCCCCGCTGCTGCCCGGCTGCTGATTGACCGCCTGGCCATCGCCATTGGAGACGAGGCGGCAGGTGGCCTGCCCCTTCCATTTCCACCGCATCCGCTGGCCCGGAACGCGCGGGACATTGATGAAACAGGCGCCTTGGGTGACGGTGCCCTCGACCAATTCACCCTTGTAGGTAAGCTGCGCGTTCTCCGCGAAGGCGGGGCGCAGGCTTTCCTCGACCCGCGCCATCGCGCGTGACCGCCAGTCGTCCATGCATAGGTGATTGGCCAGCGGCTGATTGGCGTACCAGTCACCCGGCTGGGTCACATTGACGGTGAAGAGCATCGGCGATGCCCACATCACGCCGGTCAGCAGCAGCGTGCGGGCCGAGGTGAGCAGCGACAGGCGCATCGACAGCGGCACGCCGCGCTTGTCGACGGGGATGGTGGTGACCGACTGCACCCGGACGCGACCGGGGGCGATATACTCGACGATCTTGGCGTGCTGCTGCGCCACGATCACGGTGCCGGACGATTCGAACGCCTGGAGGTCGAGATACTCGTCCTGCGTGGTGTAATAGTCGATCACGGCCTCGATCGTGCCATCGGCCAGCACGGTCTGCGATACGACCGTCAACGGTAGATAGTTGATCTGGTAGGCACCGCCCGTGACATGATTCAACGGCGTCGGTGATATCAGCCGGATCGCCGTGCGATCGGAGTCGTAAACATTGGGCGCGCGCGCCAGTATATCCGACTTCGACACGGTCGCGCGCACGACGGCGCCGCGCATGATCTGCAAATCGCCATTGGGCAAGATCGACAAGCGGAGAAGCCCCAGATCCGGATCGCCTACCTGACCAATCGCGATCGGATCGCCGATCCGCGCATATTGATTGCCTGGGACACCATAGATGCCGACGAATGCAGAATTTTCCAGCTGCACCGTCAGCGGCACGCCTGTCGGTCCGACGTGCAGCATGGCCCGCCAGAACACATCCTGCGGCTGAAATTCGATGAACTGGGCGAGGTCTGCCGTTTCAAGCACTGTCGTATCGGCCGTGGTCTGGTCGACGATACGCGGGTCGCTCTGCGCTGGCGCCGGACGTGAGGCGAGCTGGACGCCCGGTGAGGGCGTCGGGGTGGGCGTGGGAGTCGGGGAAGGGGTAGGAGCGGGGGTAGGCGTCGGCGTCGGGGCTGGCGTGGGAGCCGGGGTAGGCGTCGGCGTCGGCGTGGGCGTCGGAGCCGGCGTGGGCGCGGGCGTCGGGGCCGTCACCGGGGTCGCGGTGCCGCTGCCCAGCGCCATGAAGGTCAGATCCTCGACCACGCTGCGGCCATCGGCGACACTCTTGGCAACGCGGATGCTGTAACCGAAACCGCTGACCGCCGGCGCGGCGCGGCGCACGATCGCGTTGCCGACCAGCGCAAGCTGGGGCGGGACCGCGCCGATCGCGAGGTAGGTAGTGACGCCCGCGCCCATGCCTTCGAACGGGTCGGACAGGTGCGCGATGACCGTGCCGATCGTGTCGTCGGTAGCGAAGGTCTGGCGCGGCGGGCGAGTGACCAGCACGCCGGCGGTGCCGAGCAGGGCGACGACTGTACGACGGAGGAAGGACAGGGACATCGGGTCAGATCCTGAAAAGGCGTTCGAGCCGCGCCCACAGGCGGGCACGATCGAGAAGGGGGTTCAGCCAGTCGGTGAGGGCGCAGTAGCGACCATCGGACGGGGGGCGGTGGTGCTGGGCGTGCTGGCGCACGGACTGGATGATGCCGATGTCCTGAAGCGCACGGCACCAGCTGCCCGCCGGCGGGGCGGCATGGGTGCGGTAGTGAACAGCGGCGGTGAGCATTCCGCCGGCGGTGGCGCTGGCCCAGATCCACGACGGACCGAGCAACGCCAGCCAGAACAGCGACACGGTGCCAGCGGTCGCCCAGGTGGTGCCGTGGCGCACCCAGATGCTGCCGGCGAGGAAGGCGACCGGATCGAGGTGGTGTCGACGGTTGGCGACCACGACCAGGCGGCCGAGGAACGGCGTCGCCTCGGTCAGCACGCGATCCTCCAGCCAGTGCGCCACGCCCGACAGGAAGTCGGCGACCAGCCAGCCGGCGAGCAGCTGCGCGACGACCAGGAGGATCGCGTCGATCACCGGGGCGCGCTCCCGCAGGTGCCCGGCGCATTCCAGTCGATCAGGCGATCGAGCTGCGCGGCGTTGGCGCCGAACGCCTTGGCCAGGCGGATGATGCCGGCGCGGATCTTCGTCGGGATCTGCGCGACCAGCGCGGGATCTTCGGGCAGGCCGGTGGGGCGATCGGCGCAACGCAGCAGCTCGGCCGGGGGCGTGTCCTTCACCTTCACCGCGACGGGCACCGGCACCTCGACCTTAACGGGCGGGCGCGGCGCGCAGGCCGGCAACGCCGTTGACAGCAGCAAACCAGTCGCGATCGACCAGATTGGTCCGTTCAGCTTTCGCATCGGCGATCTCCATTCGTTGGGCGGCGGAACGGGCGGCCTCGGCCGCAGTGCGTGCCGCCTGGTTGTCGGTGAGCTGGCGCGCGTCGTGATCGGCGAGCGCCTGGGCGAGGGTGGCCGCGGTGAGTTCGTCGGTCTTCGCGCGGAAGTCGGCGAGGCCGGCGACCTTCAGGTTGCAGGCGACGCCGCGCCCGACCTTGCCGGTGGCTTCGAACGGCTGGCCGGCGCGGGCGCAGATGACCTCGACCCGGCGCAGCAGATCGTCGCGATCGGTGCGGACATGGGCGGCCTCGACGTACAGCCAGGCGCCGATCGCGGCGACGACCAGCAACACGACGAACGACACGTTCGCGGTGAGCTTCGCCCAGCCCCCCGCAATGAGGGACCGGATCATCGCGGCAGCTCCTTCAGGCAAAGCGCGCGCTCGGCACGCCGGCGGTTGGTGAGGCCGGCGACCACGCGCCCGCCGGCCCGGTTCCACATCAGGAAGGCTTCGCAGGCGCCGCGCCAGTCGCCGGCGTTGAAGCGGCGGGCGACGGTGGAGCGGCAATAGCCGGCGGTGCCGATGTTGTAGGCGAGGCTGATCGCGGCCGAGAGCTGGTTGGGATGGGCGCGAAGGGCCGGGGTGCAGGCCAGCACCGGTTCGGCGTGGCGGATGAGTGCCGCTTCATCGCGCGCCTTGCAGCCCGCCAGCGTCTCGACCATGCCGGGCTTTACGTCCAGCGTTTCACCGTCACAGATCGTCCAGACGCCGACGATGTCCTTGTACGCGACCAGGCGAGGCTTGCCGCCCGATTCCCAGCCGCTGACGAAGGGGGCGACGACCAGGGCCGCTGCCGCGCCGATCGCGCCGATCAGCGTCTTCGCGCCCGGCTTCTTGGCGGGCGCGGGGGTGGGGGTGTAGCCGGGCATTACTTCGCGTCCTTTCGACCGGGGAGGAAGGCGAGCAGGCGATCGAGCAGGCGGCCGGGCGCCGCGCCCAGCGCCTCGCCAGCGCCGTTGATGAATTTCGGGGTCGCGCGGAACGCGATCATGCCCAGCACGAAGCCGATCGCCTGGCGGACATACGGATCGAGCGGTTGCCACGGCCACAGCGCGCCGGCGGCGTTGGTCACGAAATAGGAGACGGTGACGCCGACCATCATCTGCGCGACGCGGCGCGGCCACGACACGTCCGGTTCGAACACCAGGCTGACGATCGTGCCGAGCGCAGCGGGGACAAGCCCGGCCGCGAAGGTGATGGCCGCTGCGCTGGCCTCGTGGAGAAGCTTGTCCATCATCAGTCCCAGAGCTGCACGAGGGGTAGGGTGGCGGTGACGGGCGCCACGCGATCGGCGGGCAGCACGACGACGGTGCCGGCCGGGATCAGCGGGCCGGTATCGGCAAGGCCGGGATTGGCGATCAGCACGTCTGGCAGATCGGCGGGGCCGAGGCCGGCTTCGCGCCAGGCGAGATCGTCGAGGGTATCGCCGGCGCGGGCGATCAGGCGCGTCGCCATCAGATCAGCGCGACGGTGGTGCGGCCACGCTGCAGCATGGCGCGGATGGCATGGGCGCGGTCGCGGCGCAGTTCGCCGATCGATGGGTCCATCGATGCCGCGTTGCGGTCACCGGCGGTGGTCGTATCGATGTCGCGGTGCTTCTCGATCAGCAGCGCCTTGGCTTCGGCATAGATCGCCTGCCGGTAAAGGATGGCGAGACGGGTCTCACCACCGAAGCGGGGGTTCGACTGATCGGTGACTGCATCGAGCGAGGCGGCGCCTGCAGCGCGGCGCGCGTCCGCCCATTCGGCAAGATCGTCGCCGACGCGGATCATCGCGGACAGTATCGCTTCGCGCTGGCGGGCGACGGTGACCGCATCGGTCACCCGCGCCTGGGCACGGAAGGCCGCGAGCGCGATCGGCGGGAACCAGCCGTCGCTGTCGATGATCGTGTTGTCGGCGGCACCTTCGGCCGGGACGACGGACCCACAACAGTCAGGCGTTGCCGCCAGCGCCGACGCGGGGATGATCAGCGTGCCGGTCATGCCAGCCACTCGACGCCGACGATGGTGCCGGTGATGAACAACGCCAGGCCGATCACGGCCATCACAATACCGGTGCAGTGATAGTAGCGGCGATCGGCGTCGGTCTCGACTTCACCGGCGGTGGTGGCGATGACCGCGCCCGTCATCACCAGCCAGACACCAACGGCGAGGCCGGCGCTGGCGAAAGTGGCGATGACGAAAGCGGTGGCGGTCATGATTGGTCCTGGGCGAAGGTTTTCGGGGGTGGGGATCAGGTCAGTGGCGGCCCTGCGACCCGAAGGTCTCCCGCGCTGCGTGATCCGCCCCCGAGCGCCGGGGGGCGAGCTGGTCAGTCGGTGTGCGGTGCAGCGGGTGCAGCCGGCGCGGCCGGTGCGGCCACGGCAATCTTTTCGAGCCGCTTGATCGAGCCTTTGGCGCCGACACGGTCGTGGAGGGTCTGGGCGCGGCGCAGCGGATCGAGCGCGCGAAGCGCGGCGTCACGCTGTTCGGTGCTGCCGGGCGCGGCATCGTCTGCGGCCCGCATCAGCTCGACGCCGATCGCCTTCATCAGCTTGGCGCGGATCTCGTCATGCATGTCGTCGCCGTCGGTCAGCAGTTCGACTTCCTCCAGCACGTCCAGGGGGAAGGTGCGGCCGGCATTCTGTTCGCGGATCGCGACATCGGCGATCTCCTCGACGATCAGGGCAGGCGCGCTGCGTTCGTACCGGGCGGGCAGCGGCAGGCGGTGGCGCAGGACGTGCGCGGCCAGTTCCAGTGCGCGCGGCCAGTCGCCGGTGTCGATGCTCCAGATCATGATGACCGGCAGCACCTCGTCGGCGACCGCGACGCCTTCCTCGCGCGCGATGCGCAGCATCCCGTCGATCCAGTCGCGATATTCGGGCAGCATCTCGCGCTTGGCGGCGATCTTCAGCTGGATCGACTGGATCTCCTTCAACCGGCGCAGATCATGCTGCAGGCGCAGGCGAACCGTGGCGGTGACGGGATCGATGCCGACAGCGAGCATCGCGCCGGGATCGGTTTCGGACGCCAGCACCGCCTGGGTGAGGCGGTGCGTGCCGGCTGGCGTCATCGCGGCCGGGTGCGTGACGCTGGGGACGTGCCCGGAGATTGGGGCGGGGGCAGGTTGTCCGCCCTCCACGTTGGCGGCGATCGGGGTTGGGGAAGTCGCGGCTTGTGCGGCGCGGTCCCGGTGTAGGCGAGCGGGGCTCATGATCGTTCCGAAACGGGAGGGCGGACAGGGCGGAGGGCGGAAGGTCGTTAGACCTTCGGCCCAAGCTCGATGTTCTCGATCAGGCAGGCTTTGCCGTAATCCTCGACCATAAAAGCGTCGTTGATGCTTTCGTAGTTCTCGATCTGGTCGAGGGCCGGCTCGTCCCGGATCTGGCGACGGGCGGTGCCGATCTGCCAGTAGTAGGACAGGTTCTTAAGGCTGGTGATCAGGATCGCGTTCGACGGGAAGAACGGCACCTGCATGGTCGGCTTGCCGCCCAGCTGGCGGCTGGACAGGATGACATCGCGCGCCACCTGCTCGGTCGCCCTGTCGCCGGCCTCGGAGATGATCTTGAAATACTTGTCGTGGACGAGATCGGACCCGACGATCACGACCAAGTCGGTTGCGGTCTTGTACCGCTCGTGCAGCAGGTTCTGGATCGCGTCGAACACCAGCGCGTCGAGATTGACGTAGTCGGCGTTGCCGGTGTCGGAAACGTAGACCTTCAGGTTGTCCTTAGAGCCGTGCGCCATCACGCGGGCCGGGGCATAGCGGCGCATCTTGTAGAGCCAGCCCCAGTTCACGTCCTGCAGCAGCGGGTTGGTGTCACGGTCGGTCTGCGACTTGGCGTCAACGCCGTTGAACCCGATCGTGATGACATCGGCCGACTTCTGGACCAGCACCGCGTCGCGGACGAGCTGCTGGAATTCCGGCCGGTGCGCCCAAGCGTCGAGCAGCGCATAGCCCCAGGCATAGTCATAGTTGGTCTGCTTGCAGACATACTCGTCGATCGCCTCGCTGTCAGCGATCCGGCCAGGCGTGCGGCGGTTGCCGCCGGCGGTGTTGGTGCGCCCGGCGAGCGACCGCGACACGCCGACGCCGACGCGCGCGCCCTGCTGCTGGCTGACCGGTACGACATTGATGCGGCTCATGAAGTCGCTGGTGACGGTGAGCTTGGCCTGCAGGCGCTGCTCGATCACCGGGGCGACGGCGAATTCCTTCAGCTCACCGGGGATGACGGTGAGGCTGGGATCGATGTTGTTCAGCGTGGCGATCTGGCCGACATACTGGTTGAAAAGCAGGCGAGTGCGGGTCTGCATGGGAAGGCTCCGGTGGCGGGGACGGTCGGGGGCGGGCGCTGGCGATCAGCAGTCGGTGACGAAGCCGGCGCCGCCACCGGTCGACAGGGGACGCGCGAAGCTGGTCGACTCCTCGGTCTTGGCGAGCTTGCCTTCCAGCGCATCGAATCGCGTCTCGAACGCCGCCTGCGCATCGGCGATGGGCTTGATCGCGGCGACCAACTGCTCACCGATCGCGGTGCTGAACGCCTGCACGTCGAACGTGTTGTCGTTCGCCGGAACGGGCTTCGGCTCTTCCTTCGGCTTGGGCGCTTCACCCGTCTTGAACAGGGCGGCGAGGCCGGCGAAGCCCGTCTTGATCTGGTCGGCCAGCGAGGCGCTGTCGGCCGGGAAGCCGAGATCGACCGCGTCGTCGCCGATCGCGCGGACGGTGCCGGGCGCGGTGCGCGAAAACTGCAGGCGTTGGGTCGCGATCGATGCCGGGCTGTCGGTGAAGGCGAGACCGATCAGGCCGACCTTACCGGTGCCGGCGTAATCGTCGGTCAGCTCGACGGAGGGGTAGGGCTTCTGATCGGCCTTGCCGAGCGCGACCAGCTGTTCGTTGGCGTCGATCTGGGCGTAGAGCGCGCGGCGCTGTTCGGGCTTGCCGTCGATCGTGATGGTGTCGGTCTGGGCGCGAACCGCGAAGACATCGCCGTAACCGTTGAACGGCGGCTCGGGGCTGTAGCCCTTCAGATGCTCGACGTTGATGCGTGGGCTATAGGTCTCGGGATTGTGGGTTTCGACGATCTGGTCGATCATCTCGGCGGTGATCGCGCGCTTGTCGCTGATCGTGTTGCCTTCGACGAAGCAACGGAAAAACTTGCTCTTGGTGCCCATCGGGTGCGGTCCTCGGCTCGAACATTCTGGCGGGCGGCGTCGGGCCGCGCTGGAAACCCAGAAAGGGACGAAGCGGGGAACTTTTCCAATAAGGTCTTGTTGTGGCGGCGCTCCCCACAACACGACCACCGTGACGGGCAGGGGGCCACCGGGGCCAAGGTGCGGTCACAATGGACCTGTTACCCCCCGATACCGGCATGGCATTGCCCGCAGCCGCATTCCCGATCCCGGTGGATGCGCAGCGGCAGGCGCGCAGCCTCTACTGGCGCGGGTGGGGCTATGCCCAGATCGCCGACGAGCTGGGGCTCAACGAGAACACCGTCAAATCATGGGGCCAGCGCCACAAGTGGGATGACGCGCCGTCGATCCGCAAGATTGAGGACTCGATCGAGGCGAAGCTCTGCACGCTGATCGCGAAGGATCAGCAGACCGGCCACGACATGAAGATGATCGACCTGTTGATGCGACAGGTCGCGACGCTGGCGCGGGTTCGCCGGTTCGAAGCGCCCGGCGGGCATGAGGGCGACCTCAACGAGAATGTCGCCAACCGCAACGCCGGGCCGCGCAAGGAGAAGGCACCGCCCAACCACTTCACCGCCGACCAGGTCGCCGAACTGAAGCGGATCTTCCACGACGGCAATTTCGAATATCAGGAGCTGTGGTGGGAGCATCGCAGCCAGCGCACGCGGATGCTGCTCAAGTCGCGGCAGATCGGCGCCAGCTACTATTTCGCGCGCGAGGCGCTGATCGACGCGCTGGAGACGGGCAACTGCAAGATTTTCCTGTCGGCGTCGAAGAACCAGGCGCTGGTGTTTCGAAAGTATATCGTCGCCTTCGCCGCCCGCGTCGGGGTCAAGCTGAAGGGCGACCCGATCGTCGTCACGTCCGACCTGGTCACCGATCAGGACAAGCCGACCGAGCTGATCTTCCTCGGCACCAATGCCCGCACGGCGCAGGGCTATAGCGGCGACTTCTACTTCGACGAGTTCTTCTGGACCTACGGTTTCGAGGAATTGAACAAGGTGGCCCGCGCGATGGCCAGCCATGCCGGCTATCGCAAGACGTACCTGTCGACGCCGTCGAGCGTGGCGCACCAGGCATACGGCCTGTGGACGGGCAGCGCCTTCAACCGCCGGCGCAAGAAGGCCGACCAGGTCACGATCGACGTGACCTATGAGACGCTGAAGCACGGCAATCTGGGCGACGACCGGATCTGGCGGCACATGCTGACGCTGGAGGACGCGGCAGCGCAGGGCTGCAACCTGTTCAACCTGGCCGAGATCCGCGACGAACACGCGCCCGACGAATATGCCAACCTGTATAACTGCCAGTTCGTTGACGACAGCCTGTCCGCCTTCAAGTTCAACGAGCTGCAGAAATGCACCGTCGACACGATGGTCGACTGGCGCGACATCGAGCCGATGGCGCGGCGCCCGGTCGGCAACCGCGAGGTGTGGGCCGGCTATGATCCGCAGGAAAGCGAGGACGGCGACAATGCGGCGCTGGTGATCGCGCTGCCGCCCGACGGGCCGAACGGCCGGTTCCGGATGCTGGAGCGTCACCAGCTGCGCGGCGCCGATTTCGAGGCGCAGGCCGAATTCATCATCACGACGCTGGCGCGGTACAACTGCACCTATCTGGGGATCGATGCCGGTGGCGTCGGTGCCGGCGTCTATCAGCTGCTGCGCGACCGGATGCGCGGCGTGGTGAAAATCGAATATTCGCTCGAAGCGAAGACCACGATGGTCATGAAGGCGCAGCACACGATCTCGCGCGGCCGGGTCGAATTCGACGCCAGCTGGATCGACCTGCAGTCGTCGTTTCTGTCGATCAAAAAAGCCCTGACCGGCAGCGGTCGGGCGGTCACGTTCAAGGCGACCCGCACCGAAGAGACCGGCCATGCCGACCTCGCCTGGGCGGCGATGCACATTTTCATCAACGAACCCCTCGACGGCAAGGCGCGGCCGAAGACGCGCATGGAGATAATCGGTGGCGAAGACGAAACCCAGGCGGATGTCGGGGATGGATACGAGGGCAGCGGCCCATGGGGCGCTGACCGTTTCGCCGGCGAACGACGGAGCGCGTGGCGGCGCGGTCGAGACATTCGCATTTGGCGACCCGGAAGCCGTCCTCGACCGGCGCCAGCTGCTCGACCTGTTCGAATGCTGGCACAACGGCCGCTGGTTCGAGCCGCCGATCCCGCGCGACGGCCTCGCCCGCGCGTTCCGCGCGTCGCCGCATCATAGCAGCGCGATCCTGCTGAAGCGGAACCTGCTGGTCGCCTCGCTGGAGCCGACGCCGTACCTGTCGCGCGCCACCTTCGAGAAGATCGCCCAGGACTTCCTGATCTTCGGCGATGCCTTCGTCGCGGTGCGGCAGAACCGGCTGGGCGATCCGCTGCGGCTGGAGCATTCGCCGGCGAAATACACCCGGCGCGGCGTCGAGGCCGGCCGGTTTTTCTTCGCGCCGGGCAATATCGAGGAGGTGGAGCTACCCGCCGGCCGCGTGATCCAGATCATGCAGCCCGACATCAACCAGGAGATCTACGGCGTGCCGGAATATCTGAGCGCGCTGCAGTCGGCGCTGCTTAACGAGGCGGCCACGCTGTTCCGGCGCCGCTACTACCTGAACGGGTCGCACGCCGGCTATATCCTGTACGCCACCGGCGACATCGACGAGGCGGACACGGTCAAGCTGCAGGCGGCGATGAAGGCGAGCAAGGGGCCGGGCAACTTCCGCAACATGTTCGTGCACGCCCCGAACGGGAAGGATGGATCGCTGAAGATCCTGCCGGTTGCGGAGGCGGGCGCGAAAGACGAGTTCCTCGGGATCAAGAACACCACCCGCGACGACGTGCTGGCCGCGCACCGCGTGCCGCCCCAGCTGATCGGCGTGGTGCCGGCGCAGGGCTCGGCGCTGGGCAAGGTCAGCGAGGCAGTCGACGGCTTTCACGAGATGGAAGTGCAGCCGCTGCAGGCGCGCTTCCTCGACATCAACGAACAGCTCGGGATCGAAGCTGTCCGGTTCCGGGAGCGGATCACGGCCAAGGCCGCATAAGTTTCTACGTCCGGCGCAAGCCGGGCGGGGGGACCGGGTTGCCGCCCGGATCACCGACGAGGGGAAGCTCGCCACGACCAACGGCCATCGGCCGTCCCGCACCCGGCATGTCGCCGGGCGGGGTCTCTACAAGGCGATGAAATCCAACATGTACAGCATGATTCCTACTCAACCTGTCGCACCGGCTGCGGGCTATATCGGCGGCAAGCGCAATCTGGCCTCGCGCCTGTGCGCGATCATCGAGCGCATCGACCATGACGGCTATGCCGAACCATTCGTTGGCATGGGCGGGGTGTTCCTGCGCCGGCGCAGCCGGCCGCGTGTCGAGGTGATCAACGACGTGTCGGGCGACGTGGCGACGTTCTTTCGCGTTCTGCAGCGCCACTATCCCTACTTCCTCGACATGCTGCGCTTCCGCGTCGCCAGCCGGGCCGAGTTCGAACGGCTGAAGGCAATGCCGGCGACCAGTCTGACCGATCTGGAGCGGGCCGCGCGGTTTCTGTACCTCCAGCGCCTGGCGTTCGGCGGGAAGGTGCAGGGAAGGCACTTCGGCGTCGACAAGACGCAGGGCGCCCGGTTCAACGTCACGAAGCTGGAGCCGATGCTGGCGGACATTCACGACCGGCTTGCCGGCGTCGTGATCGAGCAGCTCGACTTCGGATCGTTCATCAGCCGCTATGACCGCGCCGGGATGCTTTTCTACCTCGATCCGCCCTATTGGGGTTGCGAGACGGACTATGGCCAGGACGTGTTCGGCCGCGACGACTTCGAACGGCTGGCGGCCCAGCTGGCCGGGATCAAGGGCCGGTTCGTGCTGTCGATCAATGACACGCCGGGCGCGCGGGCCGCGTTCGCCGGCTTCACGATCGCTGACACTGAGACGACCTATACGGTTGGCATTGGTGCCGCCAAGCGGGTTGGCGAGCTGATCATCTCGAATGGCGCCATGGAATGACGTACGGCACCGGCGGCCGCCCGCCGCCGGTGCCGTGGCGAATCTTACTTAACATCAACGTCTGGTTGTGATGGTTAGCGGACGTACCGCACAGGGGAACATCGCTCTCGTTTAGGGGAACGTCGGGTTCAAAAATGGCGGAAATGCGCGCTGACGGCGGAGGGTATCTCCGCCGTCATGTCGGATTGTGGTGAGGGGACTGGCCGCTTTCGGAAGCGCAAGCGGTTATAGCTGCCATTGCAAAACTTTAGCCCACCGCACGTCAGATATCGTCTATGCTGGATATATGGATAACGATTCGGCCATCACTGCCTTCGCCGCGCTCGCGCAGGGCACCCGCCTCGACGTGTTCCGCCTACTGGTGCGGCACGAGCCGGACGGCATGGCGGCGGGCGAGATCGCCCGCCAGCTCGACGTGCCGCAGAACACCATGTCCGCGCATCTCGGCATCCTCGCGCGTGCCGGCATCGTT
>Ga0265798_10006355_pt1 | contig 15561 bp, 10 predicted proteins | sample P3T30metagenome_FD_192430 | JGI IMG/M metagenome (GOLD analysis project Ga0265798, IMG submission 192430) | Plant litter microbial communities from East Loma Ridge, Irvine, California - P3 T30 | ecosystem: Environmental > Terrestrial > Plant litter > Unclassified | place: USA: California... | reverse complement strand
GATTCGTGAGAGAGAGAGAGAAAGTGTGTGTGAGGTAGCCCAACTTTACTTTCCCGGATTCTCCTTGCTCCGCCCCCCTCCCCCTCCCCGTTTAGGTACGTCGTTAACCTGTTTGGGTCGGAAAGGGGGACGTGCAGAAGGTTGTTGGCGGTGCTGGTGGACGGATGCGGTAATTTGGGTTTATTGGGTTAGCCGGTTTGGGACAGGGGTGGTAGGAATAGGACCGATGGGACGGGTCGGTCGGATCTGGTGGGAAGCGAGAGAGAGAGAGAGAGAGAGAGCGACGGGATGGATGGTTGGGTGGATGGCGGTCATGAGAAGGCTTGTTGATGTTTGGCTACCTACCTATGTAAAGTAATGTGGATGGGACTAATTGATGATGAGGAACGTCAAAGTTGGGATGCGATGACGATGGAGGGCTGCTTTTTTTTTTTCGTGACTGCGTGATTGTGACTCTGGATGGATTGTGGTAATGTAGTTACCAGTTCTTTTTTTTTTTTTAGAAATAACAACAATGACAAAGAGCGATGAGTGCGGCTTTTCTAAACTGCTATAAATCTGGCAGGGTAACTAGTAAACCAAGCAACGATTACATTACAGTCGAAATGCTTCAAATGCGCGACACAATTCATCGAGATTGTGGAAAATACGGCAAACGTACTAAAGTCTGAAATCTATTTTGGGCTGGAATAGACGCAGTAGTACTACTACTATTACTAACACTACAATAGCTCAGACACTACTCCTCTCTATCTGCAATAGTACCCCAGATATCCACTCCTGCATCTCCCTTGCCCCCCTTCCTCCTCTTGTCTGCAGCCTTTTGCCGTTCTCGGATCTCAGCGAGTCGACTCTGAATCTCCTTTCCCTTCTCACGGAGGCCCTTACCGCGCGCCATAAGGGCTTCGCTTTTTGAGGGCGTGCCGGATTGCCGGAGGGATGGAGGGCTTTGCAAGAAACTTGGTGGTGTGACGTACAGACTTGGCGGAGTATCTACGAGGGTCGAGGATGTCTGAGCTGTTTGAGGGGTGGTGTAGATGGTGGATTGCGATGGTGGTGTAAGGTATGCCGAAACTGCAAGGCGCCTGCGTTCTCTGTATGGGGGCTCATTGTCCTCTGCTACATCATCATGCTGGGGAGCCTGACCTTCTGCGTGCGAGGCTGTGCGATTGTCTTGTTCAACATGTCCTTGGATATCCAAGACTCCACTAGCCTGGAGACTGACACGTGCGTACTCTCGGAGTAACGAGTCTTCGTCCGATTGCAGCTCTAAGAGCAGTTCGCGGCGCGATCGACGGGAAGGAAACAAAGGCTCCTGGTTTTCTCGGACATTGTAACCCAGCATGGATTGAGAAGGAGATGGTGCCGTGGACCTTTTAGTCCGCCCACGGTCTTCTAGAACCGCGTCGGTATCTTCGACCAGACAGGCAGTACGTCGTGACAACTTATCATCGTCCAAATCGGAGTCATTGTTCCACCGAGAACAAGTCCTCGATGACTCGGGTCGTGTTATATGGCTCATCATGGCAGCGTCGGGAGCATGCTCACGTCTGATTCCACCGTCTTCTTCTTCCACATCCTCCTCACCTATCGTATGCAAACCTCTTGCTCGAGATAGGCTCTCATTGAGGGGCAGCGTGTCCAAGAGCCAAGTTTCCTCTGCTTCAATCCTCTTTCCATGCGCAACCAGCAGCGCATACTTCATTAGTGACGTAGCACGGTGCTGATCGGCATTTGTGAGAGATATCGTTGCATCGCGAGTGGTGACCTTGAGCTTCGGGCTTGAGTCAGCACTGGTTTCAGTTTCACCGCCCATTTCGAGGGAGAGTGAGTGCAGAGAGCTTCTCCGAGCGGGGATACGAGGGGGATGTAGGGAGCTTTTTGATGAGTCTCTTCTGAGCTTTGCGTGGCTCGCCTGGTCCCACTCTTCTCCCTTCTTTTCATCCGTCCCGCGTTGTCTTCTTGCCTGCTTATCGACCTCTTCCTTGTCTTCCTCATCGAACACCCTTGCCACTATTTTCCTCGCATTGCCATCTGGTACTGTTGTACTTTTACTAATCTTCCGTCGTACAACAGGCTGGTATGCAAGCCACTCGTCCTTTTCACCAAGCTTCTTGTCTATACCCAATACCATACTCGCTTCCTGAAGACAGACCCATACCCCATCGCTTCTCATAGTCTCGAGAATACCCATCTTCTGTTCAACCCAAGCAGGAATGTAAATTCCTTTTCCCACCGCCAACCATCCTGGCACAATGCCCTTCATACACAGCGCCAAGGCACTCTTCTCCTCAGTGCCCAGTCTTGCTTTGGACTGAGTCACACACTTCAACGCCGTATCTTCATTTCCATATGTAGAAACTAGGCCATGTATTCTATGCTCGCCCTTTAGCTTCCTTTCCAGGTAAGCTTCGATGTTTGGCTTTGTATATTCACCGTATCTGCCATATCGTGGTATACCGAGACTGGTTGCGACCTTTTCTGCTTCAGGGACGGCTATGTAGAGGTATTCGGGGGGCTCGACGCGGGATTTTAGGAGTGCGGCGGGGTAGTCGGTGGGTTGGGTGAATGTACTAAGTTCTTGTCAGTTCTCCAACGTTGTCCATTGTTCCTTCCTCGACCAGGGAATATGACGATGACGTACATTGACATCTTCGCAACACTTGCAACCTCTTCTGACCAGAATTGCGGTCAAGATTAAGAAACGGTACCAAGAGGTTAACAGACAGAATTGCCGGCGGGGGGGGGGGGGATCTAACTTTGTTCAACGCCTTCTACAATGTATTTTCTTGGTAGCGGATTTCCCTTTTTTTTGCATCATGCACGCTCCTAATGGGGACAATGGGTGCTGTCGACGTGGACCCCTGATATGCAGCCAGTCAGAAAAGGTGATGATGTAAGGGTATCGTGTGGAGTCTTTTTGTTTTGTAGTTTTTTATCGAGATTGGGATAGGCATCGATAGACATAAGGGCACACGATGACCGTATATCGTAAGCTCAAACAGCCCCTTGTTATTCAATTTTGATCCAATGGCGTGGTTGAAATTTTGTATATCTGTAGCGTCGTATCTGGACCCAGAACATAATAGGCCCTTTTTACTCGTGGACATGCGCACTATTTTGTCGGGGGTTGGGTTCTGTGCAGCATATTTGAGGGCGCTGACACAAGTCTGCATATGCGGAATAGTGCAAAGCTTACGGCACCTTCCACATGGAACTTCTTCCTCATTGCGCCAGCGAAGATACGGTGAAATTTGTGGGAGTATTGAGAGAATTATCAAACTAATGATGTTAATCAAGATGTGGATAAGATGCACGCAGAGTGTTGCAAGAACGGAAACACGGTGTAGCAGAGTTCGAACTGCAATGCCAACAATGTTAGGCAAGCTTTCGGTGATATGTATTTGATGTAATACTTTAGACGGGTAACCGGGAAAGTTGTATACTGGTGATGACACATCAGCAATGGCGATAATGAAGTCATAATCGTTGAACTCACATGCAATCTTCCTCACCCTCATCTACATTATCATGCTCTGCAGCTCCATCATCCCACTTGAGCGCTTTGCGCCATTCATCAGCCCGTTTCTGTTGGAGCCTCATGTTCTCGACAAGTGAAGGATTCAGCCTCGCATGTCTCTCATGCAAAGCCCATTCAACATCAATTACTCTCTTTACAATTTCTGCGCTGTGCCCAGTAGGATAAGCATTGAAACTACCACCGTTCTCTACCCAAACCTGAAGAAGCTCAGACCAGAATATCTCTGCAACCGCTGCCTGCCCTGGTTGGAAAATGATGTAGATGATGAATCGGTGCATAGTGACGATGTCCAAGTATACCTATACGGCGGATATGTGTGCATAGGTCTTCTACAATGTTCACAATGTAACTGGAGGATGGGTGTGCCCGGTGCTGTGAAAATCGAATGTGTGAGTCTTTGGAGCATATGCACTCACCAGGAGAACAGCGCTATTATTATACTTGGTAACCTCTTTCTCAAGCAACGCGGAGATCAGAGGTTTATAGTGCTGTTTGCGAAGAAGATGCGCCCACCTCCGCCGTCGTTCACTGAGAAGTTCTCGTATAGGGCCCGGGGCCCTCGATTCCTGGGGTTCTTCTTCTCCGCATACATAGCTCTTAGCTCTGATGGAAACCATTGGTAGGGTAGGCTTCGGGGATTAAACGATGATACGTGTGAGAGAAAGCGAGAAGACAATGGACTGCAGCTGTTGTACACATACTAGGAGAAAGTAGAGGTAAGGCGATTTATGAGTATGCAGACCGTGAAGTCTTCGTAACTGAAATCGTCTCTAGAGGCATTGATGATGCAACGACAACGCTTGCAGTGTCTTTCAGTCTTCTTGAAAAGGGGCATGAACGAGCAGTACATCTTACCGTAGTATAAGGAAGAACAACGGGTTTGCCCATGAGCCGAGTCAGGTGTGAGTCAAGTTTCTCACTTCAATTCAGAGGAAGTTTGAGGGTGCCAGACGATCAAGCTTATCCCGAAGGGTGCGTACTGGCTTCTTGTGGTAGATGTCCAAGGTGCGCATTATGCAGACGTCAAGGTGCCGGGTGTGGCGTCGGTGGCTGGTGGCAGATGCTAGTGTTTGAGTCAATGCTGCCCCTCCAAACAACTGATAGAGAGCCCCTCGCTGCACACCAGCTCCCTTATTACACAACAACCAACAGGTAAGTCGCGATCCTGTACGCGTTTTCTTTTCAATTTATCACGGTAGCAAAACTTGAGCAAATCATGCCGGGGGTCATTCGTCGTAGTGATCGGCAGTGTGAAATTCATGTACTAACATCACGCAGCCAGCCATGGCCGAACCGACAGACTCAGCACCGCCCGCGGCAGAAGAGGAGAAGGGACCCTCAAAGCGTGCGCTCGAGAAAGCAGCCAAAAAGGCAGCTGCAAAAGCAAAGAAGGCAGAGCATGCACTTCGTCCCAAGGAACAGACCAAACCTACCACGAAAAGCGAACCGACGAGCATCTTCTCCGAAGGGTGGTTGAAGCGCATCTACGAGGAAAAGCCCGTTAAAGATGTGCGAACTCGGTTTCCACCCGAACCAAATGGCTTTCTTCACATTGGACACGCCAAAGCTATTGCTGTTGACTTTGGCTTTGCAAAACATCACAATGGAAAGTGCTACCTGCGCTACGACGACACGAATCCAGAAAAGGAGGACGAGATATATTTCACAGCCATTTTGGATGTTGTCAAGTGGCTGGGATTTGAGCCTTGGAAGATCACATACAGCAGCGACAACTTCGACAAGCTTTACGAACTTGCTGAGCAGCTTATCAATAAGGACGGGGCATATGTGTGCCATTGCTCGCGTACGGCACTCTGTCCCTATGTAGGTCCACAAGGCTAACTAGTCCATAGGCGAGGAGATAAACAATCAGCGCGGCGGACCAGACAATCGAGGCAAACGCTATGCTTGCGCACACCGCACTCGACCGATTGAAGAGTCCATCACCGAGTTCCGAGCCATGCGCGACGGGAAATACCAGGCTGGGGAGGCGTTCCTTCGCATGAAGCAGAAGTTGACAGATCCTGATGAGGGCAATCCCCAAATGTGGGACTTGCCCGCCTACCGCGTCGTCAAGGAGAACCATCATCACAGGACTGGGGACAAGTGGAGAATCTATCCTACATATGACTTCACACACTGTATATGCGATGCACTAGAAGGCATCACCCACTCCCTGTGTACAGTCGAGTTTCGCCAATCACGCATTTCGTATGACTGGCTATTGGAGCAATTGGACATGAAAGTGCCCAAGTCTGAGGAGAAGGGCCCCATGCAGAGAGAGTAAGTCATGAGGCCTTGCATTGAAATTCCAAGTACTGATCATATGCAGATTTGGTCGTCTTAGCGTTGGTGGCACCATTCTCTCGAAGCGGCGCATCCTCCAGCTCGTCGAGGGTACAGTTGTGGAAAAGAAAAATGCAGATGGCACAGTCGAGACAAGAAAGGTGCGTCCGGCGGTACGAGGCTGGGATGATCCTCGTCTGTTTACCATGGTTGCTTTACGCCGTCGCGGTATCCCAGCCAAAGCTATGCTCAACTTTGTCGACGAGCTTGGTGTCACAGATGCACTCTCCGAGATTGAACCACCACGTTTTGAGGCCTCGATCCGGAAGCATCTGGAGCGGACTGTACCTCGCCAGATGCTGGTGCTCGACCCTATCAAAGTCATCATTGAGGATTTTGCGACCGAAGATGATCAAGAGATGACCGTACCCTACGATCCAAAGGGCACTATACCTGGTCAACGGAAGGTAAAGGTCGGCAATGCGGTCTACATAGACCGCAGCGACTTTAGAGAAGAAGACAGCGAGGACTACTTCCGTCTAGCGCCCAACAAAGCTGTCGGTCTGTACAACGTTCCGTTCGCAGTTCGTGCGACTTCCTTCACCAAAGGCGATGATGGCAAAGTCACCGAGATCAGGGCAGTTAAAGTCCCGGCAACGGAGAAGCCGAAAGCCTACATTCAGTGGGTGGATGTAGCGACCGCCATTCCCGTCACGGCACGTCTTTACAACTCGCTCTTCAAGACCGAATCACCCAACACTTTGGATTGGAAGACAGGTGGCTGGGCTGACGACCTTAACCCAAATTCCGAGATCATCCATGACAAAGCAGTCATCGAAAAGGGAATCAAGGATCTTATCAGCGAGACCTCTTTAGAACTGAGTGGTTCATCAGATGCACTGGTCCGCTTCCAGGCGCTACGGACGGCTTACTTCTGTGTTGATATCGAATCAACCGAGGATAAAATCGTACTCAATCAAATCGTAAGCTTGAGGGAAGACAAGGGAAAGTAGATGTGTAGGAGATTATCTTCAGCGCCCAGGATGTGATTCTCGGAGGCGTTCGCGCTGGGGTCGAAGCATTTAGAATAGGCATTTTGTGGACAATCCAAGCGTCGTACGAGGATACCCATAACCTGTGAGGCTCTGCATGCACTACTCCCATCCTATAGCACCGCGACCACCTACGTAAGCCCAACCAATCTACGACGGCCTCCGATCTAGCCCCAGTCTTATTCCCATGAGATCTCACTGGAATAACGTGGAACATTCCAGGAATGCAGTTATTACGAGCTTGACACGGCTAGGGCTGCTGACGCAGCAAGAACCATGTCAACCGACCCGCTCCAAGGCCGCGCGACCTTCTGTCATTCATAGGATCACGATATCACAAAATGTGGCATTGCAGGGCACTGAGGGATTTGCATACGTCAGTGGAGCACCTGTTCGGCGCTGATCGCAAGGTGGAAGGTGCACGCGAAGGATTCCCCAATCGCAAAAGTTTCGCACGCCTTTACCCCGCTGCCGTAATCAACACGACCATTATATAATCGAGATCTGCCTTTGGTATCGTCGATTTCCGTTCTCGGCTTCGCACGAACTAGATCCCGGAGGTCTGTTGTTCTTCGGCCGATGAGGCGAGTACTACCTGCATAGGGTTGATCATCATAGAGTGGCAGCTGGAGCGTTGCACCTCATATACAGCTAATAATGTATGTTGAGAAAACTCCACAGTCGAACTTGGATGAAACATCAACATTCATCATGAGCAATGCTTCGGATACCCCATGTGATATTCCCCAATATTTGCAAAACAACTCACCGTCAGACGCCCAATCAGAAACATTGGATGCAGCCACGACCATGAACCGCGAGTACGAGTTCTTTGTGACTACGGGAGAGCCACATCAGCCGAATGGCGCGGAACGAGGCATGATCCGCCGATTGGTTATGCGCAACTTCTTCGATTCAAAAGCAGCTGCGCCTCAAAGCAATGCATCGGAGCATAGCTCTGCAAGTACGGCCATGGCAGAGAAGCAGTTGAAGAATCGATTCAGGTTGTTGAAGCCAGCTAAAGAAAAGAAAGAAACTAAAACCAGAGAGTCAGAAACATATAATCAAAAGGGTAAAGCAAAGGGGAAACGACCTCGGGCACCAAGAACTACTTCCAGTGTAGCCAAGGCCTCTGCTCATTCTGGTGACGAAACGAGCAGGAGAGAGTCTACAGATCAGGGGGCGAGCGATGACAGCAACAGAATACCCTACGGGCTAGCACTCAATAAACCCATGCTGGAACTCGATCTCAATGCCCATCGCATGGACCCATTCGATGTTTTGCCAATACCCGGAACACCAGAACTGGATATGCTGTTTAGATTATGTACGTATCGCTCTCAAATACAGTGTCGTATTACTTTTGGCAGATGTTCCAAGGTGATTAGTCGACACTAATAATGATTGTAGACAAAAGTGCGCCCAAAAACAACCCAGTCGCTGTTGACGCCAAGAGCACATGGAGCTCATTCATCCTCTATGACGCTGGCCTGCTACATGCTACGCTAGCAGGCTGGGCATTGTATGGCATGCTCGTCGAGGGAATCAGTACCTTGCGAGTGTGTAAACTCAACCATAAGAGCGAAGCTATCAAAGCAATCAACAACAAACTTGCAAGCTCAGGAGGCAAAATTTCCGATGAAGTGGTTGGTACTGTCCTAACACTGGCAAGTTTCGAGGTAGGCTTTTATATCAACCCCGTTCAAACTCAAAACTTATTTGCTGAGTACGCTAGAATCTCACTGGCGAATATGATGCGGCTCAGCTCCATATCTCGGCATTGAAGCGCATGATTCATGAAAGGGGCGGGTTACTTGCTTTTGGACATAACGACGGCTTGTTGCGTGGCATGCTATGGTAAGCTTAGACTCGTCAAATATATTACCTGTTTGCTAATACAGACACAACTAGGATGGATTTCCATACAGCAGCAGCTTTTCGCATACCCCCTTCCTTCCAGCATGTATACCTTGACGTGGATACACCTCCTTTCCCCGAAGATCTTCTGGAAGAGGCAGTGAGCACATCTCCGACTTCTTTGCTCCGACTATCTATCGCTGCCGTCGACTGTTTCAACATCTTCTACCAACTCCACCGATTGGCTTTGGCGGCTTCATCACGTTGGTCGGGTCGGGTTGCACGCCTTACACTGAGTAATGTCCTCTATGAAACACAGTTCATCATTCTCTCTGTACCGGACTACTCACGCGTGTTCCTAGACTTCGATCAAGATGTTGATGAGGAGCATCGGAATGACTTTTTGCATCGCAGTTATCGAGCAGATGCAGCAAGTGTAGTCGAAGGGCTCCTTGCAGCGATGTTGATCTACGTGTATGCGGTACTTCGAGGATTGCCATTGAACGCAAAAATCTTTACCATTCTTCTGAGTCGACTGCGCGCCACCATACACCGGCCCATGTCTTCTGCACAGGAAGTGTGGGAACGCGAACACAACCTCCATATACTGGTCTGGGTGCTGGTTATCGCTTGTTCTGTTGCACCCAGTACAGATCGAACGTGGTGGATCATTCAGCTTTCAAAGCTGTGTGAGGCCATGGAATTAAACAGCCAGACCGAACTAGAGGATATGATGCGGCATGTCGCGTGGACAGACGTTTTCTTCGATGGTAGAATGAATAGCATCTGGGCGGAAGTGATCCGATTGAGACGATCAGGGTCCTACAGTGAGCCGCTGATGCAAACCGCTACGAGTGTTGGATGTCATAGCATGCTCGAATCACAGACCTCAAGCAGTGGTAATGACTGGACGTCCGACGAGAGGGGGTACAGCCGGCCGGTAGATTTTGAGGACGGGAGGTGGAAGGTTGATAATTGGTATGTTTAGCGTAGATAGAACAAAGTCTCGACTCTCGCTATATGTTATTTCCCGATGAAGCGATACTCGGACGGAGCTAAGAATTGCGGACAAATTGCGGAATTGATGCTGGCACTAGTCCTAGTCCGTGTCTGCTGTGAACGTTCCGCCACACACGTGGGGCAGGGATCGGGCGCACGGTTACGCGATGGCGAGGCTTGGTGGGCATATTATTCCAAGGACTGACGTTCGTCTTGACACGACAACCACAACCATGGCGCCGCTTGTCGACAGCCCCCAGATCAAGCAGGCCAGCCTGCACAACCCGCTGCCGCTGCAGCTGCATACATATATTTGGCCATTCTTAATAATATGGCCGGCCTTCTCCGCAATTTACTTCTCGCCGGTGCGTTACGAACAGTACATCCAGTCTTCAGAATGGACCTTTGTTTGGGTGGCCAGCATCACCACCTTCCAGTCGCTTTTCTGGCTGATGACGCATTGGAATGTCAACCTTAAGAGCGCATTCACGACGACCAAGGCCAGCGATGTGCGCTCTGCACAGCTTATCAAAGTACAGCCGATCAAGAACGCGGGTGCTGCTGAGATAGTAAAGTTGGTGCGCGATAACGTGGGCGGAAAACCAAACCTGTCCTTTCTCTTCCAGAAGCGCCGTTTCCTCTACGATGCCGACAAGGGCTCCTTTGCCCCGCTCTCCTACGCCCTCGATACCGAACCGAAACCATTGCTCAAGACGTTCCAGCAGACACAGGGTCTTACCACACCTGCAGAGATTGAGCGCCTCACACAGCACTATGGCGACAATGCATTCGATATTCCCGTCCCGACCTTTACCGAATTGTTCAAGGAACACGCTGTTGCGCCCTTCTTTGTCTTCCAGGTCTTCTGTGTGGGGTTGTGGATGCTGGACGAATACTGGTACTACTCGCTTTTCACGCTGTTCATGCTCGTCGTTTTCGAGAGCACTGTTGTGTGGCAAAGGCAGAGGACGCTAAACGAGTTCCGCGGAATGAGCATCAAGCCATACGAGATTCTGGTATACCGGCAGAAGAAGTGGCAGGAGATTATGAGCGACAAGCTGCTGCCCGGTGACGTTGTCAGCGCAGGCAGGACAAAAGAAGACTCTGGTGTCGCGTGCGATATGCTTCTACTTGAAGGTTCGGCAATTGTCAACGAGGCTATGCTGTCAGGAGAGAGCACCCCGGTGCTCAAGGAATCGGTACAACTGCGCCCTGGCGATGCCCGTATTGAGCCCGAGGGGCTGGACAAGAACTCATTCCTATGGGGTGGCACCAAGGTTTTGCAAGTATCGCACGGCAATGACGCCGAGGAAGATGGTGGCACTGTTTCGAGGCTTTCATCCGGAGTTCCGCCTCCACCAGACAAGGGCGCCGTCGCTGTTGTAATCAAGACTGGATTTGAGACCAACCAGGGCAGCCTTGTCCGAACTATGATCTTCGCCACTGAGCGCGTCTCCGCAAACAACGTCGAGGCCCTGTTCTTCATCCTCTTCCTCACCGTCTTCGCCGTCGCTGCTTCGTGGTACGTCTGGCAGGAGGGTGTCAGACTAGACCGCCAGCGTAATAAGCTACTTCTCGACTGTGTCCTTATCGTTACCAGCGTTGTTCCTCCTGAGCTTCCCATGGAGCTCAGCTTGGCCGTCAACACTTCTCTTGCAGCCTTGAGCAAGTACGCCATCTTCTGTACCGAACCCTTCCGCATTCCGTTTGCAGGACAAGTTGACGTAGCCTGCTTTGACAAGACCGGTACATTGACTGGAGAAGACCTGGTCGTGGATGGCATTGCTGGTCTGTCGCTCGGAGAGAGCGGAGCTATAGTCGCACCTGACGGTGCGCATACTGATCTTGCGAAGCTTACTGATGTTGGCACCGAGACAACTCTTGTGCTTGCTGCCGCTCATGCTCTGGTCAAGCTGGATGACGGCGAGACCGTTGGAGAGCCCATGGAAAAGGCAACCCTTCAGTCACTGAACTGGAAGCTCGGAGCAAAAGACACTCTTCAGGCCACTTCGACTACCGCAAAGTCCCACGCGGAGCTTGTTCAGATCCGCCGTCGCTTCCAATTCTCCTCTGCTCTCAAACGCCAAAGCTCTGTCGCCACTATCATTGTCAACAACAACAAGACTGGACGCAAGGTCCGGAGCACGATCGCTGCGGTCAAGGGTGCGCCTGAGACCATCCGCAAAATGTTGGTCAACACCCCGCCACACTACGAGGAGACCTTCAAGCACTTCACCCGTAACGGTGGCCGTGTGCTTGCCCTCGCTTACAAATTTCTTTCTGAAGAAGGTGAATGGGGCCAAAACCGTATCAACGACCTCAAGCGTGAGCAAGTCGAATCTGAGCTACACTTTGCCGGTTTCCTTGTCCTTCAGTGCCCGCTAAAACCCGACGCCATCGAAGCCGTACGTGCCTTGAACGAATCTAGCCACCGTGTGGTTATGATCACCGGTGACAACCCATTGACCGCCGTCCATGTTGCCAAGCAAGTTGAGATTGTCGACCGCGACTGTTACATCCTTGATGCACCTGAGAACGACGAGACTGGCGAGAAGCTTGTATGGCGTAGCGTTGATGACAAGATCAGCATTCCTGTTGATCCTACCAAACCCTTGGATACTGAGATCTTGAAGACCAAGGACATCTGCCTTACTGGATACGCACTTGCCAAGTTCACTGATCAGCCCGGATGGAAGCAGATCCTGCGATATACCTGGGTCTACGCTCGTGTATCGCCAAGGCAGAAGGAAGAAATTCTTCTTGGCCTAAAGGACTGTGGTTACACAACGCTCATGGCTGGTGATGGTACCAATGATGTTGGCGCTTTGAAGCAGGCCCATATCGGTGTTGCTCTGCTCAACGGTACTCGTGAAGATCTTGACAAGATTGGCGAGCACTTCCGCAACACGCAAATGAAGAATGTCTACGAGAAGCAATGCAACCTGATGCAGCGCTTTAACCAACCCCAGCCACCGGTACCTATCATGATTGCGCACTTGTACCCACCAGGCCCGACCAATCCGCACTATGAGAAGGCCATGGAGGCTCAAGCAAAGAAGAAAGGTCTTCTTCCTGGAGCTAATGGTGTCGCCAACGGAACCGATTCTGCTGGCACCCTAGTACAGCAGAAGCCGGGTCAAGTCCAGCCTCAACAGGCTGCCGCCAACTTTGCGCAACAAATGCAGGAGAAGATGATGGCGCAAGAAATGGAAGAGTTGGCTGGCGAGCCTCCGACTATCAAGCTCGGTGATGCCTCAGTCGCTGCGCCTTTTACCTCGAAGCTTGCCAACGTCGTCGCCATTCCTAACATCATTCGCCAAGGTCGCTGCACACTCGTTGCCACAATTCAAATGTACAAGATTCTCGCGCTCAACTGCTTGATCTCTGCATACAGTTTGTCAGTCCTCTATCTTGATGGTATCAAATTCGGCGATGGTCAAGTCACCATCTCCGGAATGATGATGAGCGTTTGCTTCCTCTCCATCTCGCGAGCAAAGACAGTGGAAGCCCTCTCCAAAGAACGGCCCCAGCACAACATCTTCAATACTTACATCATTGGTTCCGTATTGGGACAATTTGCCATCCACATTGTTACCCTCATCTACGTGTCTCAGTACGTTCAGCGGGTTGAGCCCAAAGACCCCAACCCGGATCTGGAGAAGGAGTTTGAGCCTTCGCTACTCAACTCGGCAATCTATCTTCTACAGCTCATCCAGCAAATCTCGACTTTTGCCATCAACTACCAAGGTCGTCCCTTCCGTGAGTCGATTCGCGAGAACAAGGGCATGTACTGGGGGCTCATTTCCGTCTCGGGTGTGGCCTTCTCGTGCGCAACAGAGTTCATCCCCGAGCTTAACCAGAAACTAAAGCTTGTTCCTTTTACGTCTGACTTCAAATGGATGATTACCAGTATCATGACTTTTGACTTTGTAGCCTGCTATGTTATCGAGAAGAGCCTCAAGTTCTTCTTCTCGGACAACAAGCCAAAGGACATTGCCATCAGGCGGCCTGATCAATTGGAGAGGGAAAATGAGCGCAAGCGACAGGAAGAGCTAGAGGCGCAGAAGAAGAAGAATGAGGAGATGGTGGCTATGGCAAGAGAGAAGGGGTTGGTGAAATAATAGATGGGTAGAATGAGGGTTTGGAGACGGCATGTGGTTTATTGCTTGTAGACGGCTGATATGGGGCTGCGGAATAGATTATTTCTCTGCTCGACCTTGTGATTTGTCAGGTGTTGGTGATGTCGCTGATGATGAGGACTCCTGGTCGGTTCGTGTTTTGGCCTGGCCATCATGCGCTAGCTGTGCTGGACGCTAAGTACCACGAAACAGGCCGAGAGGAAGAGTAAGTTTGGACCATCAAAGTAACATGTGGCTCCAGTAGAAGATGCAAAGTTTATATCTAATTTTAGCCAAAAGATCCGTTCGCACGTCGTATTACGCTTGCTTACAATACGTGTATACGAGTGTGGAAATACACTCACCTTCTCCCGAGGCGTCTTCTGGGAGGAACAACGAGGAAGACGCAAATTTCTACAATGGAGTGAGTTGAGCGCCTCGTCTTCAGCCTCTCAACTTCAACTACAATCACGGTTCCTCTCATGTAGCCGAGTCACGCAGGAACGGTGTGGCTGTTCCAGCGCCACGCGGCTTAGCAACACGAGACCTCGTTAGTCATAATGCGGGGCAAGCGCCAACTCCATATCCAGGTAAGCAACCCGTTATTCCCATTCCAGCTTCGGCGCACGACGCATCTGTTGCAGGGTGCAGGGACCTGATGACGAGCATGACTTTCTGTGTACGACAGTTGACAATGTGGGGTTGAGCAATCTGCTACACACTGTGTATTGTTGCCATCCTTCATCGCATAGCATTTGGGTCTTGTCGGCGCATACGTAAGATCGCAACCGCAACCGCAACGGGGCAGCTTGCAGGGCGATCCGGGCGGTGAGCGAAGGAAGAGGGGCTTGGCGGCCAAAAGGCCAATTACGAGGATTACGCGAGAGTAAGACGACGAGGGGACGTTTGGCGACCAAAACGAATGCGCCGCATTCTTATTTCCCTCTTCTTCTCCCGCTGCTTTCCTGTCGAGGAGAGCAGACATTACGAGCGGCGCGGCCGAGCAAAGAAGAAAAAGAGACGGTCGTGTGTTACCTAGACTGGCACTGCGGGATCGGCTCGGCGTCGGATTTCCATGGGACACGGGGAAAGGAGGCGCCAACTGCAAGGTACGCGGGAGAAGCAAGCTAGCGCTGTTAAAGAGGAGGGAGGTAGCGCTTTCGACTGAGACAGATTGAGATAGAGGGCACACGAGAGAGGAAAGAAGAAGGGAATCGGTGCGCAAAGACAGTCGCAAACGAGGAAGCCTCACCCTCGCCAAGGACGAACGAACAACGAGAACAGGTCGCAACGTGAATCCTCATCCATTGACCACAGTAATCGGGGATTGAAATACCATTTGGCTACGTCTCTGTGCATTGTCTTGCCCGGATCCACGTCTGCATCCTCATATACCAAAAGTATACAGCACACACTACCATCGCTGCATATCTACCGCCTCGAAACCGGCGCCCGCTCTACTATTACTACTCACGACATCCTTATACCCACGCCATTCCCGAATCAATACCAAAAACCCTGCAGCCAGCCATGCTCCTCACAATGTCGACAAAAACGCACCCCACCACGTCCCCCCTCCTCTCCCTCCTATCCGACTGGCACATTACCAAGCGCTCCACCAGCCTTCCTAAACGCTTGGGTATGCTCTGTCTAGAAATACTAGCTCTAGCTGCAGCAATGCTTCTCGTACCCACGCTCATGCACCAAG
>Ga0265798_10006354_pt1 | contig 15563 bp, 13 predicted proteins | sample P3T30metagenome_FD_192430 | JGI IMG/M metagenome (GOLD analysis project Ga0265798, IMG submission 192430) | Plant litter microbial communities from East Loma Ridge, Irvine, California - P3 T30 | ecosystem: Environmental > Terrestrial > Plant litter > Unclassified | place: USA: California... | reverse complement strand
CGCGGCGAACAGCGCGTCCACAGGCGTATCGGGCTTTGGCGGCGTCCTCGGGACCGGTTTGCGAAGCTGTTCGAGCCCGGAGATCCCGCACAGCCCGCAACTCGTATCGCTAGTCCGGTGGCGGACGCGGTCGTGGATGCGGCCCTTGCAGCGCTCGGACAGCCCGACGCGAACGATCCATCCCGCCTCCGCCTCGAAGATATCGATGTCGCGAACGTCGTCGGCGCTGTCCGCGAGCCGCTCGATCAGCAGAAAGCCGGTCGTGAATTCGGCCAGGTCGGCGGGCGTCATCATCATCACCGCATAGCCGAGCCCGTCGATCTCGATCGCGACCGGGACTTCGACCGCGATGGCGCGCTCGCCCGCGGTAATCGAGTCAGGCCTCAGAATCTTGATCGCTTGGTTGCGCGACGTGGTCATGAGGCATCGAGGTCCTGCGGCGTGTTGACGTTCGGGATAGGCGCACCCGCCGGGATCGGGATAGCCCCGATCCCCTCCGCCCAACCGCGCACCGAGCGCCGCGGCACGGTCTCGATATGGGTCAGCAAATTGCCGAGCAAACTTGTCTCCCAATGCCCAAGCACCGGAGCGTCGGGGCAGTAGGCGGAGGCACGACGGGACAGCGCCGTAAGCAGCCTGTCCGGCAACCACGGCATGTCGCACGCGATCGTCACCACCGACGTGAAGCCGTGCGAGGCCGCATACCCGAGCGCGCCAGCGATGCCCCCCAATGGCCCTATATCCGCCTTCGGCAGGTCAGGAATCGCCCCGTCGCGTCCCGCAATCACCGCGGTCTCGACATGAGGCAACAGCAGTGCCCGCGCATGCTCAGCCAGCGCGCGCCCGTCCAACACCGCCATCGCCTTGTCCGACCCGAACCGCGACGACCGTCCGCCAGCCAGTACGACGCCGAGAATGCGCTGCTCGGTCAGCGCGTCTTCTCGATCCGCACCGGCACGGATTTCGCTGCCGGAACATGACTTTCGCGAGCATGGTGAGCAACCGGTATGAGCAAATTGCACTCCGGGTAATAGGCGCCGAGGCAACCCTCGGGGATCGCATATTCGACCACGCGCAGCTTGTTCAGGCGGCGATCCGAATTGTCGCCTGCGTCACCGACCAGATCGACGTCGTCGCCGTCGGTAATCCCCATCCGAAGCATGTCGCTGCGGTTCATGAACACGATGTCGCGCGTGCCCTTCACGCCGCGGAAACGGTCATGATAGCCATAGACGGTCGTGTTGAACTGGTCGTTCGACCGCAGCGTCATCAGCCGGAAACGGCCCTCCGCCTCCTCGAACCCGGTCACGTTCAACGCCTGTGGCACGTTGATCTCCGCCTTGCCGCTCTCCGTCTTCCACTCGCGGTGCGCCGCCGGCACGCCCTTCCAGAAGCCGCCGGGCGTGAACATCTGGTCGTTGAAGTTCTTGAACAGGTCCGGATACGTCACCTCGATCGCATCGCGGACGCGCGCATAATCGCGCACCCACGCATCCCAATCGAGCTTGGGATTGGGCGCGAGCGTCGCCTTGGCGATCCCCGCGACGATCGCAGGCTCGGACAGCAACGTCTCGGACGCTGGCGTCGCCTTGCCCTTCGAACCGTAGATCTGGCTGAACGAATCCTCGATCGACACGCTCTGCGGACCGGTGCCCTGCATGTCGGTCTCGATCCGGCCCAAGCAGGGGAGCAGATACGACGTCTCGCCCGGCAGCAGGTGCGAGCGGTTGAGCTTGGTCGCGATATGCACCGTCAGGTCGAGCGCGCGCCATTTCGGTTCCATCCGCGCATGATCGGGGATCGCCCGCACGAAATTGCCGCCAAGACCGACGAACGCCTGCGCGGTGCCGTCGAGCACAGCTTCGCACGCCTCGACCGTATCCCAACCCTTCTCGCGCGGCGGCTCGAACCCGTATTGCTCGGCAAGCTTGTCGAGCGGCGCGAGTTCGGGCTTCTCGGTGATGCCCACGGTGCGCTGGCCCTGCACGTTCGAGTGGCCACGGACCGGGCCCATGCCGGCGCCCGGCTTGCCGATGTTGCCGCGGAGCAGCATCAGGTTGACGACCATGTGCACGTTGTCGATCCCGCCGACATGCTGCGTCAGCCCCATGCCGTAGACCGCGATGACCGCCTTCGACTTGGCATACACCTTCGCCGCCGCCTCGATCTCGGTCCGGGGCAGACCGCTCTCATGCTCGATCGTCGCCCAATCTGTCGCGCGCGCCACATCGGCGAACGCCTCGAACCCGGTCGTGTGCTCGGCCAGGAACGCGTGGTCGAGCACCGGCAGGCCGTTAATCCGCTTGGCGTTGTCGTCGGCCTCGATCAGATATTTGCACATCCCCATGATCGCCCCGACGTCGCCGCCGGTCTTCAACTGGTGGTATTGCGAGGCGATAGGGGTCGACTTGCCCGTCACCATCTCGATCGGGTTCTGTGGGTCCTGGAATTTCTCCAGCCCGCGCTCCTTGAGGGGGTTGAACACGACGATCTCGACGCCGCGCTTCGCACAATCGCGCAGCGGATGCAGGAACCGCGGGCTGTTCACCCCGGGGTTTTGTCCGAAGTAGAAGATCGCGTCGCACTTCTCATAGTCCGACAGGTGGATCGTGCCGACCGCGGAACCGATCGCTGACTTGAGCCCGACCGAGGTCGTCTCGTGGCACATGTTCGAGCTGTCGGGCAGGTTCTGGCTGCCGTACATCCGCGCGAGCAGGCTATACATGTACGACGTCTCGAGACTGGCACGGCCCGAAGCGTAGAAGATGACCTTCGTCGGATCATAGGTCTTCAGCTTGGCACCAATGCCTGCGAACGCCTCATCCCAGCTGCACGCCGCATATTTATCGGTCGCGGCATCATATTTCAGCGGATGCGTGAGCCGCCCGGCTTGTTCGAGATCGTAATCCTTCCAGCCGATCAGTTCGCTGACCGTGTGCTGCTCGAAGAACGCCGGAGTCACGCGGAACGAGGTCAACTCCCACGCGGTCGCCTTCGCACCATTCTCGCAGAACTCGGCGACGTGCGGATGCGCGGGCTTGCCCCATGCGCAGCTCACGCACTGAAAGCCGTCGGGCTTGTTCTGCCGCGCCAGTTCGCGGACGATCTCGTGCCCGACCTTCTCGCGCGCGGAAATCTCGACAAGCGACTTCATCGACCCCCAGCCGCCAGCTGGTGCGGTGTAATCCTCGATCTCTACGGTCCGGTCGTCGCTCATGCTCATCTCCGCTTTTGTCATCCAACGCAGTGGCAAAGCTTTCGATGCAGGCGCGACAGATTTACCGGCGGTTCAAATCCGGGCGCGCATCCCCTAGATGCAACCTCGAATCTCCAAGGAACTCCGATGACGACGCACACGACCCGCATGCTTATCCTCGGCTCGGGCCCCGCCGGGCTCTCCGCCGCGATCTATGGCGCGCGTGCCGGGATGGCGCCGATCGTCGTGCAGGGCATCCAGCCCGGCGGCCAGCTGACCACGACCACTGACGTCGAGAATTATCCCGGCTTCAAGGACGTGATACAGGGCCCGTGGCTGATGGAGCAGATGACGGCGCAGGCCGAGCATGTCGGCACGCGGATGATGTGGGACACCGTCACGCAGGTCGACCTGACCAGCCGCCCGTTCCGCCTGATCGGCGACAGCGGCGACGTGTATGAGGGCGACACGCTGGTGATCGCGACCGGTGCGCAGGCCAAGTGGCTCGGGATCGACAGCGAGGAGCCGATGAAGGGCAAGGGCGTCAGCGCCTGCGCGACCTGCGACGGGTTCTTCTACCGCGGCAAGAAGGTCGCGGTGATCGGCGGCGGCAACACCGCGGTCGAGGAGGCGCTGTACCTCACCAACCATTCGCCCGACGTGACGCTGATCCACCGCCGCGATTCGCTGCGTTCGGAGAAGATCCTCCAGGAGCGGCTGTTCGCACACAAGGGCGTGACGGTGCTCTGGAACAAGGAGGTTCGCGAGTTCGTCGATGGCGGCGGCAATGCCGGCCTGGTCGCGCTTGAGCTCGAGGACACGGTGACCGGCGAGCGCTCGCGGCTCGCGGTCGATGGCGGGTTCGTGGCGATCGGGCATCACCCGGCGACCGAGCTGTTCCGCGGCCACATCGATCTCGATTCGGACGGGTATATCTCTGTCGAGACCGGTTCGACGCGGACCAGCGTCGAGGGCGTGTTCGCGTGTGGCGATGTCGCCGACAAGGTGTACCGTCAGGCGGTGACGGCGGCGGGCACGGGCTGCATGGCGGCGCTGGATGCCGAGCGCTTCCTCGCGGCGGCCGAGTTTGCGGAGCTGGCCGAAGCCGCGGAATAACGCCCGCGTCTTTCGTCATCGTCATCGTCATCCTGACGAAAGTCAGGATCCAGGTTTCCAAACGATAGCGGTTATGGCTCTGGTCCTGCGTTCATCAGGACCAGAGTAGCTACTCCTGCTCGATCCCGTCGACGATCGCGGCGTGGAGCGCTGCGGCGTTCTCCGCCCCGGCAAAACTATGTGACGCCGTGTCGAACCGCTTCACTTGCGCGCCACCGCGATACCGTGCGGCGAAGGCGATCGCGGTCGCGTCGCCCGTCGCAAGGACGATGGCGGCGTCGTTGTGCCAGCCGTCAAGTGCGGTCAAGACGTTGGTCGCTAGTGAAGCACGCTCTTCAGTCTTGGCAATCGCAACCCTTCCCAAGCCTCTGAGTAACTTGGTAAAACTGACCTGCCCCTTCAGCGCGCGTCCCCAGGTCGCGGGGTCGCGTAGCGCACTGTAATAGCGGGCCCGAATCGCGGCGGCGGGGGGGAGGTCGTCGACCGGTTGAACGACCCAGGGATTGGCCACGATGATCCGGTCGATTCCCGCCGATCGTCCGAACAGCGCGAGCGTGCTGGCCGCGTCGCAATTGCCGAAACCGACCAACCGGCTGACCGTCGGTGCCGCGCGACGGAACGCAGCGGCTGCTGCGATCAGGTCAGGTTCGGCGCTGAGGAAGCCGTTATTGTCGCCCGTCGAATCGCCCACGCCGCGGCGGTCGTAACGGAACACGGGTATGCCAGCGGCGGCCAGTCGATGCGCCAGCATCGCCATCCCGCGATGTGCACCGCTGCGAATTTCGTTGCCGCCGGACACGATGAGCAATCCTGTAGACCCGTCTGCCTCGTCCAGCGTCGCGGCAAGGCTTTCGCCTTCGCAAGCGAACGCGATCAGCTTTCGCATGATGCGATCCAGTGCGAGATGTCATCGGCAAGTAACTGAGCGAGCGTAATATCGTTGCCCGGCTCTGACCGGCGCCACAGGGGTGGTGCAGCATGTTTCACGTCTGCGTCGCGCGGGTCGGATTCGAGCCTGACAACGTGCAAGCGGCCCGCTCCAGCATAGGGTGTGGCGTCGCAGAGGTTGGCCAGCATTTCGCGGGACAGCGTGTTGCCCGCATAGTCGGTGTCGCTAGCTCGAGCGGAGCGGGAGGCCACTCGCCCGCGGTCCAGTTCACGCAACAGGTCTTCGCCTGATTGCGGAGACAGCTGCCATCGTCCGGCAAGGGCAGCGTCGGTATCGAAGAGCGCGCCGCTTCTTATTGAAATGCCGTAAGTGTTGCGGCCAAGTTGCTGAGCAAGCTCGGTATAGGCTGTCCGCTGGTCGCGGACTTGCGATTCGCCGGTGACGACGATGCTCTCGCCGGTGCCGGGGAGATCGGGGAGCACGCTGCCGATCCCATGATCCGCAAGGTCCCGTAAAACCGTGACGAGGAATTGGCGCGTCCGGTTCGCTTCTTCGAACAGCGGGAGGGCAGCGATGACGACAGGGCCCGTATCGGGGCCGAACCGCAGCAGCGCTTCGCGGCCGCCGCTCCAGTCATAGGTATCAAAGCGCAGGGCGGTCATCCCGGGTGAGGCTAGACCCCCCGTTAAGGCTAGACCAGTGCCTTGCTGGCAGCAAACTGGACGAGCGCGCCGAACGTCTCGAGCATCTCGCCGTCGATCTCGTCATCCTCGATCAGGATACCGAGACGGTCCTCGAGTTCGGTCAGCACGCTCGCCACCGCCATCGAATCAAGTTCGGGCAGCGCGCCGAACAGTGGCGTGTTGGCGGTGAACGTGGCGACGCGGTACGCGCTCAGACCGAGGATATCGGCGAGGACGGCGCGTACCGTTGTTTCGACTTGGGAAGTGCCTTCGAAGATCACGAGCATCGCCTGAACGGTTAGGAACCCGGCCCCGCTAGCGTGTGGGGGTGAATTCGGCAACGGGTTCGCGCTAAAGGGGGCTTGGCGCTATCAGGGTCGCATGATCGCGCTCGACCCCAAGCCGTACCCTATCGACCACATAACGCTGCGAGGTGCGCCGGATGCCGTCGCGCTGATCGACAAGGCGGGCGGGACGACGTTTGCCGAGCTTGAGGCAGGGGTCGGTGCATTGGCGGGGTGGCTCGCTGCCCGAGGGCTGTCGGCGGGCGACCGCGTCGCGACGTGGCTGCCAAAGACGCGCGTCGCCTGTCTGATGCCGCTCGCGGTGGCGCGAGCGGGGCTGGTGCATGTCCCGGTCAACCCATTGCTCCGGCGAGCGCAGGTCGCGCATATCCTGGGGGATAGCGGCGCTCGCCTACTGGTGACCCAAAGCGTGCGGGCCGGGACGCTAGACGATGGCGACGTACCGGATGACTGCGCGATCGTGGACGAGACGGAGCTACTATCGTTCCCTCGCGAACACTGGGGCCCAGGATTGCAGAGCGCGACGCCCGTGATTCCTGGCCCCCTGCCTTTGCGGGGGAACGGAATGTTGGGTCCCGCCGACGCCGACCCCGATACCCTGGCCGCAATCCTCTACACGTCCGGCTCCACCGGCCGGCCGAAAGGCGTGATGCTGAGCCATGCCAACCTGTGGCTAGGAGCAATCTCCGTCGCGCACTATCTGAAGCTGGAGCCCGAAGACCGCGTGCTCGGCGTCCTGCCCTTGTCGTTCGACTACGGCCAGAACCAACTATTCTCCACATGGGCAGCCGGCGCGTCGGCAGCGCCGCTCGACTACCTCGTCGCCCGCGACGTGGTGAAGGGGGTCGAGCGGGTCGAGGCGACGACGCTCGCGGGCGTGCCGCCTCTGTGGGTCCAGTTGCTGGAAGCGGAGTGGCCGGTGGAGACCGCCGCTCGGTTGAAGCGCCTGACCAACTCTGGCGGCGCATTGACGCCGCGGCTCGTGCGGGGCCTGCGTGAGCGGTTCCCGGAAGCGAAGGTGTACGCGATGTACGGGCTGACCGAGGCGTTCCGGTCGACCTATCTTGATCCGGCGCTGATCGATACGCATCCCGACGCGATGGGACAGGCGATCCCGTTTGCCGAAGTTTCGGTGGTGAAGCCCGACGGCACGCGCGCTGCGCCGGGGGAGGCGGGGGAACTCGTGCATTCGGGGCCGCTCGTCGCGCAAGGCTATTGGCAGGATGCGGAGCGGACGAGGAAGCGGTTTCGCCCAGCGCCCGGTGGCAACGGCATGGCGGTCTGGTCCGGGGATACCGTCGTCGAGGGCGAGGACGGCCTGCTCCGATTCGTCGGTCGCGACGACGAGATGATCAAGAGCGCGGGGAACCGGATCAGTCCGCTCGAGGTCGAGGAGGCCGTGCTGGCGGGGGGAGAGGCGCGTGAGGCTGTGGCAGTCGGCGTGCGGGACGAGCGATTGGGGCAGGCGATCGTCGTAATGCTGTCTGGAGATGCGAGCGAGGAGGCGGCGTTGCGGGCGCGGTTACGGACGGCCTTGCCGAGCTTCATGCAGCCGGGTGCGTATTTGTGGCGCGACGAATTGCCGCGCAATGCCAATGGAAAGCTGGACAGGTCTGCCATCGCTACTGAGGTCAGATGGCCCTCCGCGAAGGCGGAGGTCCAGTCTGGGCCCCGGCCCTCGCGGGGGAACACGGGGGGGCGTGCATCATGAAACCGATGGGTGCACTTCCGCCCGAATTCTCGCAGCAAGATGGCCCGCTGATCATCGCCGGTCAGTCTGCCGACGACTGGGCCGAGCAGGCTGCCGACACCCCGCTGTTCGTCTACGACATGGCGATCATCGCCGCTCGCATCGCACGGTTTCGCGCGGCGATGCCGGCCATCGATCTGCATTATGCGATCAAGGCCAATCCGTACGCCGACCTGCTCGCCACGATCGCGCCACTGGTCGATGGGCTCGACGTCGCATCGTCTGGCGAACTGACCAAGGCGATGGCTGTCAAGCCGGCCGCCTCGATCAGCTTCGCGGGGCCCGGCAAGCGTGACGATGAGCTCGTGGCTGCGATCGCTGCTGGCGCCACGCTCAACGTCGAATCGGAAGGCGAGGCGGCGCGCGCGTTCGCGATCGGCGACCGCCTTGGGCAAACACCGCGCATGGCGGTGCGCGTGAACCCCGACATCGAACTGCGCGGCTCGGGGATGCGGATGGGAGGGCGCGCTTCGCCATTCGGGGTCGATGCGGTGCGGGCGGCCGCGCTCGTGCAGGCGATCGTCGCGGCCGGCGCGGACTGGCGCGGCTTTCATATTTACGCCGGCAGCCAGGCGCTGGATCCCGCCGCAATTGCCGAAACCCAAGCCGCGACGATCGCGCTCGCTGCCAGGCTGAGCGACGAAGCGGGCGTCGCGCCCCCGCTGGTCAATCTCGGCGGCGGCTTCGGCGTTCCCTATTTCGCCGGGGACGTGGCCCTCGACGTGGAGAGCGTCGGCGATGCACTGGCCGATGCGCTCGCATCCCGTCCCGCAATCCTCGCCGAAACGCGGTTCGCGATCGAACTCGGTCGCTGGCTCGTCGCCGAAGCCGGTGTCTATCTGACCCGCATCATCGACATAAAGCAAAGCCAGGGCGAGACCTTCGTCATCGTCGACGGCGGCCTCAACCACCAGCTCGCCGCCAGCGGCAATTTCGGCACCGTCGTCCGCCGCAACTATCCGATCGCGGTCGCCGCCCGTATGGGCCACGCGCCCACCGAAACCGTCTCCGTCGTCGGCCCCTTGTGTACGCCGCTCGACCGGCTCGGCGACAAGGTCGCGCTCCCCCCTGTCCATATCGGCGACCTGATCGCGATCTTCATGGCCGGAGCCTATGGCGCGAGCGCCAGCCCGGCGGCGTTTCTCGGGCATCCACCCGCCACCGAGATCGTATCTGTGCTATAGCGACGCGGTGCTGACCTATCGGAGCATGGTTACGGGGCGCTCCTAACGCTATCTTCACCTGTTCCCTCCATAGCGAAGGCCGAGTTTAGCCGACTGTCGGGCTGCCGATGGGCGGTGTGACACCAGGAGAAAAGTGCCAATGCGTTCCGGATCCGTTTCGAAATCCCTGCTGACCCTTGGCGTGGCCGCGACCACGCTCGGTGCCTGCACGAGCACCGGCGGTCGTCCCGAACTGCCGCCTGCCGCCTATGTCGCGAACAAGGAGCTGCCGGGCGAGCAATACGTCATCGGCCCGCTCGATCAGCTCAACATCTTCGTCTGGCGCAATCCCGAATTGTCGTCGAAGGTCCAGGTGCGTCCCGACGGCCGGATCACGACGCCGTTGATCAACGACATGCCCGCGGTCGGCAAGACCCCGGCGATGCTCAGCGACGACATCAAGAGGGCGCTCGCGGCCTATATCAAGGACCCGATCGTCTCGGTGATCGTCGAGAATTTCAGCGGCACCTACAGTCAGCAGGTCCGCATTGTCGGCGCGACCGAGAAGCCCGCCTCGATCCCCTACCGTGCCAATATGACTCTGCTCGACGCGATGATCGCGGTCGGCGGTCTCAGCCAATATGCCGCAGGCAACAAGGCGCGGCTGGTCCGCTACGACCGCGCGACCGGCAAGCAGACCGAATATGGGCTGCAGATCGGCAATCTGCTCAAGAAGGGCGATTCCTCGGCGAACGTCCGGCTCGAGCCGGGCGACGTGATCATCATCCCCGAATCGATGTTCTGAGGCACGCCCAGATGAACGGGATCTACGACGAGGTGCGCATCGCGCTCCACACCATCTGGACGCGGCGTTGGCTAGCGCTAGGCGTGGCGTGGGGTGTGTGCGTGCTCGGCTGGCTAATCGTCTCGCAGATCCCGAGCCGGTATGAGTCGACCGCGCGCGTGTTCGTCCAGATGCAGACGATCCTGCCCGCCGGGATGGACGGCGTGCCGCAGAGCGTGCCGATGAGCGTCGATGCGATCCGCACCACGCTGACCTCGGCGGTGACGCTCGAAAAGGTCGTGCGCGGCACCGATCTGGCGGCGACCGTGTCGAGCGACCGCGATGTCGCCGACCGCGTGTCGAGCCTCGCACAGAATATCAAGATCGTCTCGCAACAGGATAATCTGTTTCAGATTACCGCCACCGCTTCCAATCCCAAGCTGGCGCGGCAGGTCACCCAAAAACTGATCGACCTGTTCGTCGAGCAGAATCTAGCGGGCGATCGGTCGAAGACCACGCAGAGCCTGACCTTCCTCGACCAGCAGCTCGCGGCACGACAGAAGCAGCTTTCGGACGCCGAGGGCAAGCGCGCCGATTTCCAGAACCGCTATCTCGGCGCGTTGCCGGGGACCGGGTCGATCAGCGACCGGATCGGTGCGGCGCGATCGCAGATGTCGCAGGTCGATGGCGATCTGGCGGCGGCGCAGTCGAGCCTCGCCGCGGTGCAGGGCCAGATGGCAGGAACCCCCGCGACCGTGGCAGGCGTCGGCGGTGTCGCCGGCGCGGCCGGTCCGGCGCGCGCTCGCTTGCAGGCGATCCAGGGCCAGCTCGCCGATGCGCGCGCGCGCGGCTATACTGAGAACCATCCCGACGTGGTGGCGTTGAAGAGCCAGCTTTCCGCGGCGACCGCTGCGGCGCGGAGCGAGCCGCTGTCCGGTGGCAGCGCCAATGGTAGCGCGCAGAATCCGCTCTACGCCTCGCTCCAGTCGATGGTGGCGGACCGTCAGGCGACCGTCGCGTCGCTGCGGATGCGGAAGAGCCAGTTGCAGGGCGACCTCGACATGCTCAATTCGAAGCTCGCGGGCGATCCCGAGGTCGCTGCCGAACAGGGTTCGATCGATCGCGACTACCAGGTGCTCAAGGACCAGTACGACACGTTGCTGACCCAGCGTGAGCAGACCGCGCTGATGGGGCAGGCGCAGTCGCAGAGCGATCATGTCAAGTTCAGCGTCATCGATCCGCCGACCATGCCGCGGACGCCGAGCGCGCCGAACCGGATGCTGCTGCTGTCGGGTGTGCTGGTCGCTGGACTCGCGGCGGGGATCGGCGCAGCGTTTGCGATGGGGCAGTTGCGGACGACGTTCGCAACCACGACGCGGCTCGAAAAGGCGGCGGGGATGCCGGTGATCGGGTCGATCGGCGAAGTCGTGACGCGGGTCCAGTCGGACCAGCGGCGCGCGAAGTTGAAGATGTTCCTGGGTGGCACCGCCGCTCTGGGAGCAGCCTATGTCCTGCTGCTGGGGGTCGAGATCCTGCAGCGCGGACTGGCGGCATAAAGGGGGATGACCGTGACGAAACCTGATCGCGAACCCTCGCTGCTCGAACGCGCAGCCAAGGTCTACGACTTCAACGCGCATTTGCGCGCGCGAAGCGCTCCGCCCGCGCCGGTCGAGGATCCCCGGTCTGCGGACATTCCTGCCGTCGACGATGTCTCGACCGGGGTACCGGATCGCGCTCCGACGCACGGACCTGCCTTCGACGCCATGTTCGAGGACGCCAGCTTCCTGGCGATCCCCGAAGAACTGCGCGCGCCGATCGGCAGCGAACTGTCCGACGAATTCTACCTGCCGCCGGACGAGTCCGACGATACCGCGCGGATCGATCGCGGCATGCTGGCGGCGAACGGCATGATCGTGCCCGGCGCGCCGGTCGGCCCGCTCGCCGAAGAGTTTCGCCTGATCAAGCGCCAGCTGCTGATCGCCAGCGCACGGATTGCCGAAAGCGACAGCCCCGAAAAGGCGCGTATGATCCTGGTCTGCTCGGCACGGCCGGAGGACGGCAAGACCTTCTGCGCGATCAACCTGGCGCTTTCGATCGCCGCCGAGCGCGACACCGAAGTGCTGCTCGTCGACGCCGACGTCGCCAAGCCCGACGTCGCCAACCAGCTCGGGCTCAGCGCCGGCGCCGGACTGCTCGATGCGCTTGCAGATTCTGCGATCGACGTCGAGGATCTCGTGATCCGGACCGACGTGGCGCACCTGTCGGTGCTGCCCGCGGGGACCAAGACCGCGATGGACACCGAGTTGCTCGCCAGTGCGCGGACCAGAACCGTGATCGCGCGACTGCTCGCGGCCAGCCCCCGGCGCATCATAATATTCGATTCGCCCCCGGCGCTCGCCGCGTCGCCCGCGTCGGTGCTGGCGATGCGTGTCGGCCAGGTGATGCTCGTCGTCCGCGCCGATCGCACGCCCGAAAGCGAATTGCGCGCTGCGGTCAACCTGCTCGACGGCTGCGAGCATATCCAGCTCGTCCTGAACGCGGTGTCGTTCGTCCAGGGCGGCGCGCGGTTCGGCAGCTATTACGGCCATGAGGTGTCGCAGTGAGCCGGCACGTGTTCCGGGCGCTCGCGCTGGCGGGCACCACGCTGACGCTCGGTGCGCCGGTGGCGGCGCAGGCTGTGCAGTCGGGGCAGGCTGCACCGACCGACCAACCCGCGCAACTGGAGCAGACCACGCAGTCCGGCCAGACCCAACGACGCGTGTCGGTCAGACCCTATATCGAGGCGAGCCAGATCTTCGACGCCGACCTGAATGGCGGCGACGTGCTCACCTACACCAGCCTGGCCGCCGGCGTGGATGCGGCGATCGCGACGCAGCGCGTGTCGGGACAGGTCAGCTACCGCTACGAACACCGGTTCGCGTGGAACAAGAACGCCGTCGACAACGACATTCACTCGGGGCTCGCGCGCGTCGACGCCCGCGTGACGCCGAACCTGACGTTCGAGGCAGGCGGCATCGCCACGCGGACCCGCTCCGATATTCGCGGTGCCGCACCGGGCCTGCTGATCGGCAATGTCGACAACGTGTCGCAGCTCTACTCGGTCTATGCCGGGCCCAGCCTGACGACGCGCGCCGGCCCGGTCACATTCGATGCGAATTATCGCCTGGGCTATACCAAGGTCCAGACCCCCAGCTTCGGCGGATCGACGCTCGCGGGCCAGCGGCTGGACTATTACGACGATTCGATCGGCAACACCGTGACCGCGCGCGCCTCGACCGCGCCGGGCGGCGTTGCGCCGTTCGGCATCACCGTAAGCGGCGCGTACGACCGCGAGACGGCCAGCCAGCTCAAGCAGCGGTACGAGGGCTATTACGGCCGCGGCGATATCCTCCAGCCGATCTCGCCCTATGTCGCGCTGACCGCGGGCGTCGGCTACGAGAAGATCGAGACCAGCCAGAAGGATGCGCTGGTCGATGCAGCCGGTGCGCCGGTGCTCGACAGGGACGGCCGGTTCGTCACCAACGACGCGACGCCGCGGCGGATCGCGTATCGCACCGACGGCCTGTATTACGATGCGGGCGTGATCTGGCGACCCAATCGCCGGACCTCGGTCGAGGGGCATCTCGGCAAGCGCTATGGATCGCTCAGCTTCACCGGCACCGCGACGTACCAGGCGTCGAAGTCGGTCGGCATGGCGGTCAACGTCTATGACGGCATCCAGACCTTCGGCCGCCAGCTCCGCACCGGGCTCGGCAATCTGCCGACCAGTTTCATCTCGGGCGGGCAGCAGGGCTTCGGCCAGCAGTTCAACGGTTGCGTGTTCGGCACCAGCGGCGCGCAGCCGGGCGGCTGTCTCGACAACGTGTTCCAGTCGATCTCGACCGCGAGCTACCGCGCACGCGGGGTCGACGGCGTGATCGTCGCCACCCGTGGTCGTTCGACCTGGGGCGGCGGCGTGGGCTACACCAATCGCCGCCTCTACGCACCCGACGGCGCGCCGGGGCTGGTCGTCACCGGGCTCGAAGACCAGAGCTATTACGCTCAACTCTTCTACGCGCGGTCGCTCAGCCAGGTCTCGGGGATCAACGCGGACCTGTTCGCGAACTATTACGAGCCGGGCGTCGCCAACATCCCGCTCGAGGCTATCTCGGGTGACGACAGCGTCTGGTCCTACGGCGCGACGGGCACCTATTATCGATATTTCGGGCGACTTGGCACCACCGCGTCGCTCGGACTTTACAGCTTCAAGGTCGGTGATCTCGACAGCGACTGGTCGGCGCAGGCGCTGATCGGTGCGCGGTACCAGTTCTGAAGGCGAGTAAGATATGTACGACGAGCATTATGGTCTGACGGGTCGGCCGTTCCAGCTGACCCCCGATCCCAAATTCTGGTTCGAGACCGCTACCCACCGCAAGGCGATGGCGTATCTTGGCTATGGTCTGGCGCAGGGCGAAGGCTTTATCGTCATCACCGGCGATATCGGCGCGGGCAAGACGACGCTGGTCGGCCATCTGATGGATACGATCGATCACCAGCGGTTGAACGCGATCCGGCTCGTCTCCACCGCGATCGAGGCGGACGATCTGCTGCGGATCGTCGCCACCGAACTGAAGGTCGATCCCGCCCGGCTGACCAAGGCCGAGCTGCTCACCGCGATCGAACGCGGGCTGCACGCGGTCGCGCGGACCGGCAAGCGGACGCTGCTGATCGTCGACGAGGCGCAGGCGCTGCCGATCTCCGCGCTCGAAGAATTGCGGATGCTGTCGAACTTCCAGGCCGGCGGGCACACGCTGCTCCAGATCGTCCTGCTCGGCCAGCCCGAGTTTCGCGATCGGCTGCACGGCTCGGACCGGCTCGAACAGCTCCGCCAGCGCGTGATCGCGATCCACCATCTCGATCCGATGGAGGCTGACGAGGTGTCGGAGTATCTGGCGCACCGTCTGTCGGTTGTCGGCTGGACCGGCAATCCCGACTTCGCGGACGATGCGTTCGCCGCCTTCTACGCCGGCTCGGCAGGCGTGCCGCGTCGCTTGAACATGCTCGCCGGCCGCGTGATGCTGCATGCCGCGATCGAGGACCTGACCGTGATCGACGCTGCCGTCGTGCGCGCGGTCCAGCGCGATCTCGAAGGTGACCTGCCGACGATCGCGACGGATACCGCGAAGAATGCGCACGTCTCGGAGGCTGGGACCGATCGTCAGGCCGCGCCCGCTTCCGTCCCCACCATGGCGCCCCTCGATCCGGCGATCGTCGACCGGATCGCCGATCTGGAGGCGCGCGTCGAATTGCAGGATGAGGCGCTGCGCCGTGTGCTGACCTTGCTCGTCGACTGGGTCGAGAGCGATACCGACAAGCCCGACTATTCGCCGATCCGCGGCGTTGCTGCCTGGCATGATGCGGCCTGACGTGACGACGCGGAAACCTACCGTTCTCAATGGCCCCGTTCTCAATGGCATGTCAGTCGATGTCGAGGACTGGTTTCAAGTCGGTGCGTTCGAAAACGTGATCGACAAGGCGGACTGGGACTCGCTGCTGCCGCGCGTCGAGGCGAACACCGACGCGGTCCTCGCGCTGTTTGCCGAACGCGATACGAAGGCGACGTTCTTCACGCTCGGCTGGGTCGCGCATCGCTATCCCGCGATGATCCGGCGGATCGTCGATGCCGGGCATGGGATTG
>Ga0265798_10006353_pt1 | contig 15563 bp, 15 predicted proteins | sample P3T30metagenome_FD_192430 | JGI IMG/M metagenome (GOLD analysis project Ga0265798, IMG submission 192430) | Plant litter microbial communities from East Loma Ridge, Irvine, California - P3 T30 | ecosystem: Environmental > Terrestrial > Plant litter > Unclassified | place: USA: California... | reverse complement strand
CTACAAGAAACAATGCGCATCTACCCCCCCGTCCCCCTCACCCTCCGCGAAACCGCCCACGACACCACCATCCAAAACCACTTCGTCCCCGCGGGTACAACCGTCGTAATCTGCCCGTGGGCCATCAACACGTCCACCCATCTCTGGGGCCCAGATGCCCGCTCCTTCAACCCCGACCGCTGGATGCAGCCCGGTACTGCCAACACGGGCGGCGCGGAGTCGAACTATGCCATTACGACGTTTTTGCATGGGCCAAGGAGCTGTATTGGCATGCAGTTTGCCAAAGCGGAGTTTGCTTGTCTCGTGGCGAGTTTGGTGGGGAGGTTTGAGATTGGGTTTGAGGTGGAGGGGCATGTGGCGGGGATTCAGGGGGGGATTACGGCGAGGCCTAAGGGGGGGTTGAGGGTTAGGTTGAGGGATGTTGGGGTGGGGGAGAAGGTGTAGATGGGTTGTGTGATGTGAGCAGTACATTGTCGGAGGTCATGAAAATTCCCAATGTGCATAGCCCATGTTCCTCGCGACGAGCATCGAGCACGAAACATCAAAGATCAATGGTCATGAGAATGGGTTAGTCTGAGTTGCGTGTGAAGCAATGTTGTCCTGTTTGGGTTGAACGGCATCAGTAATCGGCTCGCGTCCCCTGCAGGCGCTTGGTCCAGCTGCCACACAACATACCTCTGGTACTATTGTCATACTTGGATGATCTTACCTTCCTTACGAGTTCTACGTGGGGTAATTGAAGACCTTCGCCGACCAGCAAGGGCCATCCTAGACGTTCGCTGCGAGACGAGCCGCCGGTGGGGGTGGGAGCGCGCGCTATTGGGTATTGAACCGTCGAGAACACCCTGGAGTAACAACCCGTTTTGGAAAAGCTGCAATCTCCGAGTTACTGCATCATGTACAGAAAATCAAGGTAATCTTAACGATCATGGAAGCAGTTTAGCGTGCCATACTTCGTGGCTGTCCAAGGTTTTCGTTGGGCGAAGTCGGCGGCATGCGATCGAGGCAGAATGCCGCTTCTGGACTCTGATTGGTCAAGCCCTTGGCGAAGAACGTACCACATTCGCATGTCCTACAAGGTCTGCATAGGCTATGACAGGCCTTGCATCGAACGCAATACATCCTTTGTCGCCGTGAATACTAGTCTACACTTGTTTTTGGTAACACAGATCTTGGGACGGCAGCCTGGACGTTGGGTGTAGACTGTCGATGGGTACAGTTGCTGCGACGATAAGACAAGAAAACGTTGAAAGCAGTTGAAAGCAGGATCCAACTGTGAACCTCAATGTTGTCATGATTGGCGCGGGACACGTAGTGCGTCCGTTCCGATATGCAGATAATATGCGGGAGCGCTATGGCAAGCAAGATCGACCCAAAAGGGTAAAGTCGCTATGCGCAAGGCTTGTAGCGACGACGAAAAGAGCAGGATGAATGAGCGTCAAGCGGTACGTATCGCCAGTACATGCAACTTAGTTAGTCGCCCACTACCGAACTGTAGCGAGATGAGAGAAGTACTGGGTTGGTTGCCCAGCATATCCAAAAGTGCAGTCTCGCGATATCATTGGTCGAACCGGTGCTTTACATGTGTTCCGGCTATGCACACAAATTCAACTGCAGCCCAATACATCCAAAGTGCGGCTTTTAGACATGCCTTCTGTCGTAAGTCATGTACGAACCATGTCTGAGTGGTCCTGCTGACAACACGTCGAGCTGGCTCATTGGTCGTCGTGCTGAACGTATGCCCCTCAGGTGTCCACCTAACCGCGTCTTTCAGCCCGAGGGAGGAGCGGTAGTACACGAGTGATAACCTGTCGTATGTGACGAGCGCTTAAACCTACTCGCCGTGGTAGGGCTCCGGTCGCAGCATACTCAAGAACCTTGGGCAGCCCCATACGCTCTTGATCCTCTCGTCTGGACGACCCGCGCTCTCCTTCGCACGAACACACATCGGGTGGTGAGTCACCAAGTCTGGAACACGATACGGGTAGCGGATGGCGGAGAAGAAACGTGGTGGAGTCGAGCCTTGAAGACGTATGAAGGCGATCGGCCGCTATTCAGGCCACTTAGCGTTCGCCACGTAAGTCGACTCTTCTAACCTTCCTTCCTGGCTCTTGAGACTGTTGCAACCTACTACGACCACTGTATAGCTTAGCTGACCTCGAAAGCATTTTTCTCAACTGGAAGAACGAGAAAGAACATCGTGCAGCCCGCACGAAAAGCACGATGGAACACACGGAACACGACAGATCGTCCACGAGAACAGATGATCATCAGAGCGACGCCGACAAAGTGGGCGAAGTACTCGCAGTCCACTGCGCATATCCACCTGATCAACGCATCGGTTCACGCACCTTTCCCTCGATAATCCAGAACGCACACATATCTGCGCCGCATGAGCTCGGCCACACAGGGGGAACGATCGACCGTAGGCCATGCGGGCTGCTGTCAGGATAGCTTTACGGACGAACAAACATGTCGTGGTGTCCATCGGCAACGCAAGCCAGATCAAAGACGCGGAAGAAAGAGTACACAAGATGACTGAGTGAGTGCAGGCCGACCAGCTGACACTATGGGATAGGCAACTAAGACCGGGGCATTATCGGCACTACCCGCTCGCACCATCCGAGTGAGCCCTAGCGCCATCACGTGTCTGCCAAGCTGCGAAATTTACCCCACCAGCCGTCCTCCGACACAACAACACCACCGAATCCGACCCTCCGCCCGCTTCATCTCACGATGGTCGACCTTGCTGCATGGCGCAAATTCTTCGCCCCAACACCCGACCAGCCTTCCCTGACTGAGGGGAAAGCGCCGTACTGTCTCTCGCCGGGCCGTGCACCATCAGCTCTCCACTTCTATTCGCGGCTACGCGACGGTCACGGATTGGACAGCTTCAGCCCCCATTTCAAGCACAGCGGCTACAATCACCACAATCGAGGACGCAACCAATCATACAAATTGGAAATGGTCATTGCATCATTAAATACTGAGAATCTCAGGAATAGAAAGAAGCGACTGTAAGAGGTAACGCCCGGCCTTCCCTGTTCCGTATGCCATCGCTCAATGCCAGCTCTGCGTGCATCATTCCGCCTCTGGACCCAAAAAATGAATGGCCTCAAACTGAAAGAAAATACCGAAGCGGTATACATGAAACGAAACCGCAGACGCCCGCGCCATGACCGCTGTAACCTCAGTAGACTGCTTGCAGTCTACGGTTGCGCTCGCAAGACAGCTCATTGATTTCTCCATCCAGACTGCGAATCATCTCCATCGACTTCTCGATCGAAGCACCGAACTTGTGAGGCTCTCGCTGCCAGCGCCCGATGCGGTCCACCTCAGCGGCTCGGCGGCGCATCTTGGTGTTGATCTTCTCACAGAGCTTGCAGTATGTTCCCGTAGGAATTGTCTGCATGATGAGCTTCATGCCACACGTCTCGCCGATTCGGTACTCCTTGGCGCAGTGCTGTCGGAAGTGGCCCCACTTCCAGTCGCCGCAGACGAACCTGTGTTGGTCGTAGAAGCACATGTTTCAGGCTGGAAGAGCTTGGACGTCTGATGTTCGGTAACACGTTAGTCTTGTTCACGAACCGCTTGGATATCAGCACTCGAACACCTACCTGTTACTGCTGGTTCAAACACTGGACCTTTTTGATAGGGCCAGCGATCGCGTTCCTGGAAGTGGGTCAGCTCAGGGGTCACCTCAACCTTGAGCCTCAAAGACACATACAGAATGGTTGGATGGTAGGAGGGCTTTGGCAAAGACGGCTATGGTCTATACCCAAGAGAGGTGTTGTTGGTCAAGCCCGGTGTTGCAAAAGATGGCTGAGGATCAAAGTCTATGGTCAATGACTGGAAGAGATCTTTGGACTGAGTGTGAAGAGACTGATATTCTGGCAGCAGCGTACCGCTATTTATCCTTCGAAACGAACTCCTCTCGCCGGCCTCGCCGGCCATCCATCGAACCCGAGCCCGCTTCGCTGTCAGGCCATAAATTGATGCCGTGGCCTATCCTTTCATCGACGTGGTAGCACCCCACCCGGTTCCATCCAACGATATCGCTACGATTCACGGATCCCTCTTACTCTGACGCTAGAGTAATGCGGAGACGGGCTGAAATGATACCCTAGGCCGTGCCGGCGTTTCCAGCTGCAGACAGTTATCACATTTGCTAGGGGATCAACGTGTCGTGGCTTCCTCAACCACGTAACCCTTTGTTCCAGATGCGAAAATCCCGCATGTTCCTTGTCAAGACGCCTTAGTTGGCGCTTGGGGTCGTTATGGTGTGTCCTTGTCGAGCAATCCGGGCCTCTCATGCCATATGAGATGGAGCATTCGTGAACCGAGATACGATCACGTGCTGCTTGGTGTATGCCGAGTTACAGTCCGGTTCAAGAATATTTTCCTGGGTCCAGTAAGCGATTGGCCAATGGCTCCCGCTATTGGTACCTCAGCGGAAATGCCACCAGGCAATACACGGGCCAACCTTGAGAGTCTCTAGGTTCCACTCCCTTCACCTCGAGCTATGGTCAACCGTTACAAGATGCACTGACCAGGCCCTGGAGAATAAGCAGTATCGTCGCCTGCGGTTGGGCATCGCTGTCTCCTTACGCACTAGTACGCCATGTGGTCACGGTACTTCGGGCATTTCTCATTTCCTACGCTACATGCTCGACCCCAAATTTTCCGTTTGTGGTCACGCTAATCAACCTGTGTAGCATCACTGAGCTTCACCGATGGTGCTCGGCTGTTTTTTGCGTCCACTAGAGATCCTCACCTTTACCGCTTGGCTGACACACAACATGCCGGTCTTTCCACTATGGACTCGAAACGCTGTTGGCCAGTCACCTTATCTTGTTCTGCTGCAGACATGCGTCTTCGCCTTCGCACCTGGTCACCCAGCATCGCCACTGGGATGGAACGCTAGCAACATCCGCATGCATGTTGCATAGCACGGACTGGGTCCTTCATTCAGCTGATCGATATCCCCACTCAACGGCTGACTTTGCCCGTGGCCGGTCCGTTGTTGACTGACTAGGCCCTGCACGCTGACAGGCATTCCTATCCTAGATAACAGGATGGCGTGAAGTTAATGCGGAACCTAGGCCGTCATCGCATATCACGGTAATCATCTGGGCCCCCGGACACACACTAGAACCAGCCAAAGCATGCCCCATCGGAGATCCTCTGACGTGGCGAGCGGTATATGGTTGAGCAAAGGAGAAGCCGTATCCCTGGCGTTGTCTCTCCATCTGTCATAGCTTTTACGAACACATCCGCGTTGGCTCGCCTGCCTTTCCGCTCATACTCAGCGAGGGATGCCTCCACCGGGCCTATGGGAAGGTTTTCTTCACTAGAACCGTCTTTACCGGTGAGCCCAAAGGATGGCAAACAAGGCTTGAGCTATATTGTGTAGTCAATGCAGTGGCAACATGATGCAGTGTGCTTTCGTAAGTCGACTCAACCAGTCTGCCTTGCCGTCGAACAAGGCAACAATTCCACATTACCGAGCCAATTGCTTGCTCTCAGTTAGATTGAGCTGTAAAATCATAACCATCTTCTTCAACTGTGTTCCGGGCATCCATGGCATGAGTGCAGCAAAGTGAGCGTACATCGAGTGATGCAGAAAGCGAGGTGTCCTTGTGGTGTCATCCGGCCCAACGACGGACTTGCGTCGTGCACGGAACCACACACCAGCCATCACAATTAACATGACAACTGCGGCCACTGCTGCGACCATAAGTAACCTTGCAAATAGTTGCGCAATCAATCGACCCGTTGCTGATTCCACCTCTTTTGGGTTTCTCTGACGCTGTGACTTGGCCTCTTATGGTCCTGGCATGCAAAAATGCCCAGAATTGCGCTCCTTGAGTACGCAAACCTCAGTCTCATCAAGGCTCGACGTTGGAATTTGCTACGCGGCACTCCGCGCATACTTCTCGTCATGTGAGAGCAAGGCGATGCTGGGTACGCCGCGAGTACATGGGCAGCGATGGAACTAGATGGCAAGTCGCACGCAATTTTGATCCCGAGACGAGCGAGTGCTGTGCTTGTGTGGGCCGGAGCTGCGGTCACCGGCGCTCTTTGTGCATGACGAGGCTAAGCTGTGTGGAGGCGGATTGGTGGGCGCCGCTTCACGGTGGGTCAAGTCGTTCTGGCCAGCCAGGTTACATGTCCCCGCGTGAGAAGAATATGGTTGGTCAAGGCGGATGAGAACGTTCATGTATGCCGAGACCAGCGCAGACTGGATGACGAAAGATTGCCTGGGAGGACATCACAAATCACTCCACGGGTCACACGTCTTAGTCAAAGCAAGGTATTCGATGACGGAAACAGAGTGAAGCGTGACATGAAGGATAAGCTACGACAAATACCTGAAGCAAGTGTGGCAGTAGATGGCGGCCACCCCGTGCAAAACGTGAAAAGACCGAAGTGGCGGGACCTCAGGCTGAAAGCCCTGCCTTGTCTTCGCTTGACCACCGAGAGCATGTGCATGGCACTGGCAGGTTTCGCTCGAGCACGGGAAACTGTTGCATGCAACCAACCTCTAGCCGCATATGCACAAAGGAGGAGGGATCAGGGGACAAGCTCATGGTCTGGCTGATGCCGTGGACATCCTTTGGCTGGCCACTATACGAGCAGCCTGTCAGACCGATGAAGGCGTGCAGATACTGACAAGAGACAAAGAAAGCAGAACTTTAGCGACGATGTGTTGTTCATGCGAAGGATGCGGAAGGATGGTGTTACGCATGAATCTGGCTATCGTAACCGTGTTGGGTCGCTGATATGGCCGGACAACAATGTGCTGATCCGGAAAAACATCAACAAGCAGTGATTGGGGCTGCCAAAGGCTATATGCCGTGCACGTGGCTTCCACAAGGAAAGCGCCGGCAACATGGCATACGCAGACGAGTATTCGAGAACCTACCTTTGGCTGATGACGCAGAAAGAGGGGTACGCTGAGGCGAGCCTCCATGCATTTCTCAGTTTCAGATGGCGGCAGTTACTGCTGATATGGTCGACCAAAAGCGGCTGAACGTCGCACGCACTGAACATGACACTCGGTACCAGTAATTGGAGACATACAAGCTAGGCATGTGGGGCGAAAGTGACCTACGACATCGCACCTTACTCCATATTAGTGGCCTATCCGCATCAGATAAATGGCCGCCGGCGACATAACTCTGAAGCAGTATGATGCTCGCAAAGCTACACCTATAACAAAGGCAAAAATCGCCGCATTGATCCAATTGGCAGGAGTTACTACCATGACAAGGATATGCCCACACGATCGGGGTGTACTCCTAAGGTGCGTTGGTCGCATCGTCCTTCAACCGAATGAGCGGTGACGAAACCGTAGCAAAAGGACCGATATGACATGCACGGTAAGCTCAAACCCACCAGTGTAAGTGTGGGGAACAAGGAAACGAGAACAACAAAGAAATAGCAGTAGAGCCTATGGAACCAGAGGGATAGCACACTTTGTGCGACAACCCCGTTGCGGCCGTCATCCCGACCCAGCGCTTGACGAAACGTCGTTTCCCTACGCGCCCATAACACTTTGACGTAAACAACAACAACATCGGCGGAGAGGAAAATGAACAAGCACTATCATGCTGCAAGTAGTTGAGCCATTAGTTCGGAAGAGAGTCCGCACTTGTCAATTGCGTGCGCAGCAGCGTGCGTCATTAGCTTCATGCTCAACATCTAAGCGAGCGAAGGAAAATAACCTAGCCCGATTACCGGCCACTGGCATGACAATGAGCGACGGCGCTACATTATCAGATCCAGAAAACCCGAGTGCGAGTAGAAAGTGGCTCTCGCGGGGCTTCTGTAACGTGCAGCTAGCCCTATTAGTTGGCCGCAAGGCGGGAAAAGTCGGATGATGGTGATGTGTAATTAGCACTTTGGGGGAATTCTAAGGCCTGTGCATGAGAGAGGCAGTGCTTTCTAGGTTTGCAATACACCCTCAGTTGCTAACCAGCTCGGAGGGCGTTCTGGTCTTTCACGTGAATAGCCGTTGAAAGGATGAAAAGACTGGAGGCGAGGATCCGAAAGAAGGCTGGGAGAACAGAGTGGAGTCAATCTAGAAGCGTGTTCATGTACGATGACGGTCTGTGGGTAAGGCCTCAGAGGAGTCCGTGTTCAACAACCAAATCTCAATGGGTTAAGCTTGATGTAACGATGCCTGCTGGAATTCATACACCGCGAAACACACCCAGAAAACCTGGATACAATGCCTGATTGCAAAGTGCTCCATTGCAGTCTAAAGCACCTTGAATGATCATGTCTACCACGACTCATGATCGCAAACATTGACTCATCGACCAGCATGTCTTTAGAAGGGTATCTCCCTGATATGCCTGTACGTACGTTTCTCTAAAGAAAAGACCCGGACATAAACGAGCGGTGAAGATAACCACGTACCATCTTTTCAAAAGAGGTTGGAGATTGGGCGTGTGTATGTCTTGGCACCGTCTTGCTCCGCGTCAAAGCGGTGTTCTCCGACCAACCACCGGCTTGCGATGTGCTGCTGGCTTCTTATCCTGGATCCCTTTGCCTCTGTGTTGTTCAAAGAGACACCAAGGCATATCCCTGACCAATTGCCAGCTTGACATTGTACGCGTGGAGCAGTCGCGCAAGCTTTCTATGCGACGCGTCGAGTCTAGGGAATTCCTAAAGTCGCCATGCACCCGGCTTGTAGCTTGCCGATTATGCCTAGTTTTCTAACCTCATGATCACCTAGACCACACGATCAGACAGTGTACGTTGTATCTGGCAATCGAGCAGCGAGTATGAGAGGTCGATTCGGGAGGTGAGTGGACGCGTTGTGAGGTCAAAGGTCGGGCCTAACTAAGGTAAACTCGTGAAGATGTGTGGAGCCGCTCAGGCAAGACATATAGGCTTGCATCGGTAGCAATGGCAGTAGGCAGTACGGTTGCTTGAGCGATGTTGTAGACCGCGTTCGCGTAGGAGACAGGGGGCGCGTTCGATGATCCAATGTCATTGATGACTAAGTGGCCTGCGGCTCTATCTCGGCCCGGAAATAACTTCATCTCCGGCGTTCAGATCGTCTTCCATGAAGCCAACTAGACAACACTTTGAGGGAAACACCTCAAGATCAGCGATAAACAGCATGAGAAATAGATACAGATGAGTTATAAGTTCAGGAATCGTCAGCTCAAAGCCTCCAAAGCTACAGCTGGTCTGCCTTAGAGCTCGTCGTGGCCGTCCGAATTCACCTCACACAACCGCCCATCCTTGGTCTCCACCAACGCCTCACTCCCAACGCATCGGCGGCACCAAAGTACGTTCTTTGGATCGGCCCTCCTCTTCACTCCCCTCAACATCCAATACCTTTCCCCCCAGAACGCTCCCTGCCATTCCGGCTCATAGCTATCACCCTCGTTGAAGTATGCGCCAGTGTCGGGGCTGAGTTGCCGCAGTGCCTCGGTTTTTCTGCGTGTGATATCTGAATATACATGGTTGATGGTGGCCTGGGATGCGTTATCACCGAACGGCGATGCGACGATAAGGTGCGTGAGAGTGTTGCGCCATGCAGGGTTGAGAGCGCTTTGAAGAGGGTAGTAAGCTGGTTCGTTCGGTGCACCAATCATGTGGCCGATGAGGAGTGGGTTAGTTACTGGTCCCTATGGGTATGTTAGCCAAGATCACAGATGTCAACCAGAGCTGAGGTCCTTTACATTTGGCTCAAAGGCATCATCGGTTGGGCCGATCTTCGAAAATACGATCGCCGTCAGGTGTGGGTTCGCCAGACTCTCAGCACTGAGCAATCTCGACCCATATGCCGAGCCACCATTTGCGACTTGCTCGTTCGTGAAATTGGCTTTGTGCATCTCCAGGTACGTATCCGTGTGCGATATTACCGACTGCCATTCAAAAACCTGCTTCCGCTCCTGCAGATATGCTTCAATGGGTTCCATGAGTAGCTCAACCGCTCCGCTTGGAGCGTTGTAAAGTAAGAATGTCCAGGAGAATGATAGAGTGGGAACAATAGGCGGTCCCACAACCAGGTAATACCCTTGCATGCCGCCTTCTTTCAGCCGCTGCATCTCTGCGTGCAGGAAGCCTAAGAACTTATAGAAACCAGTGCTTCTACCTGGGTGTTTGGAGCGAACTTGGAAGGTATGCGCAGTAGTTCTTGGGGTTGGAAAAGTGCGAACAACGACTTCAGTGATAATGCCGAATGTGCCGCCACCTCCGCCTCGTATAGCGAAGAACAATTCTTGGTTCTGACATGGGTTTGCGAGGACGACTTCGCCATTGGGTGTGACAATGGTGGCCTCAAGCAAGTTGTCGGCCCCCATCCCGTAGCTTGTCGAAAGCGGTCCATGACCACCGCCTGTGAGCCACCCAATGAGCCCGACGCTGGGATTGGCACCTGTTACAATCGCCATTCCATGCTGAGCTACTTCTTCTTGTACTTCAATGTTCGTGTGGCCGGCTGAAACACGCACAGCGGTCAACGGACTCTCGGAAGGGCAAGACGCTGGACTGAATGATGCGACGTAATCGATGCCGCGCATATGGTGCGTCCATATACTTAGGCTGCCATAACCGGTGCTGCGACCTTGGTATGAATGTCCAGTCGCCTTCACGACAACGCGAATGTTCCTTGCGCTTGCCCAAACCAGGGCTATGCTGACTTGAGAAGCAGTGGTGGTATTCACTACGTAGGCGGGGTAGTTGCCGATATGACATCCCTGCACTTCAGCATGTGGGTTACCAGTGATGCTAGTTCCATTTGGAAAGATTGGATTGCAAGAGTCGTTTGCCCATATAGGGTAGTCGATACTGACGGGATGTGCAGCGTGATATGACGAGTTAAACCATTGCGACGTAACGTACTCACAGGCTTCTCGATCGAACTCCGGCCTCGACGGGTAACAGACTGCTCCCGGTGGAACGCTGCGCATGAGTGCGCCATCAAGTGTCTTGTTGAGGTCGCTCCATTCGTTGATTGAAGGCCAACAAGCATCACCAGGTGCCTGGTATATGCATCAGCCGTACTCAATGGATGCGCGATCCCAACTCACACATTTGCACTCATGGCCAACCGCGTCGCTGTGCGATGAAATGCAGAGAAGGCAGAGAAGGGAGGTATATAATCGCATGTCTTTAACGCTCTGAGCAGGCAGGGTAGCGTATGTCGAGCTTCAAGTTATTCGGTAAGTCCTTCTCAAAAGCTGAAAGTCGTATAGCAATTGCATTAAATTTTGCCAACGGAAAAGTCAGCGGGTCAAGCAGATCTAGTTGGAAGTACCGCGTAAGATGATGGCCAAAGATGAGTGAGAATTTTCCGTTGCTATTAGGGTGGTCAATTCTTGAATTGCGGAAGAAGATAGTTGATAGCAGCTAGCGCTGCAAAGGTGTCGATAGCGAGACAACAAAAGAAGGTGATGAATGTTGAAGAAAGGAAGACGAAAAATCCATATCCATTCCGTGAACCTGGAATGCCTGACAAGCCAAGCCTCGGTGAGGGGCAAAACACGTGACGAGCCCCGATTATATCGATCCTTCCTCTTATCCAAAGGAGGCTATCCTTGCGAGCGGATGGCGAGTATGCTAGATGGACGATGAACGTAGAGGATTTCATCTGGAACAGTATGATGTAGAAATCCTTCCATCTGCCTCCACCACCGTGCGTAGCTGGCCTGCCAGGCTTTGTCGGGGATGCTACTATCATAGCCATTTCCATCATGGCACGATCCATCGCATTGGAGGATGTCGCTCGTGCAAGATTACATGTCTCCTTTTAGCTCCATATTGTCGTACTTCCATCATGTCAGCATGTGGTCGTAACGACGTCGCGATGAACTTCTAGAGAAACGTGTCAGCATGGAGCACTTGATGTCGCATGTGAGATACACACCTCCAACACCACTTCAAGCAGGCCTTCGATGCTTCTTGCTAAGTCTTCTCCGCGCGCGACTCGGCTTGCGCACTGGTATTTGCTCGTGGCTCGGTGCTAGAATAGGTCGTTCGGCGGCATGCATGTCGCTACCGGCTACACTTGCCCCATCCCTCAACGCACGGCGCTCCTCATCCTGAACCTGAATATCGAAAAACGATGTTCTCCAGTTCGTCTGTTCCTCTGGCATACCCCCCGAGCTCCTCACCAGCACGCGCCGCGATCGCTGCATGTCGCTGACGTCCGGCTCTTTCCGGAACAAAGCATCGCTGAAGATGCGTTTAAAGAACTTGGGCATGTTTATTCGCTGTTACTTTGCAAGACAAAAGATATAGCCGCAGGAAGGATATTATGCAGGGACTCGCGGGATGCGACAGGCCTTATCAAGCCCGTGTTGATGTTTGGGTGGCGAAGATGAGGGCGGCAATTGCGGGGGCCGATACCCCTGTTGCGAGAGGATGGGCAGCGCCATTGGCCAGTATAAGAGGGCCGTAATGTTGATCTTGAACGGGCGTGACCAACTCTCTCCTGGACGCGTCAACGGAATTTCACTTCCCGTGCCTTCGCCCGCTCTACTGAAGATAACTGCCTTTCCATAACGCGCATCCAGCGTCTCGCGCCTAGTCGGTCATATTCAGCTCACGATACATGCGCCTAGAAGCGCCGTTGCCGACAATTCAATCAACGCGCGCATTCGGTTCGTGAGCTAGCTGCAACGATGTCACAATGATCGGCACAACAGGGTGTTTACTAGGACTTATGGTTCTAACATGGCGTCTAGATGCGGATGAACTTCAGTTCATGTGACGATGAAAAAGCCCGAGCACCAGCCATCCCGTTTCCCGACTGGCTTCATGCTCCAAATACACTTTCCGTTCGTTGTTTCCTATCACTGACGCTTACTCATTCCTGTGTCTTTTTCTCTCCTCTTCTATCCTCTCCATACACTCCTCCTCCGAGCAGTCGAACCAATCATCGATACCGCTACCGTACCACTCAATGTCTCCAAGTCGCCAGGACTCGCACGAACAGCCGGCTTCGTAGCACTTGTGTCGAATATACTCTCCATAATTTTGGCTACCTGAAACCAAGAAGCCTTGGGTCTTCAAACGATAAACCACTGGGCAGACTGCCTTCAGGTAGTCGGACCAATCGTCGGACATACCCCATTGAAAGGTAATGTGCAGCCTGAACCCCTCCTTCCGTGCAACACTTGGTTCTTCCAAAAAGGTAGAGAGTGGCCGACATGTCTGTCGGATGTGTACTGCTCGACTTGATGGCCTACTTTCTCCTGTGTGTAACGGTGGCGACGCGGGGCCGATGGCGACGTCCAGCTTCCTAAGGAAATCGCATGTCCGGACCGAAGGCGACCAGTTGTCATACAAGACGCCATCGTCGTCTTGCAACAGTGGTTGTAGCAGCTTTATATCGACCAAAAGATCTGCGCACTTGTACCAAATCTCCACAGCTTCGCGCGCGAACTCAGGGCCGACCTCACGTTCCAGCATCCAATATGGCGGCTCATATGCTTCGATCATAGGCGCAAACTCGTACAAGGGGTCGTATGGGTGCTTAGAGTTGTTGTCGACAATCTCGTACGGTTCGTCCTGACTTCCGCGATACAGCTCTGTGTAGATCATGTCCCGGAGCTCACGTGGTAGTTTCTCCAAGACCACATTTGGCAGCTCCTGTGTAGCCTCTCGACACTGCTGGTCTCTCTTCGACAACAAGAGTCTATAATTGTCAGTATAGATGATTATGCCTCTCCAAGCTTGTATAGCTTACATGCGTATGGCAAGACGTTTCGCGCCCAGCAACCGTAAACCATCATCTGCTAAGCGGGCTTGTTCGCGTTCCCTGTCTTCAGTACTGTGTATGCTGGTAGCCAACGTCAGTCAGTCGTCCAATTAATTAGATGTCGCGTCGCTTACTCTTCATCGACGTTGCTAAGAGCCGCTTGCAGGCCCTCAACGGTATCGGGTATCTGGAAATCGGACAGAGGCATGACTGATCAGCGTCGTGGGCTGGCTGTGACTTCAGTGGGTGGCGTGCAGAGGTGGTGAGGCTGCAAATGAGTCCCTGCGAGAGAAGGTCGGGCGGGATCCAATCACGAGCCTGCACTAACCCAGAAAGGCAAAGCGTGTCCGGATTCGGTGCATCCATGATGGATGAATGCCTCTTCACCGAAAACAGTCTTATCTCGTGGCACAATCCTACTAATATTACTGCCTTATCAGTGATTGTCAGATCATAGCCTTGACATCACCTCATGGGACGCAAGCCTATCGCCCCCGTATCGGCCCCTACTGGTACATGGTACGGCAACGATCAAACTGGGCGCCTTTTGAGCTTGCGAATGTGAAAGATGTATGACGGTACGGCGCAGGCACAATATCCGTAAGGAATTGCGTGAGACAGAAGGGAGAAAACTTGTCATTCGAAATGCAAATTACTGGCCCTCCACCGCGCGCATTCCCTTTGCCAAATATCAATCTTTTGTCGTTTGACCCGCATATCGACGACACTAAAGCTGTCATGTCCTTGTACCTGAACCCAGAACTTACGCTTTTCCACCACTCCAGGGGAAGCTGCGCCATCTATTGTAGACGCTAATTCGGTAGACGAGCCGGAATATTGACTTACATCAGGCTTGCTCAATTGGACCGCCTGCTCCAAGGTGTTTTCATCCACCAGATCAGGCTCGGGTTCTTCTTGAGCCGGTGTTGATACGTTGGTATTAACATTGATAATGGCGGATGGTGCTGATGGTTGACTGTCTTCTATTCTCCGAACCCCAACGTCCTGAGCGCTTACAACAATCTCAGTACTGTCTTCATCGTCACTGGAGCTCGCATCGTAGAACGTATCTATCGTATGGATAGACGGCGGAGTGAGCATACCCGCCTCGACATGACGCCACCTGTAAATAGGTCGTTTGTCGCCATTAGTATTCCTCACGTCCAGCTCGTCAAGATCCAGGTATGGGTTAACATCCGCTTCGATAAGTTCGTCCGGGATTAAGAAGATGTTCGCGTCGAGAGCGCGTCTCTCTGCGTCCAGATACGCATCCTCTGCATCACGCAATTCGCCTATCAGCTTTTGTCCGTGTTTGAGGAAGTAGCCGGGAAATACAGGAGCTAATTCGCTATAGGGCTTAGTTGGATTCTGTGCGCAGAATCTGGTAAGTTCGAGGTTGTAAGAAGATCGATGGCTGTCGTGTGCTTTGTCGGCTTCGCGGAAGGCTTTCCTTGCTGCGTGGAGTTTGCTTCTGAGATTGGCCTCCTTCAGTAATTGGGCTTCGCTGGGTTCGTTGCTTTTGTCATAAGGTACAAGCTCTTCGCCGGTCGGTGGTTCTTTTCTTGCGACGGTCTCCATGGCGGGCGTTGTAGCTAGCACACCTTCGGCTTCCGCTTCTTTTGTCTTTTTAGCTGGATTTTCGTGCGGCTTTCCAACCTCTATGGAAGCACCAGCGCCCTCGGGTTGTTGTGCTTCTGAAGATTTACTACCTGGTAAATCTTCACTCTGGTCTTTGGCGTAGTCCGGCAAGATCCCTGCCTTGATGAAAGCGTCGTCATGACCCAAAGAAACAGCCTCCATCCAATTGTACCACTCTTCTTTCAATTCTTCCTCTTTC
>Ga0265798_10006352_pt1 | contig 15564 bp, 11 predicted proteins | sample P3T30metagenome_FD_192430 | JGI IMG/M metagenome (GOLD analysis project Ga0265798, IMG submission 192430) | Plant litter microbial communities from East Loma Ridge, Irvine, California - P3 T30 | ecosystem: Environmental > Terrestrial > Plant litter > Unclassified | place: USA: California... | reverse complement strand
TACTGTTTGCACGTTTTTTTTATAGCCGCGACCGTTGCGCAACCATGGAGGGTTGCGTGTATGGGCTGAGACGGCAGATATGAAATAGAGAGAGTTGCGTCTGTTCTCGTTGTCTTCGATGCAGTGATGTTTCTCACGTGACGATGGTGATGTGAAATGTGAAATGTGAAATGTGTACACACTTATACAAGCGCGTGTATGAATGTATTTCTGTATGGACTAGGAGAGTATATATGTAGAAAGTGTGTGTGTGAGAGAGAGAGAGAGAGAGAGTAGTAGTAGTACATATAAGAGAAGCTGGGATTCTAAAATAGAACAAAAATGACAACGCTAGAGACTACGAGAGTCGATGATGATGATATGCTGATAATAATTTGAAGCCAAAAAAGTGAGAGAGAAAACCCCAAAAGTTCCCCATGCCCTTACCAAACCATGCAAGTTTCCACGGCCATGATGCAAGATGCATGCTTTATACCTCGCCAGCAAAAACACTCCCACTTCCAACACTACCACCCAAGTCCCAATAATTGCCCCTCGACCCCGCACTCCTCTTACTCTTCTTGGTACTCTGACTCGCACAACTACTGCTACTGCGTAACTTGGAAGACTTTTCTCTCAGTCCAATAGGCGGCACGTAGTAGGTAGCGTAGCGCCTTGACTCCCTTTGTGATGGTGGTGCGGACGACGTCGGGAGTCTGCTACCTGTCGTCGTCCGATTTACCAAAGGGTGGTTCTGGCGGATCATTGCTGCTCTGCGCGCAGAGCTGTGATTGTCCTCTTTGTTATTGCTGGTGGTGAGAGAGGGCGGGTGGGGGGTTCTTGTTGTTTGTGGTTGTGGCAGTTGGGATGGTGGGAGTGAGGAGATGCTTGAGCGGCGCGAAGACGAGAAACGTTTCATGAGGAAGTTGAAGATCATTTTTACGTCGAGTTCGCGCTCCCAGTATTCACGTTCTCGCGCGAGGTCTTCGGCGATGGACGTGTCTGGGGCCGGATTTGAAGCTTCGGGGGGCTCTTCTTCGATACCCCAGAGTGAGGCTTCGCTATAGGTGTGTGATGCTTGGATGGGAAAAGTAGGGGCAAAGTGGGCAGACAGAGGTGATGTGGTGGGTTGTGAGCTTGCTGGTCGCGACGAGGTTGGGTCGGATGCGAGAGTTGTGGTTGACTTGATGGGCGCAAGACCTGCGTAGTCTGGCACTGTCTGTGTATGGTGGTAGGTAGAGAAGGCTCCCGGATGTTCAGAGAGCTGATTGACCAGGGTCCCAAGTTCTTGTGCGACTCTCTCGAGTAACTTTGTCTGCCATGTGTCATCAGAGAAGTGGGAGACGTCGACACCTGCTTCTTGCAGGGCTTTGTCGGTGGAATACTCGGCAGGCGTGCCCGGCGTGGGCGTTGCGCCTTCCTCTGGTAGCGACTCTCCGAATATGACTGAGAGGGTGTCTTCGTCTAGACCAATGAGGTCTCTAATCACCCGTCTCGTTATCCGTTGCCAGAAGGACATGTTCTCTGTGCCTTCGTCGGACGATTCGCTTCGCGCACTCAGCACCGATTGGGCCACTGGCGGCATCGTCCCCATGCTCTCTTGCTGTGCTTGGTCCACTCGATTCCGTCCGTTGCTGACCATGCTCATCCGCCGTCTCCTCCTGGTCTCCTTCTCAATTTCTTCCAACAGGGCCTTGCTTTGTTCTAACCGCCATTTCTCAACACGCAGTCGCTTCTCCTCCTCTGTGCTTATCCCCTCGGTATCCTCCAGTATGGTGAGGTGTCGCTGAACACTGGATCGACGTCTCGGTGCTCGTCTTCGTCGCTCAAACTGCCACATGTGCTGCTGCATTGTCGCATCTGGCTCGAACTCGCCAAGTCCATCATGGGTTGGTAGTACAGTATCGGCACTCTGCTGGGCCCTGTTCACTGGAGCGCCAAATTCGGATGGCTCATGGAAGGCATGTAAGCCTTCGTCCAAGCTGTCTAGCTCCTCCTCTGTACCAAGAAACGTGCCGGCATCGTCATCATGGTCGGACCGCGCTGCGGTCTCTAGGGAGCCAAACTCGCTGAACCGCGACAGACCAGCTGTTCGCGGGGTTCGGTCGGTCGAAGTGGTATGCGTGCGTGTGGTTTCGGAAGGGGCGTTTGGGGAGAAGAGAACCCATTCCTCTGATTGCTCAAGAGGCCTTTGAACCTGGGGTAGTGTGGTAGTTGGAGCATCGGCAGTCGTGTCTGGGGCAATGTATGATAGCTGGCGCCCGCCCTGCGGTCTGTGTTGCTGTATAAAGGCCATGGTGTGGCAGTCGAGGTGCGGTGTAGGTGAGCACGTCACACGGGTACGTGCTGTCGTATACGCTGCGGGGAGGCGAATGTCTTCCAAAAGACGATGGGATAATTCGGACGCGTCGCGGTAGCGGCGGCGGGGTGCTTATCGTCTCGCTGGCCTCATGCCCCGTTAATGTTTACCGCTCCTTAGCAACGTGAGGGGGGTTGGGAGGGCAGGTGTATGATGTACAGATGTCGCTAGACACGCGCTAGACAAAACAGGCTGTCTACTGCAGGTGGCGGCTGATCAGGCGCGATATCGGGAAAGCAAAGCTAAAGCCAATTTATCAAAGGGCAGTCCTGCAACGGCGGTGTGTAGGTCTTCGGGGACAGCTGAAGGTTTGCAGATGATGTAGGTAAGACGTGTAAGGTTTACATGCGTGTCGCTGAGGTTTATGTGCACCACCTTCGAGGGACCATACCCACCATGCATGCCATGTAAGGCCGCAGCTGCCCTGATAAGATAGGGATGCACACTAAGCACCCCCGCGGCGCTCAGCCTACCAGCACTAAGCAGCCCACCACCACCCAATGCCCGACCCGGACGCCGTCATCTTCCCACTGATGACGAGATGAGCCATCAATTACTCACTGAAAAATGCGGCTTTCCTGTTGAGAAACCGAAGAAGCGCCTGAACCCTCCTTCGCCTGTACCGGAACCATTGTCGCGACACGACGGCCCGGAATCTTCCTTGACCTAAGCAAGTCACGCAAATTGCGCACATCGCACGCGCACCCTCACCTGCTTCTTGCGCCATCCCTCACTGCCATGGCCCATCAGACCGTATACGGCAAGACGTGTTCCGAGCTAGCTGGCAATCGCAGCCAGCCTTGCGTAGGATAGATTGTCGCATGCAAGGCAGTCGGATACAGTCCGGCTGGTCGTCTGGAAAAGTTTCCCGAGCGCGGCGTAGGTAGAAAACGCAATGTCTGGCTCATCTTCACTCTCAACTATGTCTGTGAACCGTGTTGTCTGACGTTGTACAATGCTTACATCTTATCGCCCGAGTATCCAGCGAAAAAGGCTACCTTGACGTCAACTCGTCCGAGCATTCTCCATGCCGAACATCGCTCCCCATTCGGCGACTTGTCGCCCGCTTGACTTGCCCAAGGCGGTAGTACCTGTGAATGTACTCTTGACACTGATACAGCAGTGCACACGTAATTTTTTGAAAATTTTCGACCGGACGCAAACATGACGGCATCTTCGTCACTGGGACCGGCGCTCACCGTCCCCCCTTGCGTCTAGTCACTTGAGCATAGAGACGCGTCGACATAGTGAACAACAACGTACAAACAGATTGCTACATAGGTATCTCGAAAGGGCGCAATTTTGGTACAGTATCAATGCAACAAAACGCCACGCAGCTGTACAATCGGTAGAAACAAAACGTCGCAATCCGTGATATCGTATCCTCGTGCTTCTTGTCCTCAAGACGCAGAATCGTATTCTGCGCCGAAAATCTGCCTCGCGTCTTCTTCGCTCATCTCCTCGCCCTCGCCAATGTCCACCCATCTCGTCGTAATCCTAGATCTCTCTTCAGGCCGTCCCTTGAGTACACACTCGCCATTGCCTTGACAAATCTCTTGTCGTCCCAGATTCTTGAAGCGAGGGCCGAGCGGCCCGTTGACGTAATGATACTGGCCCAAGAAGCGGTACTGTCGGGGGTCGCTCAGTGGGTAGAATTTGTCGCCCCAGTGGCCAGCAAAGTAGAACCACGAGATGGGTGCGACAGGGTTGAGGTTGGACGGCACCAGCCTATCACGTTGATAGTCATACTTGTACGAATACATGTTCATGACCGGATCCCAGAGGGGACCGCGATCTGTTACATCATGCAGAATGCCCCCAGGCAACACGTATGGATGTACGCCTGGAGTGGCGTACATGGCGTGCGTTCCAGTAGCAGAGAAACCAATAGGCTGCGAATGTTAGTGTGAAAATCTTGGTCTTGAGTGACATTGACTTACCCTCTTGCCGCTCTTCTCTACAGCATCCCACGTGTATGCTTCACCAAAGCTATGCTCACTGAAGAACACCGCTTTAGGCTCGCCATGTTGGAACCTAACAACCGTGTGTTCCCAATCGCCAACATGGTTGCCGAAGCGCACGTTGAAGACTGCGTTGCCAAGGTTGTAGCTGTAAAAGAAGAACCAGAAAGCATCAACCACGCCGTCGCCCTTGTCCACGACCACCAATGGTACAGGTGCATCGCTTCGTCCGCCAACAACCCTCTTCCCAGTAAACTTGCGTCGGCTGAAGCGTAGTTCGGATCGCCAGTGGCTGTCATCATCATCAACAAGCTCATCACCTTCGGCCGTCTTGGTGGGAATCGGAAGGCCAGACGCTGTGGGATCCGGTCGAATGCCACCGCGGTCCCTGCTATCACCCACGCCTACGTGCCACCAGCTCGACTCTTCTCCATTTTTGTCTTCTCTGAGGTAACCAGTCGGCCCGTCCTGATGTCGCCACTCATCATCGTCATCGTCGTCGTCATTGTCGTCGTTTGGTGTAGTAGGAATGTTGTACTCTGCACCCAGCCACGCCGGACGATCCTCAACATTATCGTCGCTCTGTAGATATACAAATCTTCCCCATTTGTTAAGCTCCCCGAGATTGCTAATGTTTGGGTGGTTGCTCGTCGCTTGCGTAGGCGTATAATTCAGGTGTGGTGTTGTGTGTATCAAATGCTCCCCCATGTCACCGGGCCAGTATTCTTCACCCGAGTAGAGGTGTATCAGAGGCGCATGATCTATAACATATTGTGGTATCTCGTGCTCCTCCATTGGCTTATAGTCGTCGGGTATTTTCCTTGCGTCGTGCCAGAAATCTTTCAAATCGGGATTGGCGCCATGCCCAGTGACACTCTGTTTGTTTCCCTGGACAATCAACTTCTGGGTGGTCCAGTTGTCCTTGTTCAAGTGCGACAGACCACACATCCCAAACCAGCTACAAGCCTTGCGATCTAGCCATGATCGCGAGGATGCCACCCACGCCTTTTCGTCTGCCCGTTCATCACCAGGTGTTAGATGTTCGAATAAGACGTTCTGGTATAGTTGAGAAAACGTGAAGAGTCCGAAGAAGGTACCAGCAGCGGCGATTGCGGGTTTTCTGCCCTTCATGTCGATATCTTCTTCGACCGAGGAGCCTGCAACTCCGGCAAGAGCGGTAGGAGATTGCCCAAACGACTGGCCTTGCGAAGAATGTTCCTTGTCGGGGATATCGATGGTGGGTATAATATGTCGGTCAGAGGCGTCCCGCGCAGCGTCCGAAGCTTCAACTAGAGGGTTGGCTGAGTAAACGGCTACCGGAGAGTACTCGGTAATGTCAACCGAAGGTATAGATGACGAAGGGAGTGGTGACGGCAGGAACGCCTGAAGCGGAACCTGGCCTCCGCCATGGTGGAGGGAGGGGACGGTTGGCACTGAATGGTCAGCCTGTGTTACATTCTTGAATAGGAAACGCAAGTCCAAGCCCGGTGTGCTGTGATACGCTATAGGAAGGACCTAGAGCCGACACTGCCGGAGAGATTGTGCCTGTGGGTGGCGGTTGGCAGGCGCAGGAAAGGTCCGCGATGATCAGCACCAGGACGCTCCATTACAAGGCCCACAGAGGCTGGAATTGAGCTAATCGCGTGCCCGAAAAGTGGGAAACACACAGGTATGACGATATGTCATGATGACTTGACTGGCATAATGTAGCCGGACATACGCGGAAGAGAACTTACTAATTCAGAGTGGGCTGCCGGTTGGCGCCGTTGCCAGGCTCCAAAGACGCACAATGCTTAGTAAAGCGTCGCGATTAATGAGATGGACTGAGAGTGCGTGTGTTGAGGATATGATTGAGGGTGGCGCGTATTGATGTTTGAGACGTCAAAGACAGCTCCAGGCTGGGCGTACGTCGTTCACCCTAAGCAGGGGCCGCTGCGGGGACCTCGGCAGCAATGCGGCTCTCCATGAACGTGGCTCCAGGCACGGCCTGTGAGCCTATCGATAGCCACATCATGGGGAGAAGCTTGTACAGTGGGCCTGGGTGTGGCTGCATGCAGTATTCCAGTTGCGGTACTTTTACTTTCTACAAGGTGTGGGTTGCAGCTTATCGCGCGTGCCCACGACCATCGCCACACCATGGACGATGCATACAACTCAAACTCATACAGGTATAAGGCTTCGTGATAAACCACCAGCACCTTCTCCAGACCTTGTCGCAGCGAGTGGTAAGATGGCAATGGTATATCAAGAGCCGGCTGCAGTACCAAGTTGTATGTGTGTATATGGCCGCGGTGTATTCTCTTCTTCTGATTATTGGTGCAAAAAGACATGCCGGTCAAACCCAACATGAACGAGTGAGCCTTCAAGCTCCAGACTGACCACATTGCAAAAAAAGAGTGGTTGTCTCCGCTCCCAGAATCGAACTAGGGACCTTTCGATAACAATTGCTATTACAGTCGAACGTGATAACTGAGGGGATGTTAGATAGTGAATTGAGGAGTAATAGGGCAAGTTTGAACGTACACCAACTACACCAAGCGGAGCTGTACGACCCAAGGGCCGTGCTTGATACTGTGATGGCAATTTTGGCCACCTAGTAATTTATATTCTAAGCAGATTGTGTGTGTGTGTGCAGTAAGTGGGGTCGCTTACAGCCTTTTGGCCAGCTCGACGGACATTCGACACCGCTCCATCAATCGGAACTGACCCCACTATATTAAATAGTGTGAACTTCGCGGCCGCGTCCTGCAACTCCGCAACCGCAAGCATGGTCGACCTAGAAGACGACGAATGGGAGTACGAGTACGACGAGAACGAGACGGAAGACTTCTACATTCCAATCGATTTATCCAACGTTCCTGCAGCGCAAATTCCGATGGTCTCGCAAGGCAGGCCGGGCCATCCAACTTTGCTAAAGAGCCGACTGCGTGCGCTGAACGCAGCTCGAAGCCAACCAGCCGGTATTGCTGTTGAAACCACCAACACACAGGAGACAGCTACTATGGGCGAGGTACAGGTAGTTGGTCTACACACGCCCAACCCGCTGGTCATGTACAATGGTCAGTTGCTGAGTTGCCATTGGACTTCGACTGTCGGGACCGATATGTTCTTCATGAAGCCGGATACAAATCAGTCCCAGCCGCTGCGATCCTTGCCTTCGGTGGATCTGCTATCTTTGGGCTCTGCAAAATTGGTTGCAAAGGTTGGACGGCTGCGCCCGCGCGACGATCTCTTTGACGACAATGCCAATTCACCGCAATCAACAAAGTCCGTGCCAGCTCAAGACGACATTCAAAACCCTGGTTCAGTAAATTCCAACATGGCCGAAGAACAACAGCCTACCAGCGGAGAAGCCAGATCAGCTCCACCTAGCTTCCTCGCGAGGTTGAACGAGGCAAAAGCGAAGAAAGGAGAAAAGGCGCGTTTGGTCATCGCGAAAACATCTGAGGGTTCCCGTCTGGTGGCCGAAAAGGCAGACACGGCAAACGGTGTCTCGGCACAAGCATGTGATGACACGGTTATGGGCGGCACGTGAGATGTACAAGCAAGAACGGCATCTTAATACGTGTGACAAGTGCCGCGCTCGCTACAGTGCATACTTCACACACGAGCGCTGTCTACGAAAGGTACCATTTGCACGTGACAGAGTCCACGATACGCTTCTGACTAGAGTCTGCAGTCTCATAAAAACGAACAAGGGGCTACAACGTGTGACGTAATTCAAATTGGTGAGTGTACGGCAAGGACACCGGTTCTGTGGTAGCTGCAGAATGCTTGTAATTGAAGTGTAAGGGGGTTCACTGCTCGCACCTTCCTCAAATCACGCGTGTCGAGGTTACCTCCCGAATTGACCTAGTGTTGGCAAGCCTGCACTCTCACCATCTCAATGTCATTGGCTGAAGACGTTCGTTCATTTCCTCATTGTCCTATTCACCTATTCAGAATGCATTCATCCTAGAATCTGCTTCTACGTCTGCTCGATGCGGCGATGTCCAGACATTTGAGAGACCAAATTATGCCCGAACAGCCTATGGAAATTTCCAGGGCATACTCTACTTCCTTTGATCAACGTTCTGGCAAAGATGGCGGGTACAAGACACGCCTTGGAGAAGATTATGCACAGGAGTCACACGATGAGAGCGCCAGATCTGCAAGAATAGAAGCCATGATTATGAGGGAAGTAGCATTTTGGCAACAATCGCAAACATACGATGAATTTTGGACACCCAGAACACGACAGCATTGTCGGGTGAGCTATATAAATCGACAGATCAATTTGTTTGCTTGACTTCTGACTTGGTCAGGCACTTCCCACTGCGACTCAACTCCTCAGACAATTGGAGGAAAGGGAAACTTCACTGGCCACTCGTTCGAACAACACCACCGATTTTGAAGCTCTCCTTCAGGCCATCGCTGTGCAACTATTGGCGGCTTGCTACACTGTATTACCAACAACGAGCGCAAACCACATTCCTCTTTCCCAGCAACGCAAGGAAATAGTAGTTATCACCGCTCTGCACTCCAGTTCTCGACATCGTCACTCTCCAGCCGCTGGCCACCAGGCTCGCCCACCATCTGAGACGGCTCCCTGGCCTGGACTGTATACGGGACCATCAACCGAAGGGATTCTGGCAGAACATGTCAGCCGTAGACGCAAATTGAGAAACAGCAGCGAGCAAATTCCACAAATCACAAACAGTGATTGGACCGACGGACCACCTCCGTTAGCCACGCGGGAAAAGCGGTGGTCAAGACCAAAAACAGGGTCCAACTCGTCGTCCGAGCCTGGATTCTTTTCGAGATTGGTCTGTCAGGCAGCGATGCCAAAGAACCATCGGCGAAAACACAACACCATGTTCCTAAGCCGCACCAAATCGAAGCCGAATCGACCGAAGTTACTACATACTGAATACCCACACGCCCCAGAACGGCGCTCTTCTCATCAAGAAGTCACTTCACAGCCCGTACAGCGCATACCGTCTGCATTCCGCCTTCGTCATACGCAATCTGCACCACGGATTGCAGCGGAAGAAGAGACATCAGTACATAGCCCTTATAGTATGATGCGGCATGGCTCAGATCCATCAATCGGCAGTCCACTGGATTACCCTTTTCAAATTCCCGAGATCAGACGCACATCTGTCACGCCAAACGTTAGTTGGTGTCAAGAATCTCCTGTGTCTGGCGAGGTGCGCGTATGTGGACGAGGTGATCTTATTGCTGTCCAAGATCACTTTTACAATGTCCCAGAGACTCCAGGCCCATCGGTGCGTAGACAGAGCGGGTGGAGGATGCCGTATTGGCGACAGGGAGACAGCAGCTCTTTGTCCCCGCCTGTCTCCTCGCCCTCTAGAAGCGTTGGATCAAGCCAGTCACAACCGGCAAGTGGCTATTTTGAAAGTGTCTACGCTGGTAAGCGTATTACACACCGAACAGAAGATTCCGACCTGGCGGTACAAGCGCACAGCGATGCCGGCCCCGAAATTGAGGATGATCCAAGGTTGCAGAGAATGCTGAGCAACATTGTAACCACGCCCAGCGACTGCGGATCCATCGATAGCGATATGGAGAGGATGAAGAAGCGGAAAAGCATCATCGAATCGCCTGCCACGGCTTATGAGATTGCAGAGCGGTTTCAAGATAAGACCGGGGAAGGGATTGATCGTTCATTGACTAAAGGGGTTTGGTAATGTAGGACACGCAAGGGACGAGTTTGGCGCCACGAAGACTCATGTCTAATTCAGATAGCCCAGGCTGTACCTAGATCCTATGGCCCTCCTTCGCCCACAGGCCTATACATCCTATATACCAACGAGTCCCTTAATCCAAGCACCGGATTCTCAAAATCCTTCTCCCTCTTCTCGTGAAGCTTGAAACCAACCTTGGTCAACACGTTCTGACTAGAGACCAACTCAGTATCCGTATGCGCCTCTGCGTAGTCGTATCGCGGTGCCAAGGGAGCCTCAGCAGTGTTTCCATTCGTTACGATGCCGTCGTTCGTAGCTGCCTTGGTAGTATCCTGCCCACAATTTCGCCCTGCGTAGTCTGCAATGTCGCGACCAGAGTAATGCTCAAAGAACAACGGCATAAATCCACGCAGGGCCTCGGTCGCGTACCCGTATCCCCAGTACGATGGATTGAACATGTAGCCGATTTCTGGTGCACGAACAGCGCCTATGAGGCCGATTACGCGAGGCCCGGCATGTGCCTCCAGGAGTTCGATGGCGAAGTTCCAGTTACAGGCGACGTTGTGGCACTATAGAGTGTTAGTACATGTGTACGGGTGGAGGAGGGAGGCTACAAACGCCTTGAATCCATGCTTTGGCGCTCTCGAGATCGTCTGAAGGGAGTAATGACGTATGCTTCATACAGTCCGGGTGTCTGCGCATCAAGCGTACGTCGTCTGCGTCGTCGAGGCGCAACGGCCTAAGCAGCAATCTTTCGGTTCTCGCAAACAGCTCTGGATCAACCACAACCATTGTCACCGACTTTTAGATTGAGGATTTGAGGATAGAGCCATTTTCCTTTGTGTGGCGTGCTGATTAAAAGTCAGCTTAAGAGTCAGGCTCCGTGTCGTGTGTCATACAGCTGGGCCAGGGTTGAGCTGTGCGAGGTACCTTGCAGCAAATGGCGCTAGCGCGGACGCGTCGAACTTCCAGGTCTCGAAGTCCACAGTTGTCCACCACACCGCATCCCCGACCAAACAACCAATCAACATGTCGTCTTAAACTACCTCTTACATCACTTTGAGAAGCTCTGCATCGAATTCGTCAGGCCCAGGCACCTACCATGTCGAATTCGATACTTTCCGCTTCCGCGAAAGGAGCCAGCTTTCTCATCCTACTGCAGGTGGCTTCACGAGCACTGACGTTTGCCGTCAACCAAGTCTTGTTGAGGTTTCTGTCACCGGAACTGCTCGGAGTATCAGCCCAGCTCGAGCTCTTCTCCATCTCAGTGCTGTACTTTGCACGCGAAAGTCTACGTGTGGCACTGCAGCGACAGGCCCATGGAACCCAAGCCGTCATCAACCTCTCCTACCTTGCCGTCTTCTTCGGCACGCCATTGGCTTACCTCCTGGCACTACTATGGCTCCGATCCGATACGCCAAACGTTCCCTACTTTGTGGAGGCACTAATCGTGTACTGCCTGGCTACCTTTTTGGAACTCTTGAGCGAGCCATCGTTTTCGGCTGTACAGCAGAAGCTGCTCTACAAAGTTCGGGCGTCAGCCGAGAGCTCTGCTACCCTGTTGCGCTGTGTCGGAACATGCGGCTCGGCCATGTTGGCCAGTCAAGCTGGCCTTGATATCGGAGTCTTGCCGTTCGCCATTGGACAGCTGGCATACGCTTTGGCGCTACTTGTTGTTTATGCATACAAGACGTGGCCTGTGGCAAAGGCTGACGGCTTCTCTCTCTTTCCAGAAAAAGTATCCTCAACCAAAGAGAACCCGATCGTGGTGAACTACTTGTCTGCCCCTCTTCTGCGACTTACTGCGTCTCTTAGCCTTCAGTCGGCCCTGAAGTATGTCCTTACCCAAGGAGACTCTCTCTTGATTACGACATTGGCTTCGCTGGCAGACCAAGGCGCGTATGCGCTGGCATCGAACTATGGCGGCCTTGTTGCACGCATGCTCTTTCAGCCCATTGAAGAAAGCAGCCGTAACATGTTTGCCAAGCTCTGTGCTAACCCAACGTCATCGGCGGCAGCAGGAGAGAAGGAAGGGTCCACGAAGACGGACGAACAAAAGCAAAATCTTGCCCAAGCGTCCAGAGTACTGAGTACCATTCTCCGCCTCTATGGGATCATCTCTTTGTTTGCAGTCACATTGGGGCCAGTGCTGGCTCCTGTGCTTCTCTCTATTGTCGCGGGTCAGAAGTGGTCAGCGACGTCTGCCTCCAAAGTCTTGTCTACCTACTGTTACTACATACCTTTTCTGGCTATCAACGGAGTAAGCGAAGCTTTTGTAGCTGCCGTTGCTACAAACAAAGAGCTGTACGCACAGTCGGTTTCCATGGGCATCTTCTTCGCACTCTTCGCAGGCAGTGCGTGGTTCTTCATCGGGCAACTCGAGATGGGAGGCAACGGTGTAGTGTTTGCAAACACGGTCAACATGGGATTGCGCATAGTGTGGAACACATGGTTTGTCAAGAGCTTCTTTGCGCGAAATGGCTCTGGTTTCAGCGTGCTAGCTACAGTACCGTCGCTCACTGCTATCGCACCTGCGGTTGTGATACCTACATTGATGCGAGCGAGGCCGGGCATGAGCTTCCTGGCACGATTCGGTGTTCTTGGGGAGTTGGTCAGCATGGGTGCAGTGGGCGGTCTCTATGCTCTCCATGTTCTCTTTTTCGAGCGGCAGTTTCTTGTAGATTGCTATCGTATGCTGAAGCCATCGCGGCCTGCTCAGCAACCGGAGAAATCGAAATGAGCAGTATTCGCAAAGGGAAAGAGTGTGTACGAAGAGTAGTTCAAGTCAGCCCGGGGAGTTGAAATAAGAGATGGAGAGACTGCAGAGTCGCCCTGACCCCCAGAGGCTCTACCATGAATCGATACGTCTGATGGCCACAAAATCTCCCCGGTGCATTGTCGTCGCGATGTACTTTTCGTCTTTGCTCACAGTTCCCTACCCCGCCTGATTGGCCGCGGCTTCCACTAGCGTCTGAGTTTTGCATCACAGGTAGCGGGACCGCAGGAACGTCATCGCAGACACAGGATGCTGACGGCAGAAAGTTCTGCACATCACCAGACACCATCGAAGCAACCTCTCAAGTAATCTGGGGGTAATAGAAACCTCTGTGCCGAAACCTGGGGGTAATCAGAATCAGGGTTTTGCATAAGCCGCGACATTAAGGTACCGCTACCGAATTTCCTGGGGGTAAGAGAAACTAACGATTGAACCGAACGCCGCTCCCATCACGCCATTGAGAAAAACCCACGGCTCGCACCGTCTTTCCAGGTTTCTCCGCTTACAGCTTGGCCAACATCTGGAGAACCAATCGCAAATCCGGGGAAGATCGGTCACGATGAACGAGTCAGCACAGCTCCACGGTCTGGTGGACATGGGCAGTAATGGCATCCGCTTTTCCATCACGGACCTTGGGCCCGAAACACGACGCATACTGCCGACAGTGTACCTGGATCGTGCAGCGATATCGCTCTACGACGCGCAGTACGAAAACGGTAATGTCCGGCCGATCCCTGAAGCCACCGTCAAGCAAGTTATCAAATCACTGCTGCGGTTCAAGTCAACGTGTCAAGATTTCGGGGTACCCCAGGAGCAAATTCGTATAGTGGCTACGGAAGCTACAAGGAAGGCGGCAAACTCGGACGATTTCCAAGGCAAGATCAAGGATGCTACGGGGTGGGCTGTTGAGCTTTTGCCAAAGGAGACGGAGGGTAGGATAGGGGCGCTTGGTGTAGCGAGTTCGTACGAGAATGTGGTAGGGCTGATGATGGACCTTGGAGGAGGTTCCACACAGCTCACATGGATAGTAACCAAACATGGCAAAGTCGACATGTGTGAAAAAGGCAGCGTGAGCCTGCCATACGGCGCAGCAGCTCTTACGAAACGACTTGAGCAAGCGGGACCTCAAACCGGCGAAGCATACAAAGCATTTGAGAGTGAAGTCCTTGCCGATCTGAAAGCTGCAGTCCGGGATATTCAAGTTCCCAAGCATCTCCTCGACCGGTGCAACTCATCCGAAGGTCTTCATCTGTACCTGTCAGGTGGTGGGTTCCGGGGCTGGGGGTTTGTGCTGATGTCAGAACATGGGATTCAGCCGTATCCCATACCGATCATCAACGGGTTCCGTACGACCAGCGACTTGTTTCATGACACGCAAGCTGTGCAGGCGGCGGTACAAAAAGAGGATACACCCGACATGTTCCGCGTGTCTGCTCGAAGGGCCAGTCAAGTGCCCTCGGTGGCTTTCCTAGTCAGTTGCCTGTCGAAAGCGCTCCCAAGCATTACCGATGTATACTTTTGCCAGGGCGGAGTGAGAGAGGGCATGTATTTTACGGAAATGGATACAGCGACCAGGGCAGATGCGCCTTTGCTGGCGGGAACAAGGCTACATGCTCGGCCTGGCTGCTCCGAGTTTGCGGAAATGCTGGGCAAAGCGATTGTGCCTCCGCCATCAGCGGTTCGCGAAGCAGTGTTCAGTAGCACGATGATCAAAGCGTTTACATACGCCATGTTTGCACATATGGCCCAAGTCAAGGATCTCCGGAGTGGGTCAGCTCTGCGGAGTACGACGACGGGCATCTTCTCTGCTGCCCACGGGCTCAGTCACGAAGATCGCGCCATCCTTGCTATCCTGCTTTGCGAGCGCTACGGCGGCTACAGTTCCATCAGTCCAACGGAACAGGACTTCTACGGCCGGATGGTGCAGCTGGTGCCAGAGGACGTTAGATGGTGGTGCATGTATCTTGGCCGCGTGGCCGCTGTTCTTGCCAGCGTATACCCAGCGGGGACAGTGCGGGAGAAGCGAGTTGATGTCAATGTGCGGTGGCTGACAACCAAGAAGGAACATGAGAAGCTCTGCGTAGATTTCGGGTTCACCAAGGAGCCCGACGAGCTGGACGAAGGACTGTTTGCGGCACTCAAGAAGGTGGAAAAGGCAGGCAAGAAGAAGAATTGGATTGGGGGACACGGACACAAGGTGCTGCTGACGGTCAATGGGGAGGAATACGGCGAGGAAGAAGACTAGAAGCCATGAATGCGAGAAAGCCGTACATGGCATGCAGCTGATGTGTAGGCATTGTGACTCTTTGCGGTCCGTTCGCGGGCATTGGACGGGCAGTTTGTGTTTTTTGTTTGCTGGAGAAGATGCGTGGCAAGACTGGGTCGAGGCCAGATCTCTCTAGACGGCGCACAGCAGGTGACGGGTGATGCATCGTGACATGCTGGCTGGGTTTGCTCGGATACGACGGGGCTTAGGCGAGGGCATCGTGACATCGTGACCTCTAGCCGGTGACGAGCGCGGCTCCATGACGGGCGCGGCAACGACACGTGCGGGACTTGCCCAGTGCTAAGGGGCCACGTACAGTCATGGAAACAAGACTGTTCGAGCGTGTGCGGCGCCAAGGATCGTGAGTTTTTCTGCAGGACGCGCAGTGGCGAGGTTCAAAGGCGGTAGTCGAGGCCACTACTGCGGCATCCTTGGCCGGTCACTAAGCAGTTGAGGGGGGGGGATGAAGGGAAGGCCGGGCGTAAGTAGACACAAATGGTGCAAGTATGCGGGGCCGCAGCGCAATATGCAACAAT
>Ga0265798_10006349_pt1 | contig 15568 bp, 18 predicted proteins | sample P3T30metagenome_FD_192430 | JGI IMG/M metagenome (GOLD analysis project Ga0265798, IMG submission 192430) | Plant litter microbial communities from East Loma Ridge, Irvine, California - P3 T30 | ecosystem: Environmental > Terrestrial > Plant litter > Unclassified | place: USA: California... | reverse complement strand
ATGACTAGCGGTGGCTGGTGAGACGCTTGGCGGTATCGTGCAGCCCTGCATCGCCGGCTCTCCCCAAACAATCCAAGCACAACTATCAGCTCTCCAGGTCACCACCTACCATGTTGTCGCAGCATCCTCGCGACATACTGCGGCTTTGCATTTCCAAATTCAGCGCATCGTACGTGCTGGCCGGGTCGCTGTAGTGGCTTGGCATGCCCGTGGGCGCGATTGTGTTGCTTGGTCAACCATCCACCCTCAACGCTGCGGCATTTGGGCAACGAAACCTCTTACACGCCCAACGACAAGACGGCCATGCCGTACGCTCGCCCTCCCGCCCCGCCGCCCTTACTGCCCAAGCTATCGCGACGCCACCACATCCTCTTCCGCCACCCGGGCTACGACGATAGCAACAACGTCCTCTTCAAACTTTATGCCTTCGACGCGGCAACGGACGGCACCCACAACGGCGAGGAAAGGGCTTCTCAGCGGCCCGGACCGTAAGGTCTCTATGCGCAATTCGCACTCGATGGCTGCGCGATAGTCGCAGGCATCGAGACCAACCCGAAAAAGGAGCGTAAGCCCCTGCACTCGTACTATCACCATCACCCCAGCGATGGCAACCGCCGCAAGATGGCTCGGAGACTTTCGCTACCCCTCAGAAGACGTACCAGTCGTTGATCACTTTCGACACTGGGGCTACACCATCTACCGCACAAGCTACGGGCCGTCGTCGGACCAGCAATGGGAGGAACTCCTCAAATCGATGCGATCCCAAGCCTACAACAAGATCCTGAAATTAGCGGAAGCAACCGAAGACGACCCCAACTTCCAAAAGATCTGGTCCCTCTTCCAACTGGACGCACGCTCAGATCCTGTCCTGAGTGGCCTCGACATGGACCAACTTCGCCTGCTATATAGGACTGGCGAAGGAGGTCTTCCCATCAATGCAGATCTCCGCTCACACCGGGTATTTCTTGTGGCCGATGACGAGATACTGTCTGATTCCACCGTTTCCACGGTCAAATGCGTGGAAACAGACTATGAAGCCGCGAACCATGTTGGCCATTGGCGCGCTCCACAGCGGTATTTCGGCTGGATGCCAATGGGAGCCAGAGACGCGGTGGGGTTATGGAAGCATCTGCAGGATCGCAGGCTGGAGCGTATTGCTCCTGCAACGATTGGTGGGAGTCACTTGGTGGTCTGGGAGGATGTGTTGTATTGATGTGCGCCGCACGTGAAAGGACATCGAGGAGAAGATCAATTTCGGTTGGATTTGTGTGAGAATTTAGAATTGCAGCTGTCTAATTTACTCGGGGCATATTGTGAGCAGCAACGCTGGTCGCACAAGACTCGCGCAAGGTTCAAAGTGAACGGCAGAAGTGGCCCTGCGGACGCTAATATGCGGCGTAGTTGACAGCAGGCCTCCCACTCCTTCGGACCGTATCAAATCGCTCACTCGCTCGCTCGCCTTACAGATCTCCCAGGCTACCACGTACTCCAATCACGACAGGATCAAGAACTTGTCCTTAAGATCTTACGGACTCCCACGCAGACCAACTTTAGGGAAGAGCGCAAGCAATCAAATATCCGCGCCCTACAACAATCCCAGCTCAAATGGGGCTTCCACCAATACCCCGACTGGAGGGTGCCGCTAAATGGCACGAATCACTCCGCTACGACTCAGACACCATAGAGCCCGTAGACGACTTTCGAAACTGGGGATTCACCATCTACCGTACAGCCTGTGGACCACCATCGACCGAAGAGCAATGGCAGCAACTCCTCGAAAAGATCAAAGCCCAGGCATACGCCCGCGACTCTAAGACTGTGTGAAACCACTGTAGATGATGCCGCAGTGCAGCGGCTTTGGTCTCGCTTCCGTCTTGACGCGCGCTCGGATCCTGCGGCGCTGGAGGGCCTGAGCATGGAACAAGTTCGACTGCTGTATAGGAACGGCGATGGGGGCGTTGCGATGAATACTGATTTACGGTCTCATCGAGTTTTCCTATTCGCGGACACGGAGGTTCTTTCGAATGCTGATGCCTTCTTTGTCAAGTGTGTTGAGGCAGACTATGAGGCTACGGACTACGTTCCAAAATTCGTACGGTCGCGAGGGGGTTTGATGGACGAGCAATACTATTTTGGCTGGATGCCGATGAAAGTAGCAGAGGTAGTGGCATTGTGGAAGGAACTGGAGTGCAATGAGCTGGAGGACCTGGCTCCTCACAAGATTGAGGGGTGTAGCCTGGTGAGCCCGGAGATCTGGGAAAGCGTGGCATTCTAGTCTGGCAACTTGTTGTTGTGAGAGTTGCGGACGGTTGTCTTGGTCAAACCCTTCGTAGAGTAGTTGGCTAATTTCATGGTTGGTCAACGTTTCGACTGTCACGGTTTGCACCCATTTGCTCACTGACTGGCCTTTGGTGAGTGCGACCACATCACTTCAATTGCGGTGCGATGGAAATACCGGACTAGATGATCGAAATCGCCGTTTGAACACGGGTACGACTAACCATCTTGGAAACTCAAACAATCGTGTCGTTTTGAGATCTGTGATGGTTGCTCTCTGAAGTCTGCGAACATGTCAAAGCGCGCCTTGGCTCTCCCGGAATCTCCGATGAACTTTTGGTAGACGCGACCACCACCAACACCGCAAAAGACGCAATGGCACACCCACGATCACTAATAGCTCCTCTGAGCAGACTGACAACATCCTCAATCGCCGCCGCGAGACCACATCCCCCCGCACTCGCCTCACTACCGCTCCAATCGATACGACATGCGACCACCAAAGCGCAGCCCAAGAAGAAGAAGAAAGCCCGCAACACGTTCCTCCAATACGACCTCCGCAAAGCCGAGCAGTTCTCCCTGATAGACGCCATGCAGTACGCCTCACCTCACTTTCCCTCCCACACGCACGACTAACAAATCCACAGCTACATCCGCGCCTTCGAAGTCGGGCGCAACCCATCCGCGTCCAAGTACGAAATGCACATCCGCCTGCGCACCCTCAAGAACGGCCCCGTGATCCGCAACCGCCTGCGCCTACCCCATCCCGTCAAGACAGACATACGCATCTGCGTCATCGCCGCGCCCGACTCAAAAGCCGCAGCCGAGGCACGCGCCGCGGGCGCCGTGCTCGTAGGCGAGGACGACGTCTTCGCGCAGATCAAGGAAGGCGTCATCGACTTTGACAGGTGCCTGTGCCACGCCGATAGCCTGCAGGCGCTCAACAAGGCGGGGCTGGGACGGCAGCTGGGTCCCAAGGGCTTGATGCCGAGTACGAAGACGGGCACGGTGGTGACGAATGTGGGCGCGAGTGTGAGGAATATGGTGGGTGCGAGTGAGTTTAGGGAGAGGCTGGGTGTGATTCGCATGGCGGTCGGGCAGTTGGGGTATAATCCTGAGGAGCTGTCACAGAATATCAAGGCGTTTATGGATTTGGTGAAAAGGGATATTGGGCAGTTGGGGGATAAGATTAGCAAGGATATACATGAGGTGGTGAGTTATGGCGCTCTTGGAGGTGCATTAGGATGATCAATGCTAATGGGTGGACAGGTTCTGAGCTCGACGAATGCTCCGGGCTTCACGCTGAATGGCGACTTTAGGGGCCCGAACTCGATTGCGCCAAAGGAACTCGCTGGGCCGTTGTAGATATCTTGGAGAGCCAGGACTGTATGAAGCAATGTACCATATCAAACGCCATCGCTATCCCACTGTCATGATAACATTATGTCGCTTTCAGCGATTTGAGCTCCCTAACCGCTTCCCCCTCTTCTCCCATATCCGCATAGATTCTCATAACCTTCATCACCCTGCCGCTCCCAGCCGACCCTGCGCTCTTCGCCTGCTTCAACGCCGTACTCAGATCCAGCAGTAACGTACTCCGCACCTTCGCCATCCTTGGTGCCTGAGCCACCACAAACGGATGTCCACCCAGCCCTTTCTCCAGCTGCAGAATAAGCCTGTACTGCACGACATTCCTCCGCAACTTCGCAATCGAAACGCCATAACTCGCATCCTCCTCGTCTTCATCATCCTCCTCCTCCTCCTCCTCATCATCCTCATCATCCTCCTCCTCCTCACTATCCTCCACATCATTCTTCTCCACCCCAATCTCCAACCCAACCTCCAACTCCCTAACCCGCTGCCCATAATCCACCATCCGTCTCCCAACCCCAATCCTGACCCTAACATCCCTCCTCTCATCCAGCAACGCACCAACCTCCTCTTCCCTCGCCCTAACACCCTCCCTCAGCCCCTCCACCTCCTTGCGAAACCCCAGCAAACCCACCCTCACTTCCTCGACCTTTTCCTCCCCGCCATGCAAACTATTCCCCAAGTTCAAAAAGTCCTGGTAGTTGGAGTTCACGAGGTCGAGGAGTTCCTTTGAAAGGAGTTGCGAGCGCGTGCGCAGGTCTGTGCGTAGGTCTTCGAGGGTTTGGTGCCGGTTCGAGAGCGTGGAGAGGTATGTTGAGGGGCTGAAGTTTGGGGCGAGGAAGTCGGTGCGGCGGAGGGGGGCGGGGTAGGGGAGTGTGGAGTCTTCGGAGTCGGAGGTTGGGGGTGAGGGGGAGGTGGTTGTGGAGTGGGAGTCTCCGAGCTGGGGGGTTGTTAGTTGCGCGAGGGGGTGGTGGGTGTGGGTACGTACGTAGAATTGACTCATGGTGCCATTGAGCGAGTGTGTTGTATGTTGTTGACGCGACAGGTGTATCGTGTTTGTGGTTCGAATAAGCTACTATCGATAAGGCTTGCAGCTCGACGTCGTTGGAAAACGAACCGAGGGATTCGGAATGACGCTGACAACGCGATGATTAGTTTACCCCTCCGTGGGGCGCGCGATGCTGCTTCGAAGCTGCTTCTGCTGGATCCGTCCTGAACATAAACACCTCGGTTCTGCGAACTGGACTTCACTACACAGCTTGAAGTAGAATTGCTAGACGATGCCACCTCTCCCACCGCCCGAGCTTCCCGAGCCCGCGCATCCCAACGTCGATTCCATGCTGAGCCGCAGATTTGGCAAGGAGGTTGCCAATTACTTCTCCGGTACATACACTCATAAACTTACCAACATCTTCACTCTACTAAAGACTCAAAGGCTCTCCATTGAACCGTGTCTCCTTCCTGCGCCCAGACCACACTTTCCTCTCGCAAGCACTCGCGCACCCGTCCACCACAATCCTCCTCTTCAAAGACCTCGACCCGCTCGTGCACGCCCCCGACAAACTCGCGCTCCGCACCCTCGCCGACGTCAAGTCTATCATTGGCGATGACCCATTTCACCGCAGCGAAGCGGACACCATCGCGCAGTACAATTCGTCGTTGTACCAGCCTCAAATAATATTCCTCGGCATCGACGAGAAGAAAGATGGAATTGATTACAAGGGGCGGTATAAAGGCCAGCCGTGGTTCGCCGTAGACATCACGCCAAAAGAAGGCGTCAAGGATGCAGCAGAGAAATTAATCGAAAGCTTAAAGAAAGAAAATCTCGACTTCAGCAAAGGACGCATGAACCTGAACCTCCCCGCCGAACAAGGTCCGCCCATCCCCTCCACCATCCCATCTCACACTCCTATACTGACTTCCCACACAGCCGCCATCTACGCCGAAGCCCGCCACCTCCTCGACTGGAACGCACGCAACCCCTTCTGCGCCTCCTGCGGCTACAAAACCCTCTCCATCAACGCCGGCTTCAAACGCACATGCCCCCCCAAAGACATCGCGCCCTCACTCACTTCCGCCAGCGACCGGCCCCCCTGCGCCACACGCACCGGTATATCCAACCTATGTTTCCCGCGCACCGACCCAACCGTCATAATGGCCGTCGTATCCGCCGACGGGCAGCGCATCCTGCTCGGCCGACAGAAGCGCTGGCCGCCGTACTGGTACTCCACGCTAGCCGGCTTCCTCGAACCCGCCGAGAGCGTGGAGGAAGCCGTGCGCCGCGAAGTCTGGGAAGAAAGCGGTATTCATTTGGGCCGCGTGGTGATTCACTCTACGCAGCCGTGGCCGTACCCTGCGAATCTGATGATTGGCGCGATTGGCCAGGCGGTGCCGGGGGGCGAGGAGGTTAATTTGGGGCATGATGCGGAGCTCGAGGATGCGAAGTGGTTTGGGGCCGCGGAGGTGAGGGAGGCGTTGAGGGTGGGGACGAGTGGGTTGGGGGAGGAGGCGGGGGGTGAGTATGTGGAGGGGGGGTTGAGGTTGCCGCCTCGGACGGCGATTGCGAATCAATTGATGACGGCTGTGGTGGAGGGGTTTGCGAGTGGCAGTCCGATGATCTGAGGGGATGGTGGGGGGATGCAGAATTATGTAGAGATAGAGGTAGAGCGAGTACAAGACGTTGTAGATGGATGGTATGTGTTGCTTTGATGGCAGTTCTACTCCAGCACTATATACTTTCTCAACCGTTCCGGGATCGCGCCATATAGCTTCTTCTCCTCCAACCACTTTCTGCTAAACAGCCTGTCCGCATACCGATACGCGCCATCGCACAACAACGTTACCACCGTGCTTCCCTTGCCCATCTTCTCGGCCACTTCTTTGGCCGCAACAACATTCAAACACGAACTCGCACCCAGATATAAGCCCTCCTCGTCCAGACACCGGTACACCATCTCAATCGTCTTGTCGTCGCTGATGTGCACTGAACCATCCAGCAAGTCGATATCCGGCCGAAGATTGTCGGTCACCCGGCCCTGCCCGATGCCCTCTGTTATACTAGACCCCGCGCGCTCAGTCAATTTGCCGCCGGACTGGATGTAGCTGTGCAGCACGGAGCCAGGCGGGTCAGCAAGAAAGGACTTGACGCGGCCGTTGGACACGTCTTTGAGGTATCTCGTCACGCCAGCGAGGGACCCGCCAGTTCCGGTCGCACACGTGAACGCATCAATCGTCCCGCCCGTCTGATGCCATATCTCCGGCCCCGTAGTTTCAATGTGCGCCTGACGATTCGCCACGTTATCGAACTGATTTGTCCAGACCGCATTCTCCAACCTCTCAGCATGACGTTTCGCCTGGTGATTGTAGTTCTCGGGATTGTCAAACGCGACCGCAGGGACAGGGTAGACTTCCGCGCCGAGGAGTCTCAACAGGTCGATCTTGCCTTGCGACTGCGTGTTGGGCATGTATATAACGAGCTTGTAGCCCTTTGAGCGGCACACGTGCGCGAGGCCGATGCCGGTGTTGCCGGCTGTGCCTTCGATGACGGTGCCGCCGGGGTGGAGTAGGCCTTGTCGCTCGGCGTTTTCGACGACGAAGAGGGCGGCGCGGTCTTTGACGGAACCGCCGGGGTTTTGGAATTCGGCTTTGCCGAGGACGTTGCAGCCGGTTTCTTCGGAGAGCTTCTTGAGGCGGATGAGGGGGGTTTTGCCGATTGCTGTAAGGGTGTTAGTTGGAGGGAAGGGAAGGGAGGAAGAGGTAGGTGGTGAACGTACCGTCGAGGAAGCCCCGCTGCCCTATGCCTTGCGCTTTGGAGATATTTATGGCGGTCTGTTGGGCGGCTTCAATTTGCGCTTTACTTTGTGGGCCGGGCCATGTTGACGCTGCGGCCAGTCTCCGCGCTGTGGTCCTAAACATGTTGCACTGAACAATGTGCAAAAAGACTTCAAGTCGCAATATGATGCAGGCGAAAAGCGATGTCGCAATTGTCGCGTAAGATCCCTGCATGCGGCAATGCTCCGCGGATTAGTCCCGATCCGGACGGATGTAAACAGAGAGGGGCAGTCGCAACCATCAACTGTCAACACCAACACCAGACGACAAGACGACATTTACCACCGCAGCAAACATGCCTGGTCGAGCGGCGTCGCGTTCAACGCGCACATCGACGGCATCAACGACGCGAAAATCCAGCACAACACGCGCTTCTTCTGCGCGGCAGTCGAATGCAGTCGAGATACCAGACGAAGGACCCGAGACATCGCTGCGGAAACGAGTGGCGCAGGTGTTTGGCGATGCGCAGAAGACGACTGCGACACAGCGGAAGTTGGTAGTCAACCTCAGGAAGATCCAAGAGGCGTGTTGCTTTGAGCCACCCGACACCAACAGGAAGGGTGGGAAGAAGGGCAAGGGCGAGGTGCAGGAGGACTTTGACGAGGAAGATTTCAACGGCGAAGTTGTGAGATGTGTTTTGAGGATACTTGGTGTGAAGAAGAGCGAGCCTGTGGGTGACAGGATCATTCGCTTTCTGGGCGTGTTCCTGAAGCACGCCTCTGAGAAGGGTAAGCATGTTCGTCTAAGTAAAATAAATGTCACTACTGAATTCTCTCAGACCAAGCAATCTTCGCAACCGAGGCCGAAGACGAAGTCACAGCGCTCCACGAGACGCCCAGCAGCCGCCTCACCTCCAGCATCCTCACCACAGTCCTCGGCTTCCTGACCGCAAAGGACAAGGTCGTCCGCTTCCGCGCCACCCAGCTAGTCGCACACATTGTGAACAGCCTCACCACCATCGATGACGACATCTTCAACCTCGTTCGGCTGGGCTTCCTCAAACGGCTGAAAGACAAGGAGCCATCAGTTCGCGTACAAGCTATTCTGGGCCTCGGTAGACTGGCTGGCAACGACGATGAGGAGCAGGACGACGAAGACAGCGATGACGATGCTGCGGGCGGCATCCTCGAAAAGCTTCTGGACATTATGATTAACGATCCTAGTGCCGAAGTCCGCCGCGCTGTGCTTCTGAATCTGCCCATGTGGCCGTCTACCCTGCGGTTCATCCTTGAGCGAGCCCGTGACATGGACGCGACGACACGACGATTGGTGTACGGCAAGATCTTGCCTGCACTGGGCGACTTTCGACACATGTCTCTTGTCGAGCGAGAGAAGCTCATCCGCTGGGGCCTGCGAGATCGCGATGATCTTGTCCGGAAAGCTGCCGCTCGTCTCTTCCGCGAGCGATGGCTCGAGGACTGCGCTTCGTCGCGCGACGACCGTCTGGAAGAAGAAAAGAAATCTGGCGATGTTGCACCACCCAACATCGAGGCCCTTTGTGAGCTGCTGGAGCGCATTGACGTGACGAGGTCTGGCGAAGAAGACGGCATGGCGCACGAAGCGATGCGCGAGTTCTGGGACGGTCGGCCAGACTACCGCGAAGCCATCACCTTTGATCACGAATTCTGGAAGAACCTCGATGCGCAGACTGCCTTCATTGCGCGCACGTTCAACGACTACTGCAAAGACGCGCAAGACGAACGGGTTCAGGGCATGATCGAGGATAAGATGCCTGAGGTCACCATGTTCGCCTTTGTTCTCCAGAAAGAACTCAATTCGCTCATGGAACTTGTCGACAAGGTGGCTGTGATGGAGGAAGACGACCCAGAGGCCGAGGAGGCACAAGAAGACGTCGAAGAGCAGGACTTCATCGTTCAACAGCTGCTCCACATCGGTATGACACTCGACTACACCGACGAGATGGGCCGACGACAAATGTACAACATCATGCGCGAAGCCATCGCAAAGCCCCAACTACCAGAAGAGTGCACAAAGCTCTCGATCGAGGTCCTACGCATAGTATGCGGCAGTCGCCAAGAATCGGACTTTTGCGCGCTCATCGTGGAGGCCATCGCTGATGTCCGGGATAGTCTCCTGGATGTCGATGACGATGCCACCGTGACGGGTGACGACGCAGAAGAGAGCTTCCACTCCGCAAAGTCTGACATTGATGGCGACGCACCTCTGCTGATCAAGTCCAAGAAGAGCACAAAGGACATGAGCCCAGAGGAGGAAGAAAAGCAACGGACTTTGGAAGTCATGGTGTACTCCAAGTGTTTGCACATTGCTCAGTGCACGCTGCAGAATGTGCATTGCGATCTGGAGTCTGACAACTCGCTGACTAACATTCTCAACACGCTCATCATTCCAGCTGTGCAAGCGCACGAGGCAATGATCCGTGAGCGTGGCGTTATCTGTCTAGGTTTGGCTGCGCTGTTGAGCAAGGTATGTTTGGCATACATCATGCCCAAGATGATTTACTGACGGCTCGCAGGATCTCGCGCTGAACAATCTCGATCTTTTCTTCCACTGCTTCACAAAGGGCCACGATGCCCTAAAGGAGATTGTTATCCAAGTGCTTACAGACACAATCATCACGCATCCGCAGCTTCTGTCGCCGCTGGCAGTCGACCCCGATGCTACAGCCGACGATGCAGAGCCAAAGCCCAACCCGCTCATCAAGCCCTTCACCAAAGTCCTACTCAAAGCGTTCAACTCGGACAATAGGCGCATCAGCCTCATCGCCTGCAACGCAGCATCGAAGCTCCTTCTTCTCGGTATTCTCCCGCCAGCGTCTATCGCCGAGATTCTCAAAGCATTCACACTCACCTACTTTGACCCCGAAACTGCCGTCAACCCAGCCCTGCGTCAAGCACTCAGCTACTTCCTCCCCGTCTTCTGCCACTCAAAGCTTAAGAATGCGATGCTCATGGCACAGACTGCTGTGCCAGTCGTGTCTAAGCTGCTCCTCATGCGCGAAGAGACGCTGGACGAGGAAGTCGACGATATGGTCGGTTGGCCTGTCATTACGGCCCACTTGTCTGAATGGACCGACGGGCGCAAAGTCGTTGGCGCCACTGAGCTTGGTTTGGATGGCAAGACGAGCACGTCCGCGGAAGCGGAGGAGCCGCATTTTCTCTTGTCTGTCGAGATTCTCGAGCGCACACTTACAAGCACGTGCTCGAAAGACGAGCGCAAGCCGCTATTAGCCTTGCTCGGCAAGTTAGTCATTGCGCCATCGTCCCCGAAGAAGAAGGATGAAGTGCACAGCAATGAGGAGAGCTTGGGCACACTTCACGCTCTCGTTACTGAGGCGGTCGAAGGCAAGATCGGCATGGACGCGACGCAACGTAATCACCTCGCGAAGCTTGAAGTCAGCCTGACGAAGCGTCTGGGTGAAGTCGAGCACGTTACGCAATTTCAAGACCAGGACCAGGACCAGGCTGAAGCTGAAGACACCGTCGCTGGCGCAGAAGCCACTATCGCAGACGACGCGTCGCAAGCGGATCAGACCGAGATCCCGGATACGCAGACGCGAATGGATGCCGATGGCGATCTCACGATGGAAGATTACGACGATGACACGATGCTGGCGGGCATGCAGGGCGAGGGCACGAGGATGCCGCTGGAGGAAGATGACGCGACGATGTTGCCTGTCAGGAGTCGGAGCGCGAGTCAAGCTGTTACCGAGGACGATATCATGGAGAGTTTGTTGGCGAGTGAGATGTGAGAGATAATTGTTGTAGCAGCTTGGGTAAGGTGTACATGATTTGGGCGTTTTGAGGCTTCTTGTGATATCCGCTGTAGGGTCCTGTAGCGTTTCGTTGCTTTGGTAATGACATAACATCTACTCCAATGCCCTTTAAGCTTCGTCTCACCACGGCCTCTCAATACTCCCCATCCACCCCACCACTTCCCCCGCCCACTCCCTCAACCCCCTACAAACCTCACCCTCCTCCCTCTCCATCCAACACCCCTCCTCCACAACCGCGCCCCACACCCTCTCTTCAACATCATACCCCAGCACCCTTATCACATCCTCCCCCAGCCCCCACATGCGATGCCTCGTGCCATCCGGCTCAAACGCCACGCTCCTATTATCCGCCAATATAGTCTCCGGATCAAGCCGCAGGCCAAATTGGTGCAGAAACACAGGGCGCGGTGGAGGCGGTGTCAGCAGCGTGTAGTTTTGTATAGCGGCGAGCGTGGCATTGGGATGCGCGAGATCGGAGGCGGAATATAAGGGGGATGGGTGCATGTGTGAGGGGTGGGGAGGCAGGTATTCGAAGTCCATTCCTGGGTCTGCGTGCGCGAGGCCGATCGCGCGGTATGTGTTGTTCCAGTAGCGCCCTAATGTACTCGGGGCAGAGCGGACTTGGTAGTACGGTAGTGCTAGTGCTGTGGCGGCGTGTATGTATATTTCCTTCTCGCTTTCCGGATGCGGGGATTGCGCTAGGAGGGGGTAGTAGTGAGTGGGCCCGAAGTGGGAGTAGTATAGCATTAAGAGTAGGGACGGGGCGTGGATGGCTTTGTTGAGGAGGATGTGGGGGGATGATGTTGAGCGGCGGGATGTGGGTGGTGAGGGGGGGAGGCTGGCGATGTGGTAGTAGTGTTGTGAGACGCTGAGGCCCGAGGTGTCGGGCCAGGTGACGAGGCTGTGGGTTGTGTATGGGGGTGTGGTGAAGAGGATTGTGGGGTCGTATGTGGGGAAGGCGTCGGGGTCTAGGTATAGCACGTTTTGGAAGGTGGAGAATAGGATGGCGTGGGGCTTGCTGGTTGATGTGGTTGCGGAGGAGGCTCTGGTAACGTTGGATTTGGTGAGGATGTTGGAGAGGATGATGCATCGCGCGTTTAGGCTGGGCAGTGCATTCTCGCATGCTTTGTGTGAGTAGTGGCTCCAGGTGGGAAGGAATACTTCCATGGGGAGAGTGCAGCCTGTGCGGCGGATCATACGCAGAGATACGAGGAGGATGGGTATGTCTTCTGCGGTGGTGGTGGTAGTGATGCCTGTGGTTCCTTTCGCAAATGGCATCTTTGGTGCGAGGCGCTGTGCAGATCTGCGCATCTTATAGTGCGCTCGAAGTAACGCCGTCTCGTCCTGTTCTGAGAGCTCTTTCAAGCGTTGCAAGGGCTTCGTGTCTTGCTTCAATGGAGTGAACCAGTCTTCTTTTCCGAAGATGTAATCATCTTTGACTTTGAGTGGTTGACACAGTGGTTTGGCGTCCACCAGGGCGTTTGAGAAATCTCTCCAGAAAGTGATCATGGACGCGTTGAACGTCGAGCTCGTCGCAGTGACATTCGTGGCGTGCGCCGTATTTGGGAACAGCGGCACCTCGTCATATCTCTTGGGTATCAAGTACACGAAGCTCGTGAAGAAAACAACCAAGAAAGCAGCCAACCGGACTGCCGTCGACCGGATGATCATGGTGGTGTACTTGATGTGCCCCGTCCAGTGCCTTGGATATACCTGTTACTGTCAGTGTTTAAGCTTAGAACACATACTATTTTGGTACAGACAGCGTGCAAAAGAACAACGTATACATAATTGTAGCGAGCGGTTGCGACGTCGGATCAAGGTTGAAAGGATGGCGATGCAACATGAGTCCTGGTCGTCGGGGAGCCGATGCGCCCACTTGGCCGCGTGGCGCAGCCTTATCAACGGGCGCTACGCCAGTTTCAGAAATGTATCCGTTGCTATACCATAATCGGAGCATATATTAACTTAGAGAAATGTTGAAACACGCCTTCGTCTACTAGGATTCTGCAAACCGAAAAGGCAGAATGCAGAAAGGTTGATAAATTCGGATGTCGAAAGTTGGTGGTGGGAATGGAGATGTATTGTCGCACTTATGGCGCAGCTGCACAGTACAAGAGCTGGGAGGCGTTAAATTCAGCATCAATTCCTCCACCTGCCCATCTCTCACTCTTCTATGTCAACAAGATTCGTGCCTTGCAAACACCATAGTTGTATCCCGGCGTTCCTATGTGCCTTCACCAACTTCATCGAGCACGACACCGAAGTCGTCCACTATGGAAACGACGCAAATGACTGGGACGGTGGCGATGATAGGGTCGAAAAGCAAGTCCTTTCCTGGGCGATTGCGAGGCCTTTTAGAAAATTCGAGGAGGTTCTTGAGACTGAGGATTGGGCAAGTCGGTACGTTGGACAAATCTTGGCCCGCTCTGTTTCCCCGATGCATCGCGAAAGTGCGCATTAATTGGACAAACTCTAGACTATTCAACAATACTTGCGGGTAACCACCATCCGATCGACCAACTCTCGTCCCATCTGCGAGGTGGTAATGAGTTAAATAAGCTGTGGTCATGTATCATCACCAATCAGAAATGAACCCAGCGGCACGATTGGGGACAGCACGGCTGGACGGGAGATCTGGTGGATGGTGGAAGACCGTGATGGCGCACTCATTGGCTTTCATGGTCGCTGTGGTAATAGCGTGGATGATCTCGCTCCGATGTAAGTGTCGAGCAGCGAATTCGCTCGTGAGTTGGGGTGAAAACTTCTTTCTTTCCAACCCTCATTGCGAAAGTCTCCATGCGAAACGATGCGCTTATGGCCAACGTGTTCCTCGTTTGTCTCCACGCTGCCAGTGCACACAGAGATTCGCAGCTTGCTTTTCACTTCGAATAGATAGAGGCTTCCGATGAGACAAGCGAAGATCGTACGGCGAATATCGTGCGGAGATTGGACGAGTAAGGAAGTCAGCTCCAGAACGATGTTCTGATGAAAGATGTGAAAGGGTCGCATCGTGGTCGAGCGCGAGACTGCAATATTATCAATGATCGAAGAAGGACGATGGGCGGGTTTACACAAAAATATAGGGAACTCGTGGTGTCACAAAAACGCGGCCTGGCTTCATGCATCATATCGTTTATTGCACGGTACTGCCTTCTGAAAGCTCTGCGAGATTATTACAATAAGCTTATGATTTTGTCGCGCTCTACGCGTCGAGTTGTCGAGTTGTCGTCTTCTCAGCCCTTGTTGATTGTGCTCGTAGGCGGTGGCAAGGCGTTGTGAACGCACACGTCGACAAGGTGCATCATCGACTTGATAAAAATCATCATTTGAAAGGCTGTGAGACAGCGAACCAAAGATGAGGATGGAGACGAACACGTCGGCCTGCTTTGTGTTCAGAAAGAGCGTGCGCACGTGCCCTGGCGCCAGAGCCGCGGGTTCAAACGTCACCGAGCCAGCGTGTCGGATCTCGACTTCGTCTCACTCTCACCACAACACACTTTCATCGTCACCCAGTATCGACACAATACAGAAGCACATTCACCGCGCACAAAGTCGCTAATACGCGCGCATAAAAGCCAGAACACCTCACCAGCATCTGTACCCATTCACACCACTCGACTCAACCCACCACCACCACCACCACATCCAAACCCCACGAACCCTCTCCACACACCCACAATGTCGAACCCCGCCTCGAAGCGCCTCTTCAAAGAGTACAAGGCCCTCTCCTCCGATCCCCCAGAAGGCATAACCGCCGGCCCCGTCAACGAAGACGACATGTTCCTCTGGGAAGCCCTGATCCAAGGCCCCATCGACACGCCCTTCGAAGGCGGCATTTTTCCCGCGGAACTCAAGTTTCCCAAAGACTACCCGCTCGCGCCGCCCAAGATGAAGTTCGTCACCGACATGTGGCACCCGAACGTATACCCCAACGGCGAGGTCTGCATCTCGATACTGCATGCGCCAGGCGAGGATCCGCTGCAGTATGAGCAGGCGAGCGAGCGGTGGAGCCCGATCCAGAGCGTCGAGAAGATCCTCATTAGTGTGATGAGTATGTTGGCGGAGCCGAATGATGAGAGCCCGGCGAATGTGGATGCGGCGCGTATGTGGAGGGAGAAGCGGGAGGAGTATGAGGGCATTGTCAAGGCGAATGTGCGGAAGAGCTTGGGTCTGTGAGGACCTGGATGGGGTGTAAAAGAGAAGGAGATCTGATTCTGCTGCGAGCATAGCGGGCTGGCGTTTGGGTTCATAGCGAGGCGTAGACACGTCAAGACATCAATTGATACCAGATACTACCATAAAACTGAATACCATAAAACTGAACTCTGAGCC
>Ga0265798_10006348_pt1 | contig 15573 bp, 16 predicted proteins | sample P3T30metagenome_FD_192430 | JGI IMG/M metagenome (GOLD analysis project Ga0265798, IMG submission 192430) | Plant litter microbial communities from East Loma Ridge, Irvine, California - P3 T30 | ecosystem: Environmental > Terrestrial > Plant litter > Unclassified | place: USA: California... | reverse complement strand
CGCGGTGGCGCAGGGCGTAATCGAACGCGCCGGCGCACTGGGGGTCGGCCTGGGCCAGGGCGGTGAACAGCTGCACCGACTGCTCCTGCATGCGCGCGTCCTCCGAGTGCTGGAAAGGCATGTAAGCGAACCAGCGCTCCAGGGTGGTCAGGGCCATGTGGGCGCCACTGTCGACCAGGTTTTGCGCCGCCGCCAGCGCCAGCGTATCGCCGGCGAAGGATTTGGCTTCGTTGCGGTAGGCGTTGCGGGTGAACTGGTCGAGCACCAGCAGGCGCGCCAGCGCACCGTGCGTGCCCGCCAGATCCCACTCGCGCAGCCCGCCCGCCAGGGCGATGTCGATCAGGTGCCCGAAGCGCTGCGCGATCAGGGCGTCGAAGGCCGCGTCCTTGCGGAACCACTCCTTGCGCACCGTGCCGTGGGCCGGATCGGCCTTGGGCAAAAACCAGAAATCCAGTATGTCCTGTGCCTGCATGGCTTTTCCTCGTCAGGGATCAGTTGCGGGCATGCGCCAGCTGGAAGCTGTCGATGCCATCGAAGCGGGCCAGTTCATCGGCCAGGTCGGACAGCTTGGCGCCGCTTTTGCGCGACAGGGCCAGCGCCACGAAGCGCCATTCCTGGGCCCCGTCGACGGCGCCGATGGCCAGCGAGCCGCCGGCGATCTCGTAGCCCCGCTCGAGCGCGATGCGGCGCAACACCTCTTCGCGCGGCGAGTAATCGGCCTTAAATTTCATCATGATGGCCACCGCGTGGCGAGAAGGCAGCAGCGCCTCGATGCGGTGCAGATAAATCATGATGAGGGCCGAGAAGGCCGCCAGCGCACAGGCCGCGGGATAAAAGCCCACGCCTACCAGCACGCCGATCACGGAAGAAGCCCAGATGGAGGCGGCCGTGGTCAGCCCGCTGATATTAAAACCCTCGCGCATGATGACGCCGGCGCCCAGAAAGCCGATACCGGTGACGACGCCCTGGATGATGCGGGTGGGGTCCGACACGACCAGGGTGCCGCCATGGCCGCCGAACCACAGGCCCGGATAGCCGCCGATCAGCACCAGCGCGGCCGAGGCCATGCAGACGATGCCATAGGTGCGCATGCCGGCGGCGCGGCCGTGATACGAGCGTTCATAGCCGACCATGAGCCCCAGCAGCAGGGCGCCCAGCAGATTCAAGACGATGATGCCATTGGTGGCCAGTTCGGAACTGGACCAGTAGGACGCGAGAATTTCGTGGGAGGGCATGGATTATTCTTGGGGCGGGGTCTTGGCCGGACGCTTGACCAGCTGCTTTTCAAATATGACGTCGAGTTTGCTGACCTTGCGCGGCGTCTGCGGGCCCAGCGCATTGACGAACTTGACGAAGTCGTCCAGTTCCAGCGGCGCGCACAGGGGCTCGCTGCCGGGTGACTCGCTGATGAAGAACAGGCCGTCGCCCGTGCGCGCCATCGACCAGCCGGGCTGGCCGCTGCGGTTTTTCAGGCGGTCGACGGCGGCGCTGGCGCGGGTGGAACGGGGGCTGGCCATCAGATCGCCTCCGTGCGCAGCAACAGCCAGGCCAGCGCCGCGCCTTCCACATGCGGCGCCAGGCGAGCCCGCACCGTGGCGTGATAGCCATTCAACCAGTCGATTTCGTCGGCGCGCAGCAGCGAGCGATCGAGGCAGCGGGTCTCGATCGGGCACAGGGTGAGAGTCTCGAACGCGAGATATTCGCCAAATTCAGTCGTCTGCGCCGGCACATTCAACACCAGGTTTTCAATCCGGATACCCCAGCGGCCCGGCCGGTAGATGCCCGGTTCGATTGAGGTGATCATGCCCGGCTCCATCGCCGTATGAGGCTCCGGCATGGTGGTGGGAGAGATCGACTGCGGGCCTTCGTGCACATTCAAAAAGTAGCCGACGCCGTGGCCGGTACCGTGACCATAATCGACGCCGGCAGCCCAGATGGGCGCACGCGCCAGCGCGTCGAGCATGGGCGAGCGGGTACCGCGGGGGAAGCGCGCCGACGACAGGGCAATCACCCCTTTGAGCACCAGGGTGAAGTCGCGCGTCTGGTCGGCCGAGGGCACGCCCACCGGGACCACGCGGGTGATATCGGTGGTGCCGCCCAGGTACTGGCCGCCCGAGTCGATCAGGAGCAGGCCGTCGCCTTCAATCACCGCGTGCGCGGCAGGCGTGGCGCGGTAGTGCATCACGGCGCCGTTGGCATTGAAACCGGCGATGGTGCCGAAACTGGGGCTGACAAAGCCGGGGCGGCGCGCACGCGCGGCGCAGATGCGGGTGTCGATGTCCAGTTCCGTCAGGGGCGCGCGGGCGCTGTCCGCCAGCACGGGCTCCAGCCAGGCGAAAAATTCGCACAGGGCCGCGCCATCCTGCTCCATGGTGGCGCGCACGTGCGCCGCATCCGTGTCCGATTTTTTCGACTTGGCGAAGGTGCTGGGATTGATCGCCTCCACCACTTTGACCTGTTCCGGCACGGCGGCGCGCATGCCGGCTGTGATGCGGCGCGGGTCGACCAGCAGCACGGCGTCGTGCGGCAGCGCGGCCAGCGCCGCGGCGGCGCCATCGTAGGGCGCCAGCGTGACGCCATCGGCGGCCAGCCTGGCCTGCACCTCGGCCGGGATCTTGCCGGGACCGATGAACAGGGTGGCGCGCTCAGCGTCGATCAGGGCGTGGGCCAGAAAAACGGGATTGTAGTTGACGTCGGCGCCCCTCAAATTGAACAGCCAGGCCAGGTCGTCCAGGGTCGAGACAAAGTGGTGGCTGGCGCCAGCGTCCCCCATCGCCGCCCGCACCAGCGCCAGCCGCTCGGCGCGGCTCTGGCTGGCGTAGGGTGCGGCGTGTTCGAACACGGCGCCTTCGGGCAGGGCCGGGCGGTCGTGCCAGACCGCGTCGAGCAGGTCGGCATCGACTTTTAAAGCCACGCCGCGCTTGCTCAGGGCCTCGCGCAGCAGGCGGGCCGTCGCCAGGCCCAGCACCCGCTCATCGACCGCCACCGTCTGTCCGGCTTGCAGATTGGCGGCCAGCCAGTCGATGTAGAGCAGGCTGGCGCCGGACGGAATTTTCATCAGGGCGATATCGCTGCCGGCCAGTTCGACCTCGGCCTGGTCCCAGTAGCGCGCATCGGTCCACACGCCGGCAAAACCGGCGGTGACGATGAGGGTGCCAACCGACCCCGTGAAACCGGAGAGGTGCTCGCGGCCCTTCCAGCGGCCGGGCAGGTATTCGGACAGGTGCGGATCGCTCGACGCGATCAGGACGGCGTCGACGCCGTGAGCAGCCATGGCGGCGCGCAGCGCGGCCAGTAAAACGGCGCGGCCTGGCGCGCCTGATGCAGAGAGATTATCCATCCCGTAATGATACTCCGCGATGGCGCACCGGTGCGCGCGCCGATGCATCCCATCGTCAGGCCTGAAACTCGCGCAACCGGTCCAGGTCGAGGATGCGGATGCCGCCGTAATCGAGCCGCAATAAACCCTCCTTCTCGAGCAGCTGCAAGGCCTGGTTCACGCGCTGGCGCGAGGCGCCCGACAGGTAGCCGATCTCCTCCTGAGAGATGTGCACCATCGCCTCCAGCCCGGGATACAGGTGGGGGTGGAACATCGCCGCCAGGCAGCGCGCCACGCGGGTGTCGACATCGAGCGTGCGGTCGCTCTCGACCTGGGCGATGAACTGGCCCAGGCGCTCGTTCAGCTGCATCAGCAAAAAGCGGTTGAACGGCAGGCTCGTCTCGAGCAGCCACTCGAAGGTGGGACGGGGCATGCGCGCCACGCGGGTGTCGCGCAGGGCCATCACGTCGTACCGCCTCGTCTCGTCTTTTAACAGGGAGCCTTCGCCGAACCAGCTGCCGGGGGTGACGCCCGTAAAAGTGACGCTCTTGCCGGTGGCGGAAAAATTATTGATTTTTACGAGGCCGTCGACGATGCCGACCCAGGATTCGATCGCTTCTCCCTTGCGGCAGACAAAACCGCCGCGCGGCACGAACTGCTCGAAGCAGTCGGCCTCCACCCGCGCCATTTCAGCCGCCGTCAGGCCGCGCGACCAGATGGTGGCGCGCAGGTGGTCGATCAGGGACGGAGCGTTTGAGGCCATGGTCTTGGATAAGCAGGTTGTGCATCGCAGCATCGAAAGTCACCGAATTGTCACCCAAAAGACAACATGGTGACGACTCGCACGCTACTATCATCACATAAAAAACCCACCGGACACCAGCATCATCGGGCCGGTCAAAATGAATGGGGAGGCGATGTGGTGGAGGCTTCGACAGGCGCGGACGACAAGGTCCAAGACACCTTTACGCGCCGGCTGCGGGAACATGGCCGGGTGCGCCCCGGCCGTCCCGCCTTCCGTGAAAAGCACCTGGGCATCTGGCAGACCTGGAGCTGGCAGCAGGTCAACGAGGAAGTGCGCCTGATCGCCTGCGGTCTCGCCTCGCTCGGCTTCAAGCGGGGCATGAACCTGGCCATCGTGGGCGACAACCGCCCGCGCCTGTACTGGGCCATGCTGGCCGCGCAAAGCCTGGGCGGGGTGCCAGTTCCCCTGTACCAGGACGCCCCGGCCGCCGACATGGCCTATGTCCTCAATGACGCCGACATCGCCTTCGCCGTGGCGGAAGACCAGGAGCAGGTCGACAAGCTGCTCGAACTGAAGGAGCTATGTCCCCAGTTGCTGCACATCGTGTTCGAGGACGAGCGCGGCATGCGCCACTACCGCCAGAGCGGCCTGGTGTCGCTGGCCCGCCTGCAGGAGCTTGGCCGCGTCTGGGACGCCGCCCATCCGGGCATCCATGACGCGGCCGTCGATGCGGGCAGCAGCCTCGATCCCGCCATCATCCTCTACACCTCCGGCACCACCGGCAAACCCAAAGGGGTGGTGCAGTCGCACCGCGCTTTGCTGGCCGCCGGCACGGGCGGGGTGGGCTTCGATCACCTCACCGACCGCGAGGACATCCTGTCCTACCTGCCCATGGCCTGGGTGGGCGACTGCCTGTTTTCGCTGGCCCAGGCGCTGGTTGCCGGTTTTACGGTGAACTGCCCCGAGTCGAGCGACACGGTGCTGACCGACCTGAGAGAGATCGGCCCCACCTATTATTTTGCCCCGCCCCGCGTGTTCGAGAACATGCTCACCAGCGTGATGATCCGCATGGAAGACGCGGGCGCCATCAAACGCCGCATGTTCCATCATTTTATGGCGGTGGCGCGCCGCTGCGGCTCGGCCATCCTCGACGGCAAACGCGTCGCCGCCAGCGACCGCCTGCAGTATGCGCTTGGCCGCGTGCTGGTCTACGGTCCCCTGAAAAACGTGCTGGGCCTCTCGCGCGTGCGCGTGGCTTACACGGCGGGCGCCGCCATCGGCCCCGACCTGTTCCGCTTTTACCGCTCCATCGGCGTCAATTTAAAGCAGCTGTATGGGTCGACCGAGACCTGCGCCTACGTCTGCCTGCAGCCGGACGGGAACATCAAGTTCGACAGCGTCGGCCTGCCCGCGCCTGGGGTGGAAGTGCGCCTGGCCGCCAACGGCGAAGTGCTGGTCAAATCGCCCGCCACCATGGACGGCTATTTCAAACGGCCCGACGCGACGCGCGAGGTGATCGACAGCGAGGGCTATTTTCATACGGGCGACGCCGGCATGTTCGACCGTGACGGCCATTTAAAAATCATCGATCGGGCGGCCGACGTGGGCAAGATGGACTGCGGCGCCATCTTCGCGCCCAACTACATTGAAAACAAGCTCAAATTTTTCCCGTTTATCAAAGAGGCGGTCGCCTTCGGCAACGGCCGCCGCGAAGTGTGCGCCTTCATTAATATCGACATGGAAGCGGTCGGCAATTACGCCGAGCGCCGCAATGTGGCGTACGCCGGCTACACCGATCTGGCCGGCCACGATCTGACCTATGAACTGGTGCGCGAGTGCGTCGAGAAGGTCAATGCGGATTTGGCGGGGGAAGTGGGCATGGCGCCCACGCAGATCAAGCGCTTCCTGGTGCTGCACAAGGAGCTTGATCCGGACGACGATGAACTGACCCGTACCCGCAAGGTGCGCCGCAAGTTCATCGCTGAAAAATATGCGGTGCTGATCGACGCCCTCTACAGCGGCAAGGCTTCGCAGTACATCAGCACCCAGGTGAAGTTCGAGGATGGACGCGTCGGCACGGCCAGCGCGGAACTGCGCATCTGCCAGTCCAGTGACTATCCGGCCATGGAGGTCGCTGCCTGATGGACATGATCCAGCCAGCCACTGGCGGCAACGGGACCCGCGCAATCGGCCCCGTCATCCTCGACCTGTCGCACATCTCGCTCGCCTTTGGCGGCGTCAAGGCGCTCACTGATATTTCGTTCAATGTGCGCGAACACGAGATCCGCGCCATCATCGGCCCCAATGGCGCCGGCAAATCGTCCATGCTCAATGTGATCAATGGCGTCTACCGCCCGCAGCAGGGAGAGATTGCCCTGCGCGGCCAGGCGCGCCGCAATATGGACTGCCACGCCGCCGCCAAGGCAGGCATCGCCCGCACTTTTCAGAATATCGCCCTGTTCAAGGGGATGACGGTGCTGGACAACATCATGACGGGCCGGAACCTGAAAATGCGTTCCAACTTTTTGATGCAGGCCCTGTACTGGGGCCCGGCCCGGCGCGAGGAAATCGCCCACCGCGAAAAGGCCGAACAGATCATCGATTTCCTCGAGATCCAGGCGATCCGCAAGACGCCCGTGGGCCGCCTGCCCTACGGCCTGCAAAAGCGGGTGGAACTGGGCCGCGCGCTGGCGGCCGAGCCGGACATCCTGCTGCTCGACGAACCCATGGCCGGCATGAACGTCGAGGAAAAGCAGGACATGTGCCGTTTTATCCTCGACGTGAACGACCAGTTGGGCACGACGATAGTCCTGATTGAACACGATATGGGCGTGGTCATGGATATTTCAGATCGCGTGGTGGTACTGGATTACGGCCGCAAGATCGCGGACGGCACGCCGGATGAAGTGCGCAGCAATGAAGAGGTCATTCGCGCGTACTTGGGAGCGGGACACTGACATGAATTTTTTCTTTGAAGTGCTCATTGGCGGCCTGCTCTCCGGGATCATGTATGCCCTGGTGGCGATTGGCTTCGTGCTGATCTATAAGGCCTCCGGCGTTTTCAATTTCGCGCAAGGGGCGATGGTATTTTTTGCCGCCCTCACCTGCGTGGGCATCGTCGACAAGTTTGGCGTGTCGATGTGGCTGGCGATCCCGCTCACCATTGTCGTGATGGTGGCGCTGGGTCTGGCCATTGAAAAAGTGGTGCTGCGGCCCCTCGTCAACCAGCCGGAAATCACCCTGTTCATGGCCACCATCGGCCTGGCATTTTTCATCGAGGGCCTGGCCCAGCTGCTGTGGGGTTCGCAGGTCCATAAACTTGAACTGCCCATCGAGGACGTGCCGATCGGCTTCCTGATGGAGCGTTTTAATATCATCGTCTCCCAGTTCGACGTCACCGCCGCCGCCATCTGCGCCGTGCTGGTCACTGCGCTGGCGCTGCTGTTCTCGAAGACCAAGGTGGGCCGGGCCCTGCGCGCGGTGGCGGACGATCACCAGGCGGCGCTGGCCGTCGGCATTCCCCTGCAGCGCATCTGGGCCATTGTCTGGTCGGTGGCGGGTCTGGTGGCGCTGGTGGCCGGCCTGCTGTGGGGCGCCCGCAATGGCGTGCAGTTTGCCCTTACCTTCATTGCATTGAAAGCGCTGCCGGTGCTGATACTGGGCGGCTTTACCTCCGTGCCCGGCGCCATCGTGGGAGGGCTGATCATCGGCGCCTCTGAAAAACTGGCCGAGGTGTATTTGGGTCCCATGGTCGGCGGCGGCATCGAGGGCTGGTTTCCCTACGTGCTGGCGCTGCTGTTCCTGCTGGTACGGCCGGAAGGCCTGTTCGGCGAAAAAGTCATCCGGAGGATTTGATGCTGTATCGTGAAGCGGGCCAGTTCAAGACGAGCTACCAGTCCGACAACCAGATTTTCCCGATCCGCCAGGACCGCACCGCCATGTTTGCCCTGCTGGCCGTGGCGGCGCTGGCCGTGCCCCTGTTTGCCTCGCCCTATCTGCTCTCGGCCATCCTGATTCCCTTCCTGATTTTTGCGCTGGCCGCGCTGGGCCTGAACATCCTGACCGGTTACTGCGGCCAGCTCTCGCTCGGCACCGCCGCTTTCATGGCAGTCGGCGCCTACGCTGCCTTCAATTTTGTCGCGCGGGTGCCCGGCATGCCCCTGCTGGTCGCGTTTATTCTTGGCGGTCTGTGCGCCGCCGCCGTGGGCATCGTGTTCGGCCTGCCGTCGCTGCGGGTGCGGGGCTTTTACCTGGCCGCCTCCACCCTCGCCACCCAGTTCTTTGTCGTCTGGTGCCTCACCAAGATTCCCTATCTGACCAACTACAGTTCCTCGGGCGTGGTGACGGTCCAGAAGATGCAGATCTTTGGCTACAGCTTTGACTCCCCCAACAGCAAATACGTGCTGGTGCTGGCGATAGTCGCCGTCATGGCCCTCTTGGCCAAGAACATGATCCGCTCGAACGTGGGCCGCTCCTGGATGGCCGTGCGCGACATGGACGTCGCCGCCGAAGTGATTGGCTTTCGGCCCCTGCGCACCAAGCTGCTCGCCTTTGCCGTCAGCTCGTTTTATTGCGGCGTGGCCGGCGCCCTGTATGCGTTTGCCTATCTGGGCACGGTGGAGCCGGAAGCGTACAACCTGGACCTGTCGTTCCGGATTCTCTTCATGATCATCATCGGCGGGGTCGGCTCCGTACTGGGCTCCTTCCTGGGTGCGGCTTTCATTGTGCTGCTGCCGGTGTTTCTGAATATCGCCGGGCACGGCCTGGGCCTGCCGACGAGTTTTGCATCAAACCTGGAGTTGATGGTATTTGGCGCGTTGATCATTTTTTTCCTGATCGTGGAACCTCACGGTCTGGCGCGCTTGTGGCAAGTCGGTAAAGAGAAGTTGCGCCTGTGGCCTTTCCCGCACTAGAGCGCCCATAAAAATCTTAATGGAGACGATGATGAAAGCATTCAAAAGCATCTTGCTGTGCGCAGCCCTGGCCGGCGCATGGAACACCGCCGCGGCGGCCGACCAGTTCGTGGCCCTGCCCTCCTACCGCGTCGGCGCCTACGCCGCCGGCGGCTCCGGCTTTTACGGGGGCGCGATCGACTACTTCAACCTGGTCAATGCCAACGGCGGCATCAACGGCGTCAAGATCGCCTGGGAAGAGTGCGAGACCGAATACAACCCTTCGCGCGGCGTGGAATGCTACGAGCGCCTGAAAACCAAGAACGGCGGCGCCACCCTGGTCGATCCCCTCTCCACCGGCATCGCCTACGGCATCCTCGACCGCGTCGCCACCGACAAGATCCCCATGACGATGCTCGGTTACGGCAGGTCCGATGCCGCCAACGGCAAGGTGTTCCCGTATGTCTTCCCACTGATCACCAGCTACTGGGACCAGGCCGCGGCCATGATCGTCTACCTGGGCGAGAAGGATGGCGGCATGGCCAAACTGAAAGGCAAAAAAATCGCCTATCTGTACCACGACTCCCCGTTCGGCAAGGAACCCATGCCGGTGCTGGACGCGCTGGCCAAACAGCACGGCTTTGAACTGATCAAGGTGGCGGTTGCGCCGCCGGGCAATGAGCAGCAGTCGCAGTGGCTGCAAATCCGCCAGGCCAATCCCGACCACGTGATCCTGTGGGGCTGGGGCGTGATGAATTCCGTCGCCATCAAGACGGCCCAGCGCAACGGCTTCCCCCGCGAGAAAATGCTGGGCGTGTGGTGGGCCGGTTCCGAGGAAGACACGATTCCGTCGGGCGATGCGGCCAAGGGTTATACCTCGATGACGTTTAACACGCCTGGTAACTACCCCGTCATCGACGAACTGCGCAAAAAAATCTACGCCAGCGGAAAAGGCAACCTGGCCGAGCAAAGCCGCATCGGCTCCGTGTATCACATGCGCGGCATGACCCTGGGGATCCTGTGGACGGAAGCGATCCGCACGGCCCAGGAAAAATACGGTAAAGGTAAAGTCATGACGGGTGAGCAGGTGCGCTGGGGCCTGGAGCACCTGAACATCGATGAAGCACGCCAGAAAGCGCTGGGCGCCTACGGCATGTTCCCCACCGTGAAAACCAGCTGCGACGACCATGAAGGCTCGGGCGCCGTGAAGGTGCAGCAGTGGGACGGCAAGGCGTGGAAAGCCATCACCCCGAACTGGGTGGTGGGCGACCGCGCTTTGACGCGCAGGCTGCTGGAAGAGTCCTCGCTGGCCTACGCGGCCGAGAAGAAGATCACCCCTGCCTGCATGAATTGACCAGCACCGGCCGCGCCGCCTTGCAGGGCGGCGCGGCCCGCTCACGACCATGACATCTTCCGCCCCCATCCTCTCGGTGAACAACATCGAGGTCATTTACGATCACGTCATCCTGGTATTAAAAGGGGTGTCGCTGCAGGTCCCGAAGGGGAAAATCGTGGCCCTGCTGGGCGCCAACGGCGCTGGCAAGTCGACCACCCTGAAGACCATTTCGACACTCCTGCGCGGCGAACGGGGCGATGTCACCAAGGGCGAGGTGCGCTTTAACGATGAACGCATCGACCAGTTGACGCCCAGTGAGCTCGTCAAGCGGGGCCTGTCGCAGGTGATGGAAGGGCGCCACTGCTTCGGCCATTTGACCATCGAAGAAAACCTGCTGACGGGCGCCTACACCCGCACCGATTCGCGCGCCGAGCAAAAGGCTTCGCTCGACGCCGTCTACACCTATTTTCCCCGTTTAAAAGAGCGGCGCGCCAGCCAGGCCGGTTACACCTCCGGCGGCGAGCAGCAGATGTGCGCCATCGGCCGCGCCCTGATGGCCAAGCCCTCCATGATCCTGCTGGACGAACCGTCAATGGGCATCGCGCCCCAGATCGTCGAAGAGATCTTCGAAATCGTCAAGGATTTGAACAGCAAGGAAGGCGTGTCCTTTTTGCTGGCCGAGCAGAACACCACGGTGGCGCTGCGCTACGCGGACTTCGGCTACATCCTGGAAAACGGCCGCGTCGTGATGGAAGGGGCGGCCGATGAACTGGCGGCCAATGAAGACGTCAAGGAGTTTTATCTGGGCGTATCTGGCGCGGGCCGCAAGAGTTTTCGAGACATGAAATTTTACCGGCGCCGCAAGCGCTGGCTGGCATGAGCACGCATGGACATTGAAAAAGCAAAACAGCTGTGCCGCGGTTTTCGCGGCGCGACCGAGGATATCAAATGGGGCAGCAACACCGTGTTTTCCGTGGGCGGCAAAATGTTCATGGTGGCGGATGCCGACGTCGCCGCTGGCGGCATGAGTTTTAAGGTGGAAGATGAACGCTTCCTCGAACTGACCGACCGCCCCGGTTTTATTCCGGCGCCTTACCTGGCGCGGGCCAAGTGGGTCTGCGTGACCCGCGTCGACGCGCTCAGCGACGTCGAGGCGGCCGCCCTGCTGCGACGCGCCTATGAACTGGTGTTTGGCAAATTGACCAAGAAACTGCAACGCGAACTCGGAGACGCACCATGAACACCCTCGACAGCCTCGAGACGCGCGATCCGCAGGAACGCGAACGCGCGCTGATGGCGCGTCTGCCCCAACTGGTGGCGCGCGCCCAGCAGGCGCCCGGCTGGGCGCGCATCCTGGAAGGGGTCGATGCGGCCAGCGTCCACAGCCGAGAAGCGCTGGCTGCACTGCCCGTGACGCGCAAGTCGCAACTGAAAGACCTGCAGCGCGGCGCCATGCCGTTTGGGGGCCTCGCCGCCACGCCAGCGCGCGCGCTACGGCATATTTTTGTGTCGCCCGGCCCCATCTACGATCCGGAAGGCCATGGCGCCGACTGGTGGCGCTTTGCGCGGCCCATGTACGCGGCCGGTGTGCGCGCGGGCGGGCTGCTGCAGAACTGCTTCAGCTATCACTTCACCCCGGCCGCCTTCATGGTCGAAGGGGGCGCGGCGCGCATCGGTTGCAGCGTGATCCCGGCCGGCGCGGGGCAGACGGAAATGCAGGTGCAGGCCATCGCCGACCTGCGCCCCGACACCTATGTGGGCACGCCCTCGTTTTTACGCATCATCATTGAAAAGGCCCGCGAGATGAACGCCGACATCAGCAGCGTCAAGCACGCGCTGATGGGTGCCGAGGCCCTGCCCCAGTCGCTGCGCAACTGGTTCCACGAACAGGGCGTGCCGCACGTGCTGCAGACCTACGCTTCGGCCGACATGGGCAGCGTCGCCTACGAGACGGCCACCAATGGCGTCGTCAATCCCGGCATGGTGCTCGATGAAGACGTCATCGTGGAAATCGTCCGCCCCGGCACGGGCGAAGCGGTGGCGCCGGGCGACATCGGCGAAGTCCTGGTGACCCTGTTCAATGAGGACTATCCCCTGATCCGCTTCGCCACCGGCGACATGTCGGCCATGCTGATCGACGCCCCGCCCTCCCCGTGCGGGCGCACCAATGCACGCATCCGGGGATGGCTGGGCCGCGCCGACCAGACCACCAAGGTGCGCGCCATGTTCGTCCATCCCGCCCAGGTGAGCAACATCACCAGCCGCCATCCGGCCATCGCCAAAGCGCGGCTGGTGGTGACGGGGCGGATGGCGAATGATGTGATGACCCTGCACTGCGAGGTGGCCGCGCCGCTGGATGCACCGCAGACGGCGGCGATCGTGGCGTCGATCAGGGATGTGACGAAGTTACGGGGGGAGGTGGCCTACGCGCCCCCTGGCAGTTTGCCGGCCGATGGCAAGCTGATTGAGGATTTACGGGACTACAGTTAGCACCGGGGACTGGCCTTGCAGGCCTGTCCCCATTGTAAGAACCCAAGCAAAGTCAAAATGGGGACAGGCCTTCGGCTCGCTTTAGGTCCCCCGGACCTAACGCCCCGCAGGGCCAGTCCCCGCCCTTCGATTACAGCACCCGTTTTTTGGCAGCCTCGAATTCGGCTTTTAATCTGTCCACCATCTCCTGCACCGTCGGCACATCCTCCATCAAGCCCACCCCCTGCCCCGCGCCCCAGATATCGCGCCAGGCCTTGGCGCTGCCGGAACCAAAACTCATCTTGCTCTTGTCCGACTCAGGCAGGTTGTCGGGATCGAGCCCCGCGTTGACGATGGATTTTTTCAGGTAGTTGCCGTGCACGCCGGTGAACAGGTTGGTGTAGACGACATCGGCCGCGCTGGAATCGACGATGGCGTCGCGGTAGGCGTCGGACACATTGGACTCTTTCGTCGCGAGCCAGCGCGAGCCGATGTACGCAAAATCGGCGCCCATGGCCAGTGCGGCCAGCACGGCGTCGCCGGTGGCAATCGCCCCGGAGAGGGCAATGGGACCTTTAAAAAATTTGCGCACTTCGCCCACCAGGGCAAACGGCGACAGGGCGCCGGCGTGGCCGCCTGCGCCGGCGGCGACCAGGATCAGGCCATCGACACCGGCTTCCAGCGCCTTTTGCGCGTGGCGGATCGAGATCACGTCGTGCAGCACGATGCCGCCATAGCTGTGGATTGCATCGAGCATCTCTTTGGGCGGCGCGCGCAGCGAGGAGATGATGATAGGGACCTGGTGGCGCACGCACACTTCGACGTCGTGGGCCAGGCGGTCGTTCGACTGGTGGACGATCTGGTTGACGGCGATGGGGCCGACCTTTTTATCCGGGTTGGCTGCCTGGAAGGCGTCCAGTTCAATTTTGAGGTCGGTCAGCCAGGTGTCGAGCAGTTCGGCGGGACGGGCGTTCAGGGCCGGGAAGGCGCCGACGATGCCGGCCTTGCACTGGGCCGCCACCAGGGCCGGGCCGCTGGCGATGAACATGGGCGAAGCGATGACGGGGATGGTCAGGTTTTGCAGTGCGGTCGGCAGCGCCATGGGGGACTTTCAGTTCAAGGTTGATCAGGACGGCTCAAGACATTATGAACCAGAAAAGAACGATCGTGCTGAAAGCCGAAAAACTTTAGTCGGCGTTCACTAATTGCGCGCCATCGCGCCGCGCGGCGCCGGCCCGCACCAGCGCCGCCGCAGTGCGCTCGGCCTGCTCCACTGCCTCGCCACCCAAAAAGCGCCGGCGCGCCCCCGCCATCACCTGATTCGATTCAAACAATGCGACGACATCAGTCATCGGCATCGCCTGGCGCTCCAGCAGCAAGAACTTGAGCATCACCTTGACGGCGTTGTCGGCATTGCGGCGCGGGTCGGCCTGCAGATAGTCCAGCCGCGAGCGCGCCCGCGCGAGGGCGCCCGCAACGTCGGTAAAAGGCGCGCCGTGACCAGGGATCACGAGGCGCACGTCGAGCCCCGCGATCATGTCCAGCGTATCGCCCGCTTCCGCGAAACCGGAATCGCCATCAAGCTCGGGGAAGATCACCCCAAAACCGTTTTCCCACAGGGCGTCGGCCGAGAGCAGGATGCGATGATCGGCGTTGTACAGCACCAGCGAGCGGGGATCGTGGCCCGGCGCGCCCAGCGCCTGCCAGTGCAAGTCGCCCAGCACGAGCGAGTCGCCCGGCGCCACCGTGCGTTGGAAGGTAAAGCGGGCGCACTGCTGGCCGGTCGCCTTGTACGACAGGGCGTCTTCATTCCACGTGGCGACGGCTTGCGCTTCGCCGACGGGAATCGCGGTGACGCAGCCGGGGTAGCGCGCCTGCAGGGCGGCGTTGCCGCCGCAGTGGTCCGAGTGGAGGTGGGTGTTGACGAGCAGGTCGAGGGGGCGGCCGCGAAGCGCATGTTCGACCAGCGCCAGCGTTTGCGGCGCGTGCGTCAGGTAGCCGCTGTCGACCAGGGCGGTCTGCGTGGCGCCGACAAATAAAATGTTATTGGCCGACAGCCAGCCTCGTTCGAACACGGTCATCGAGGCCGGCAAGGTCGTCATGACTTCTTCATCTGGTAGGCCAGCGAAATTTTTGCAAACTCGATCAACAGGGCCTGGGAGCCGCCATTAAAAGTGGTGAAGGAATTGCCGGTGCGGACCACCATCCGCGGCGGAAACAGCCAGCCGAGGTAGGGAATGCCGATCATCTTCGCGCTTCTCACTTCGTCCCAGCGCACCCGCTTGTCGATCATGGCGCTCTGGCGCACGCCTTCACCATCGATGGTGGTGCGCCCTTTCAAAAACCAGTACCAGCTGGCGATCAGCAGCGACGTTGCGCCCACCAGCACCACTTTTACCCCGAAGCCGTAGGCCAGCATGGGAAAGCGCAGGGCGATGGCAAACCCATAGCCCAGCAAAATGAGCACGATGGCGGTGGAGACGATTTTAAAGGGACCCGCATAGGCCGGGCCGGAGACGGGATGTTCAGGCTGATAAAACTGCATTTATTTAAACTCCAGATCGTTTTCGCGCCGGCGGATCTGCGCGTAGACGGCGCGTTTATAGCTGTCGTCCGCGCTGCCCCAGCGAACGATTTCATCGATGGTGCGCAGGCAGCCGCGGCACAGGGCCGGCGCACCATCGACGGCGGGCGCCATCTCGCACAGGCTGATGCAGGGTGAGGGCACGGGGGTTTGCTGTTCGGGCGGGAGCGTCTTCATGCCAGCGCCTCCAGCCGCGCCAGTTTGTCGCGCAGTTTGGCCTCGAACCGG
>Ga0265798_10006344_pt1 | contig 15577 bp, 12 predicted proteins | sample P3T30metagenome_FD_192430 | JGI IMG/M metagenome (GOLD analysis project Ga0265798, IMG submission 192430) | Plant litter microbial communities from East Loma Ridge, Irvine, California - P3 T30 | ecosystem: Environmental > Terrestrial > Plant litter > Unclassified | place: USA: California... | reverse complement strand
AATTGGCGAGCGACTACCGGATGGCGGAGCGTTACACCCGGTCATGAACGACACCGATCAGATCCTGACCGATGCGACGACGCCGACCGGCCCGGAGCGGACAGTAGCAGCCGAGCGGTCCGCCACCGCCCTCGTGCGGCGCGGCGCGCTCGGTATGGGCGCGGTCGCGCTGCTGCTGGCGATGGTGACGGACGCGCTTGCCGTGGCGGGTCGCCACATCGGTTTCACCTTCCTGGGTGCGATCGAGATCTTCGAGGCGTGCGTGGTGATCGCCGCGACCTCGGCGATCGTGATCGCGACGATTGACCGCAGCCACGCGCGCGTTCGCATCCTGCTGGAGCAGGTCGGCGCAAGGGTGGCGGGCGCGCTCGATCGCGCGGCGGATCTGGTCAGCGCGGTCGTGTTCGTGGTGCTGATCGCCGGCTCGGTGTGGCTGGCGAGCGATCTGTGGAATGGGCATGAGGTCACCGAGGTGCTGAGCCTGCCGGTGCGCTGGCTGCGTGTGATCTGGATCGTCGGCGCGGTGCAGGCGGCGGCGATCTTCACCGGCCAGGCCGTGCGGCGGCGGGCATGACGATGATCCCCGAAGCCGCCGGTGTGATCGGCATCGTGTGCCTGCTGGCGGTGCTCGCGCTTGGCCTGCCGATCGGGGTCAGCCTGATCGTCATCGCATTGGGCGGCCTGTCGCTCCTGATCTCGCCCGAGGCGGCGCTCATCAAGGCGGGCGTGGTCAGCTTCTCGACGATCAGCCGCTACGAACTTGGCGTGCTGCCGCTGTTCGTGCTGATGGCGCATCTGTGCTTCGCGGCGGGTGCCAGTCGCGACTTCTTCGATACCGCCGCGCGCTTCGTCGGGCACCGGCGTGGCGGCCTCGCCATCGCCTCGATCGGCGGGTGCGCAGGCTTCGGCGCGATCAGCGGGTCGAGCCTCGCCACGGTCGCCACCGTCACGTCGGTGGCGCTGCCGGAGATGCGCAAGGCGGGCTATGCGCCGTCGTTCGCGACCGGAGCACTGGCGGCGGGGGGCACGCTCGGTTCGCTGGTGCCGCCGTCGGGCGCGCTGATCGTGTTCGGCATCGTCGCGGAGCAATCGATCGGCAAGCTGTTCGCCGCCTCGATCATCCCCGGGCTGACGCAGGCACTGTTCTACATCGTCGCGATTTCGGTGATGTGCCGGATCAATCCGGCGCTCGGGCCGCGCACCGCGCGCGTGCCCTGGGGGCAGCGCATGGCCGGGCTGGTGCGGGTGATCGACATCGCCGCGCTGATTCTGTTCGTGATCGGCGGGCTGTTCATCGGCTGGTTCACCCCGACCGAGGCGGCCTCGGTCGGCTCGGTCGCGGCGCTGCTGCTGTGCTGGTGGCGCGGCAAGCTCAGCCGCGCGGCGGTGACCGGTGCGCTAGATGCCACGTTGCGCACCACCGGCATGATCTATCTCGTCATCATCGGCGCGCTGCTATTCGCGACGTTCATCAGTGTGACCGGGGTGGCGGGTGCGCTGGCGCAGGCGGTCGGCAGTTTCCACGCCTCGCCGATACTGACGATCGTGGCGATGGCGGTGGCGCTGCTGGTGCTGGGGTCTTTCCTGGATGGCATCGCGCTGATGCTGCTGACCACGCCGATCTTCCTGCCGATCATCCACGAACTGCACATGAGCCCGATCTGGTTCGGCATCTTCCTGGTGCGGACGATGGAGATCGGCTTCGTCCACCCGCCGCTCGGCCTCAATGTCTACGTCATCCAGGGCATCGCCAAGGACATTCCGCTGGCGACGATCTTCCGCGGCATCGTGCCGTTCCTGATCGTCGATTTCCTCCACCTCGCGCTGCTGATCGCGGTGCCGATGCTGGCGCTGTGGCTGCCGGGGAGGATGGGATGAGGTACCTGACGCTGATCTGCATGGCGGCGGCGATGCTGCTCGCCGGCTGCACGCGACCTGACCCGAACGTGACGACGCTCACCTACGCCAGCCCGTATCCGCCGAGCCACCCGTTCAGCAAAGCCGATATCGCGTGGATGGCGTGGGTGGAGGCGGCCTCGCACGGCCGCATCAGGATCCACCCGCTGTGGAGCGGCGCGCTGCTTTCGAGCGACCAGAGTATGGAGGAGATCCGCCACGGCGTCGCCGATGTCGGGCTGATCACGCCGATCTACACGCTGGGTAACGCGCATGCGCAGCGCGCTCAGGTCGGCTTCTACGGGCATGTCGGGTCGATCGTGCAGCAGGTCGGCGTATACAAATGCCTGCTGGCGACCTTTCCGGTGCTGCGCGAAGAACTCGACGGGTTGCGCGTGCTGGCGGTGCAGGGCGGCAACCTACCCGGTATCCTCACCCGCACACGCGCGATCAACAGCCTTGCCGATCTGCGCGGTTTGCGCATCCGCTCGCCGGCGGAAAACACCGCCGTGCTGCGCGCGCTCGGCGCCGATCCGGTCGATATGCCGATGGGCGCGGTCTACCCCGCGCTTGCCAAGGGCGTGATCGACGGCGTGATCGCGCCGGCCGATACGCTGAAGAGCCTCAACTTCGCCGAGGTCGCTTCGCACTTCGCGACGTTGCGGGTCAGCCGTGGTGCCTATCCGGCCCGCGCGATGAACGCCGCGCGCTGGAACGCGCTGCCACCCGATCTCCGGCAGATCCTGGCGCGCAGCGAAACGGTGTGGGAGCGTGCGCTGAACGAACAGATCACTCGCGCCGAGCAGGTCGGGCGCGCGTACGGCGAGCAGCACCACGTCGCGTTCGTGGCAGTTTCGCCCGCCGATCAGGCGCGGTTCGACGCGCTGTACGACCGCGATTCCGCCGCCACCGCCGCCTCGCTCACCCGTTTCGGTGTCGATGGCACACCGATCTTCCACGAAGCCCAGCGGCTTATCCGATCATCGCCGGACGGCAGCGCGCCCGTTTGCCCGCCGACCGCACCCAACACGCGACAGGAACCGAAATGACCAACACCCAATCCCGCCCGCTCGAAGGCCTGCGCGTGATCGACCTGACGCGGGCGCTCGCCGGACCTTATGCGACGTTGCTGCTTGCCGGGCTCGGTGCCGAAGTCATCAAGGTCGAGGACCCGCACGGCGGCGACCTTGCACGAGACAACAGCCCCTATGTCGGGCGCGACGGCATCACCGTCGAGCGCACGCATGACGACGACATCTCGATCTCGCACCTCGCCCGCGCACGCGGCAAACGCGGCGTGTCGCTCAACCTGAAGTCCGAGGCAGCACGCGGCGTGTTTGCCGATCTGTGCGCGCACGCCGATATCGTGGTGGAGAATTTCGCCGCCGGCACCGCCGACCGGCTCGGCGTAGGGTATGACGTCGCCAGGGCGGCTAAGCCCGACATCATCTATTGCTCGCTGTCCGGCTTCGGCGCGGACCGGCCGGACGGCAAGGCGATGGACGTCATCATCCAGGCGTTGTCCGGCGCGATGTACGCCAGCGGCGAACCCGATGCGCCCCCGGTGCGGATGGGCATCCCGGTCGCCGACATGCTCGCGCCGGTGTTCGCGGTGATCGGCATCCTTTCCGCGCTGGAGCAGCGCCACCGCACCGGCGAGGGGCAGCATATCGACGTGTCGATGCTTGGCGCGCTCACCTCGTTCGTAGCGATCGAGAACTGGTCGGCGCTGGCCGCCGCCGGGATGCCCGCGCGGACCGGCCTTACCGTGCAGCGGCTGTCGCCGTTCGGCGTGTTCGCCTGCGCGGACGGCTATGTCGCTATCGTCGGCGTGCACGAAAAGCTTGCGCAGGGGCTGTTCCGCGCGATGGAGCGACCGGAGTTGGGCAAGGACCCGCGCTTCGCCGGGCGCGACCTGCGCGTCGCCAACGCCACCGCGCTGGAGGCGGAGATCACCGCATGGTCGTCGCGCCACACGGTCGCGCATGTCGTGGCGGCACTTCAGGCCGAGGGCGTGCCGGTCGCGCCGGTGCGCCACCCGGAAGAAGCGCTGATCGATCCGCGCGTGGTCGAACGCGGCGAGACGATGCCGCTCGCGCACCCGTCCTATCCGTCCGCGGTCGACCTGCGTAGCGTCGGTGTGCCGATCACTTTCTCCTCGGCGCGGACCGGCTTCGACGAGGTGCTGCCGGTTCATATCGGCGAGCATAACGCCGAGGTGTTCCGCGATCTGCTCGGCTATGATGATGCGCGTATCGCCGCGCTCGCGCTCGACGGGGCGATCTGATGGCGGGTGCCGCGAACGCACTGGCCGCGATCGCGGCGGCCTATCGTGATCCCGATGCGGTCGCGCGCGCACTCGCGGCGGACGGCCAGCGGGTGATCCGCACGATCGGCAGCGACGCCCCCGACGCATTCCTGCGCGCGGCGGGGTTCGCGCCGGTGCGGGTGTCGCCGCCGGATGTGGCGCCCCCGCGTGCCGACGCGCTGATCGGGCCTGCGACGGGGCGCAACCGCGTGCACCGGCTGCTCGAATGGCTGCTCGATCCGGCGCAGGCCGACGCACCCATTCTCATCACCCGCGCCGACAGCGAACAGCCGCAACTGTTCGCCGCATTGCGCGAACTCCGGCGGCTCGGGGCGGACGGGCCGAGGCGGTTCGCGATGCTCGATCTGCTGCATCAGCCGCGTGAGAGTTCGCGAGCGTACAATCGCGCGCGGCTTGCGCAGCTTGGCGCATGGTTGGTCGAGCAGGGCGGTGCGGCGCCGTCCGACGAGGCGATCGCTGCCGGACACGAGGACGAGGTGCGCCTGCGCGAGCGCGTGCTGGCGGTCCAGGCGCTGCGTAGCGGATCGCAGCCGCGTCTGCGCGGGACCGAATTCCTCCACATCGTTGGCGCATCGGCGGTGCTGTCGCCTGCCGTGATGATCGACCATCTCGACGCGATCCTGGCTGAACCCGCCGAGCCGCTGTCGCCTGCGCGCCGCATCTGGGTGACGGGCAGCGCACCCGAAGACGACCGCGTCTACGCCGGGATCGAGCAGGACGGCGCGGTGATCGTCGGCGAGAGCCACGACTGGGGCTGGGCGCGGTTCCGCTCGCCACCTGCCCGAACATGCGAGGATTTCAGCGACCCTGCCCGGCTAGCCCCCCTGACGGCACGCGGGATCGCCACGCTGGCAGCGGAGAGTATCGCCGAGGCGCTCGCCGCCCACGCCGATGCGGTCGTCAATCTCGCGCTCGACGGGGATGAGGTCGCGCCGTGGTTGCTCAAGCCGCTGCGTGCGCAGGCGGACGGATTGGCGATCGAGCCACTCGTTCGGCCGGAAACGACCCGAACGCTGTCCCAACCGCGCCCGCCCGCCGCGCCACGCGCCGCACCCGAGCGCAGCCGCAAGGTGCTGAACGTCGCTGCGGATTTCGGCACCTATCAACGCGAATGGTTCGCGGGCATCCGCGCCGCCGTGGCGGACGGTGCGCCGTTCGCGGTGGTCAACGCCAACGCTCCGCAGGAGATCCTGCGCGCGTTCGACCTCCCGTTCGTGGTCAATCAATGGTGGGCATCGATCGTCGCGGCGAAGCGGCAGTCCGGGCGCTACTGTGAGCTGCTCGCCGCACACGACTACCCAGCCGGAATCGAGGCGTACAGCACGCAGGCGCTGGCGGCGGCGTTCGACCTGGATGCGGATCATGCCCCGTGGGGTGGCTTGCCGTCGCCTGATTTCGTTCACGCCATCGCCTCGTCCGATCCGACGCCCGCGATCTTCGAGGCGATGGCCGCCGAGCATGGGGCGCAGCGCTTCCTCTACGAACGCACAGTCGATCCCCGGCCCGAGATCGAAACGCGCTGGTGGGAGGTGATGCATGATGATTGGGAGGCGGCACTCGAACCCGAACGGCTCGATCTGCTCGTCGCGGAACTGCGCACCGTCATCGCCGACATCGAGCAAGCCACCGGCCGCAGCTTCGACGCGGCGCGCTTCCGCGAGGTGATGACGCTGGTGAACGAGCAGGAGGCCCATTACCGCGCCACCCGCGACCTGATCGCGCGTGCGGTGCCGGCGCCGATCGGCATCGTCGACAGCATGCCCGCGACGATGGTGCCGCAGTGGCACCGTGGTAGCGTCTGGGCGCGCGATGCGGCACGCGCGTTTCACGACGAGGTGGCGGCGCGGGTTGCGGCGGGGCAGGGCGCGACCGGCCAAGAGCGGGTCCGCCTGATGTGGGTGGGGCGCGGACTGTGGAGCGATACCGCGTTTTACCAGCGTTGGGAGGAGAGCCACGGCGCGGTGTTCGTGTGGTCGATGTATCTCGCGCTCGCGGCGGACGGGTATATCCGCAACTTCGACGGCGGGCGTGATCCGCTGCGGGCGCTTGCCGCGCGGTTCCTGACGATGGGGGACGAACTGCGGATGCCGAGCTGGTCGGGGCCGTGGCATGTTCACGAGGCGCAGTCGCACCAGATCGACGGCGCGGTGGCGCTGTCCGATGCCGATCCCTTCACCGTGCGTGCGCTGGTCGATGCCGGCATCCCCGTGCTGGAACTCGGCGTGGACAACTTTGCGCTCGGGCCGGACGATCTCGAACGGCTGAACGCCCGCGTCGTCGCGTTCATCGAAGGTCCGGCGGGCGCGCGCGCGGCGGCGCGGCTGGGCGTAGCGGCGTGAGCGGCCCGCTTGCCGGCGTGCGTGTGCTGGAGTTCTCGCGCTATCTGCCGGGGACGTATTTCGGCTGGATCGCCGGCGACATGGGGGCCGACGTGATCCGCATCGAGCATCCCCGCGAACTCGCTAAGGCCGAGGCGATGTTCGGCGCGAGCGACGACGCGGCGGCGATGCGGCGCGACCGCGCCCGACCGACGTACACGCGCAACAAGCGCAGCATCACGCTCAACCCCGGCCACCCGCAAGCGCGACGCGTGCTCGATCCGCTGATCGCGGCGGCAGACGTGCTGGTCGAGGATTTCCGGCCCGGTACGATGTCGCGGCTCGGGCTCGGCTACGACGCGCTGGCGGCGATCAACCCGCGGCTGGTCTACGCCTCGGTCAGTTTCGCCGGGCAGCACGGTCCACTCTCGCACCGCGCCGGGCATGATCCTGCCGCGCTGGCGGCGGCGGGGGTGTTGTCGCGATTGAATGGTCAGCCGGTGCCGACGCTGCCCGGCGTTCAGGTCGCCGATGTGATGGCGGGCGCGCACGCGACAATCGCGATCCTGCTGGCGCTGACCGCGCGTGGGGCAAGCGGGTGCGGATCGCATGTCGACGTGGCGATGATCGACGCGGCGATGCCCCTGCTGATGGTCGGTCTCGGTCGCGCCGATGATCCGGGCGACGTGGGTGCGCCCGATGGCGTGTGGCACCCCAAGGGCGGCGTCTGGCGGTGCGCCGACGACACCTATCTGTGCACTACCGACATGGAGCCACGTTATTGGGCGCGCTTCTGTGAGGCGATCGGAAAGCCGGATCTCACCGCGCGCCAGTTCGACGCTGCGGCATATCCGGCGATCCATGCCGACCTCGTCACGCTGTTCGCAAGCAGACCGCGCGCCGAATGGCTGGCATTGTTCGAGCGTGCGGACACGCAGGCGATGCCGGTTCTCACGCCCGGCGAGGCATTGCGCCATCCCAATGCCGCCGCACGCGGGATGCACGTTGAACTCGATGTGGCCGGCGGTGGCACGGTGGAGCAGATCGGGACCCCGTTCGCGATCAGCGGCGTCACGCCCGGACCGCATCGTCCCGCACCGCTGCCCGGTGGCGACCGCGAGGCAATCCTGACCGAGATCGGTCTGGCGCAAGACGAGATCGACAGCCTTGCGGCAAGCGGTGTGTTCTCCAGCACGCAAGGTGCCGGCGCATGAGCGCGCTTGTCGGCCTGAAGGTGATCGACTTCACGCACGCTATTTCCGGCCCGACCTGTACCAACATGCTGGCGCAGCTCGGCGCCGAAATCGTCAAGATCGAGCCGCCGGGGCGTGGCGACGGCTTTCGCCATTACACGGAGCATGGCGGCGCGCCGTTGCTCAGCATCCCGTTCGCCGCAATCAATGCGGGCAAGCAGTCGCTCGCGCTCGATCTCAAGAGTGCCGCCGGTCAGCGCATCGCACGCGACCTGATCGCCACCGCCGACGTGGTGGTGGAGAACTTCCGGCCCGGCGTGATGGCGCGGCTCGGCCTCGCGCCAGACGCTTTGCGCGCGGCCGACCCGGAACTGATCGTCGTCTCGATCAGCGGCTTCGGGCAGGACGGGCCGATGGCGCACTACGGCGCGTACGATCACATCGCGCAGGCCGCGTCAGGCATCGCGATGATGAACGCGACGGCGGATGGGCCGCTCAAGATCGGCATCCCGATCATCGATTCGTTCACCGGCTATGTCGCGGTCATCGCGCTGCTGGCGGCGCTCCGCACGCGCGACGCTGGCGGCGGGGGCGCGCACCTCGACATCGCGATGCTCGATGCGGCGTTGAAGCTCGTCAACACGTCGGTGGCGGTGCATTCGGCGACGGGTACGGTGCCGATGGGGACCGGCAACCGTGGCTTCCGGCTGGTCGCGACCTCGGAGTTCTACCCGACCGCCAACGGCTGGATCGCGCTTGGCGCCAACGAACAGACGCAGGTCGCCGCGCTGTTCCGCATTCTGGGCTATGCGGACATGATCGAAGATCCACGCTTCGCCACGCACGCGGCACGCACCGCGCATTACGCCGAGTTACGGACATGGCTGATCGACACGCTCACCGGCTGCGACGCGGCGACGCTCGAGCGCGATCTCGTCGCGGCTGGCGTCGCGGCGGTCCGGCTGCGGGACGTTGGCGAGATTGCGGGCGATCCGCACATTCGCCAGCGCGGCACGCTCGAACAGGTCGAAGTGCCGGGGGCCGCACGTCCGCTCGATGTGGTGGGCGGGTTCGCGGACGCGGCGCGGGTCGGCGCGCGGGTGCCGCTGTTGGGGGAGCATGGCGACGCGGTGCTCGCCGCGCTCGGCCTCGATGCGGCGGCGATCGCGGCATTGAGGCGGGACGGGGTGGTGGCATGATCGAGATCGTTTTTCTCGGCGACCTGATCCTCGACGTGCCGGAGCCGGACCATTGGCTCGCCGGCATCGCGCCGATCACGCGTGCCGCCGATCTCGCGATCGGCCATCTCGAGGTGCCGCATACCATGCGCGGGCAGGAACTGGTGGGCGACGTGCCCGCACCCGGCGCCGACCCGGCGCACCTTGCCGCGCTGGCGCGGGCGGGCATCGGCATGGTGTCGCTCGCCGGCAACCACATCGCGGATTGCGGGCGCGAGGGCATCGTCGACACGATCGCCGAACTCGACCGGCTGGGGATCGCCCATGCCGGTGCCGGGGGCGATCTCGCCCAGGCACAGCGGGCGGCGGTGCGGACGGTGGACGGCGTGCGGGTCGCGTTGCTCAGCTACAATTGCGTCGGCCCGGAGATCAGTTGGGCGACTGATACGCGTGCCGGGTCGAACCCATTTGTCATCCACGCCGCCGATGGTGGCCTGACCCGCCCGCAGGCGGAACTGATCCAGGCGGACCCGACCTCGCTCGACCTGATGGCGCGACAAATTGCCGATGCGCGGCGTGGCGCCGATGTCGTGGTGGTGGCGCTGCACAAGGGCATCACGCACCGCCCCGCCGCGCTTGCGCCGTATGAGCAGCCGGTGTCGCACGCCGCGATCGACGCGGGCGCAGATATCGTCGTGGGGCATCACGCCCATATCGTGCGCGGCATTGAAGTTTACCGGGGCAAGCCGATCTTCCACGGTCTCGGCAACGGCGTGGTCGTCACCAACGCGCTAAGTCCCGCACAGGACCATCCCGCCCGCGCCGAGTGGGCGGAGCGGCGCAAGCGGATGTTCGGCTTCGAGCCGGACCCGGCCTACACACTGGCGCCGTTCCACCCGGAGGCGGTCAACGGCATGATCGGGCGGTGCCGTGTCGATGCGGGCGGCGTCGTGGAGACGGCGTTCCGGCCGATCTGGTTCGCGCCCCCCGGCCGGCCCGAGCCGGCGATGGGCACGCAGGCGCAGGCGATCGCCGACTATATCGATGCGGCGGGCCAGCGTGCGGGTCTCTCCCCGCTGGACCGGACTTGGGCAGGCGAGTGGGTCCGGGTCGCCGGCTAAGCGACCCGGGGCGTTACCTCAATCGATTCGCTTCTTGCGCAGCGTCCACTGGCTGTCGGTGCACAGCCGGCAATCCTTGCCCTTGAACCAGCGCGCGGCCGCGGCATCGTGGCGGAGCTGCCATGCCAGCCATGCGACGTCGACCTGCGTGACGCGGCCGCCGTTGTCATCGTGGAAGGTGCCGCCGTGGCCGACGTTCAGGCTGGCAAGCGCGATGGGAACGGTGTCGATCTTGTCGAAATCGTCATTGCCGTTCGGCCACGCGATGTCGGTCGGCCCGCCCATGATGTAGAGCACCGGCGTGTGCAGCTTCTTCAGTTCCGACTTGGCGATGGTGATGCCGCGGATCGGGTTGGTGTTGTCCTTGAAGACGCCGCTGTTGTGGATGATGACCGCGCGGATGCGGGGATCGGCGGCAACCTGAAGCGCCTGCAACCCGCCGCAGCTATGCCCGGACACGGCGAGCAGCTTCGGGTCGATCCGCTGGTAAAGCGGGCTGCCCTTGCGCGCATTCTCGGCGAGCGCCCAGTCGAGACCGGCGGAGACCTGCGCCGATGTGGTCTTCACGCCGAGTGGGCCGGGCGGCGGCGTCGTATCGACATGCGGCGGCGCGCCGGGGCCTGACAGAATTGTGCCGGGCGCGATCACCAGGTAACCGTGCGAGGCGATCTCCGCCAGATGCAGCCGTGCACTGGCGCCATAGTCGCTGCACCCGCCGTTGCCCCACACCAGCACACCGAGTTTCTGCGCGCCCATCGCGGCGGGATCGGCGGGGCGATACAGCACATGATCGGGCAGGCCCGGGTCGGTCAGCTTCACGGCCGGATACGGGCCAGTGCCGTGCGTATCGGGTTTGGCGTCATAACTGGCCTGTGCCGCGTGCATCGCCTCCGGCGCGGGTGCGGCCTGCCCCCAGGCCACGCCGCCAGCGGCGAGTGTCAAAGCGGCGGCGGTCAACGTCGCGATCTTCATGCATCCTCTCCTTTGATTCTGAGTCGATATCGCTAATCCAACACCGCTATGTACCATAGCAATAGCTTTTTAAACGCGATAGCGATACGCGCAGGGCATGAAAGAAGACCAGATCGAGACGGTGTTTCGGGACGTGATCGCCGATCGGCTCGGCTATGTGCTGCGCCGTGCGTCCGGCGTGATGATGAGCGCGCTGGGCACGGCGCTGGCGGAGATTCCGCTTCGCCCGGTCGAGGCGACGATCCTGATCCTCATCGGCGAGAATACGGGCTGTACGCAAAGCGAGATCGGTCGCGTGCTGGCGATCAAGCGTGCCAATATGGTGCCGCTGATCGCCGACCTGCTTGCCAAGGGCCTGATCGAGAAGCGCCCGGTCGATGGCCGTTCGCAAGCCTTGTCGTTGACGCCGCTGGGCCTGGCTCAGCGCGACGCCGCAGAGGCGATCATCCACGCGCACGAGCGCCGCTTTGAGGCGCTGTTCCCACCCAGCAAGGTCGCCGCGCTGCGCAGTGCGCTGGTGCGGATCGCGGCGGAGGGGGACGAGGAGGGCTGACGATCCGCCTTACCGGTGCGGCGGGGCCGAGTGGTGCGGTTCCAGCAAGCCGCTGTCGGCGAGCCAGTCGTTCAGCCGGTCGGGCCAATGCAGGATCGAGATGCGGTTCGATTCGTCCTGATTGAACGCGTGCGTACTGTCCGCATACATGTGCAATTCCGCCGGCGTTCCCGCCTTGCGAAGCTGCTCGTACAGCGTAACCGATGGGGCGGCACAGCACGGATCGAGGGTGCCGGCGGTGATGAACGCGGGCGGCGCGGCAGCCACGTTCCTGGCCGGAATGCCGAGCGGTCCGGGGAACACCAGCACCTGAAAATCGGGTCGTGCCGACAGTGCGTCGATCGCGTCGGTCTTCGGCCGTCCGTCGGGTTCGGGATTGTCGGCGATCAGCGAGACCAGCTCGCCACCGGCCGAGAACCCCATCACGCCGACCCGTGCGGGATCGATCCCATAGTCCGCGGCATGGGCGCGGACCCAGCGGACGGCGCGGCGGGCATCGTCGGCGGCATCCCCTTCGATCGTGTAGGGGGAGCCGGGTTCGCGGGCGAGCCGGTACTTCAGCACGAACGCCGAGACGCCCATGCGGTTGAGCGCGGTCGCAACCTTGGTGCCTTCGTTCGTCCAGACCAGCAGCTTGTGGCCGCCGCCGGGGAAGATCACGATCGCGGTGCCGGTATTGTGCGCCGGCAGCGCCGGAAACGCGAGCAGCGCCGGATTGCGGACGTTACGCACCCAATAATCCCGGCCGATTTCCGGGGTGACGGGACGCGCGTCGTGGCCCGGCGGTCCCTTCGCCCATAGCGGGATCGAAACCGGCGCGGGCTCCTTGACCGGGTCAGGGTCCTGTGGTGCGGGCGCATTCGCGATCAGCGCGGTACAGGCGAACAGGGCGAGCAAGGTCAGGCGCACAGGCTTCTCCTAAGGGCGACCGTCTGCGGGCCGTTATCGCTATCATATACGTTGAGGGGCGAGAGGAAAGCTGGTTTCGCAGTTGATATCCAAGCTTCCCCAAGCGCACCGATCCGCTATGGTTGCGGTATCATGAAAGCCGCCCGGCAGACCGGGGGCGTCCGAGGGGATGAACAATGGCCAAACTCCGCCCGATCCTGATCTCAGCAATCGCGCTGATCGCCGCCGGTCCCGCCGCGGCGTCGCAACTTGCTGCATCCGCGCCGCCGCCCGGCACGGCTGATAGCGGATATCGCGAGCAGGCACCGGCCAGGATCACGCGTTTCCCCGGAAACGGCACCGGCGCGTTTCAGACCCGCCGCTATCGCGACCTGTTCGCCGAACAACTCGGCACCCGGCCGGGCGAAGCCGAAGCCAAGGTCGAGGCGGCGTTCCAGCAGTTCTTCCACGGCGACGGGCAGGAAGAGCGTGTCTATTTCGAGACAGGTGCGAACGCGAACGGCCCGCTCGCCTATATCACCGACTGGGCGAACAACGACGCACGGACCGAGGGCATGAGCTACGGCATGATGATCGCCGTGCAACTCGGCCATAAACGCGAGTTCGACGCGCTGTGGAACTGGTCGAAGACGTATATGCTCGTCACCGATCCGAAGAACCCGTCGGTCGGCTATTTCGCCTGGTCGATGGCGACGGACGGCTCGCCCCGATCGACCGGCGCTGCGCCGGACGGCGAGGAATATTACGCGATGGCGCTGCTGTTCGCGGCACGGCGCTGGCCGGGTGGGCACGGCATCTACGATTATCAGGCGCAGGCCGACACGATCCTGCGCGGGATGCGGCATCATCCGGTGCTGACAGGCACGTCGCCGTTCCGCATCCACCCCGGCGATGCGCCGTTCGTCGAGCCGGATGCGCCGTGGCCTAGCCTCAACAACCGCGCCGGCGCCGCCGAAGCGGCCAGAGCGGGCACGCCGTGGCCGCCGTACCACCCTGATCACCGCCCACGCACCGTAACCGTGGGTCCGATGGTGAACGAGGATCATGCGATGGTGCGCTTCGTCGCGGAAACCAGTGTCGATGGCACCGACGCTTCCTATCACCTGCCGGCCTTCTACGAATTGTGGGCGCGCTGGGGGCCGGCGGAGGATCGCGCCTTCTGGGCGCGCGCGGCGGATGCCAGCCGCAACCTGTTCTCTGTGGTGACCGGACCGAAGACCGGGCTTGCCCCAGATCGCAGCCATTTCGACGGATCGACCATGCTGACGCGCGACGGCAAGCCGGACCCGTTCGGCTATGACAGCTGGCGCACCGTCGGCAACTGGTCGGTCGATTACGCCTGGTGGGGCAAGGATGCGCGCGAACGCGTGCTGAGCGACCGCGTGCAGGCGTTTCTGGTCGGGCAGGGACTCGACCGCTTTGCCGATCGCTACACGCTGGATGGTGAGCCGCTGTCGACGCGGCATTCGCCCGGCATGCTCGCGGCCGCAGCGGTGGGCGGCTTCGCGGCGACGCCGGGGGCGAACTCGAAGGCGTTCCTGCGCGCTTTGTGGGACATGAAGCTGCCGACCGGTGAGCAGCGGTACTTCGACGGCATGCTGTATCTGATGAGCATGCTTCATTGCAGCGGGCAGTTTCGGATCATCGACCAGCCCGTGCGGTAAGGCGCGCCCCCGGCGCCCGGCGTCTTCCGCCGGGCATATTCTTCTCAAGGGGTAGCGACCGCCGCCGTTTTTGTTCAGGGAGGGCACCTGTCGTCGTCGGTTCACCACGCCGCGATCAGGGAGGCGTATCGATGAGGCGTTGGCAATGGGCACTTCAGCTGCTGACCCGGCGGATGTGGTTCCGCGCAGGGCTGTTCTGCGTGTTCGCGGTCGCGCTCGCGCTCGCCAGCGCATATGCCGGGCATCTGATCTCTTATGATCTCGCGGCGAAGATCGGTTCGAAATCCGTCGACGCGATCCTCAATCTGCTCGCTTCCAGCATGCTCGCGGTGACGACCTTTTCGCTCGCCGCGATGGTGCAGGCATATTCGGGCGCGACCAGCACCATCACGCCGCGCGCGGTGCAGTTGCTTGTCGATGACAGTACGTCGCAGAACGCATTGGCGACGTTCCTGGGCAGTTTCCTGTTCGCCATCGTTGGCATCATCGCGCTGTCGACCGGGATCTACGGGGAAACCGGGCGTGTGATCCTGTTCGGCGGCACGATCCTCGTCCTCGGCCTGATCGTCATCACCTTGCTGCGCTGGATCGAGCATGTCACCCGTTTTGGCCGGATGGCCGACACGATCGCGCGTGTCGAGAAGGCGGCGGCACGCTCCGTGCGCGGCATGACGCAGCGGCTGAGTTTCGCCGCGTTCGACACCGAACGACCGGCCGACGCGGCTTTGGTCCACCACACGGAGCTCGGACGCATCACCCATGTCGACCTCACCGAGCTTTCCGACGTCGCCGAAGCGACCGGGGCGAGCCTTCATGTGCTGAGCCTGCCGGGTATGCTCGCCGATCCCGCGCACCCGCTCGTGTGGACGAAGGCGTCGCTCGACGAGCAGCAGGTAGAGCAGGTGCGGGAGGCGTTCACGATCCAGCATGACCGTGCGTTCGACAACGATCCGCGCTTCGCGCTCGTTGTCCTCGGGGAGATCGCGTCTCGAGCGCTTTCGCCGGCGGTGAACGATCCCGGCACCGCGATCGCGGTGATCGAGGCAGGCACACGCGTCCTGGCCACGATGATGCGGCATGAGCCTGACCAGAAGCCCGCCGATACGGCGGGCGTGATCGTGCCGCGCATCGCCTTTCCCGACCTTGTCGAAGATTTGTTCCGGCCGATCGCGCGCGATGGCGCCGCGCTGATCGAGGTCGGCATCCGGCTTCAGAAAGCGCTCGCCGCGCTCAGCGCGATCGAGCCGCAATCCACCGCCCGGTGCCGGGCAGAGGCGGCGGATGCGCTGTCGCGCGCCTCCGCTGCGTTCACGAGTAGCGCGGACGCGGCCGCCCTGACCCGGCTGCATGAGCAGTTGTGGCCGCAGGAGGCGTAACGCTGCGTTACCGCGCCACCATCTCGAACGGTCCGGCGGGCAGCGCGGCATCGTCGACGAGGTTGACG
>Ga0265798_10006342_pt1 | contig 15578 bp, 10 predicted proteins | sample P3T30metagenome_FD_192430 | JGI IMG/M metagenome (GOLD analysis project Ga0265798, IMG submission 192430) | Plant litter microbial communities from East Loma Ridge, Irvine, California - P3 T30 | ecosystem: Environmental > Terrestrial > Plant litter > Unclassified | place: USA: California... | reverse complement strand
GTGCGAGTAGGCGGCCTTTGTACTAGCTGCAGACTAAGCGGATGACGATGCTCGAGGGCTCATGTGCCGGGGCTTCATTCATGCTGGACGAGCTGGCTGTGTCTGGTCCACGGGGAATACTTAGTTCTCAATGGCTGCTCTTGTGAATGTGCACGCCCGCTGTCTTGACACTCGCAGATACACATTCCTCGCGGCTGCTCTGGCGCATGACCACGTGCTACCGACATCGACTACTCTACACCGCGTCTTCGAACATACGCTACCACCTACTACCACCCGCCGCTGTTCCGCATCTAACGCTGTCGCTCTCGACACTCCACCACCGCCTCGGTCTGCAATCGCCGATATATACCACGCTGCCGACGCCCTCTCGACCGCCGGTCCCTAGACCATCGCCGCCATCGTGCATGGCGAGCAACACCTCTCCATGTCACTTCTGTCCGATACGCTATTCTCAGCAGGCAGCGCACGCCTGCACTCTGGAGGAGGGAGGAATGGCGCACACGTGACAGGGAAGGGCAGGAGCGGGCATGGCGGTCTTCTCGCACCGTACAGACAGCTGAAGAGCCAGGTGGGAGGCACGCTGAACAGAACAGCCACCAGGCAGCCGAATCCGCCTGGGACCGACGGACCCGACACGGACGAGGCACAGCGTCAGATTCTGTACCTGCGCAAGGACAACGTGGGTACCTGACATTGGTGGGCGTCATTGTCACATGCTAACGAGCCCATGCAGGCCGAGACGTTCGACGAATGGAGAGCCGCCGCAGTTGCACTCGATGCCCTGGAGGGCAACAACGCCTGGAAAGAGGAGGACGAGTCGCCAGACTATGACGCCGCCCTGGTGCTCGCCCGGCTGAAGGCGCTGGCGGATGCACGCATGAGCTGCGACATCAGGCAAATAGTCTTGCAGCTGCGCACCGCCCTTGCCCGCAATCTCGGTGGCATGGGCAGCCTCCGCATGTACCAGCATTCGCACGTCGGCACCAAGAAGCTGGTGGACCGGTACATCAAGTCGGTGCATGCGACGCTCGCGGCTCTGTTGGACATCTCCGCCAAGCAAGGAGAAGAGTGTCCCTTCACACCACGACAGCTGGTAGATGCGATGAAGCAGACTCGCCAGTCGTTTGGACGAAGCGCACTACTGCTCTCTGGCGGAGGCACGTTCGGCATGAAGCATATCGGCGTGGTGAAGAATCTCTGGGAGACAAATCTTCTTCCGCATGTCATATCCGGTGCTTCTGCTGGGAGTATTGTCGCCGCTGTTGTGTGTACCAGGACCGACAAAGAAATGCCCGCTATAATGCACGAATTCTGTCACGGCGACTTGGCTGTATTTCAGGAGGCTGACACTGAGATGAGCTTCCTCTCCAAAGTTGTGCAGACTTTCCAGACGTCTGGCGCATTCAACATAGTGCACTTGACGCGCGTCATGAAGGGTCTGCTGGGCGACATGACCTTTCTAGAAGCATACAACCGGACACAACGCATACTCAACATCCCGGTGTCGACGTCCACCCATTTCGAGCTCCCTCGGCTGCTCAACCACCTCACTGCACCAAATGTCATCATCTACTCGGCAGTCTGCACATCATGTTCTGTCCCAGTACTGTACATGCAGTCAAGTCTAGTCGCCAAAGATCCAAAGACTGGAGAGCAAGTGCAATGGGACCCGAACCCGGACACGACCTGGATCGATGGCTCAGTCGACAACGACCTTCCCATGCAACGGCTGGCGGAGATGTGGAATGTGGACCACTTCATTGTGTCCCAGGTAAACCCACACGTAGTCCCGTTTCTCGACAAGGACGAAGAGTTGAAACCAAATGAGGCGAAGCAACACATGCTCCTGACCGCCGGCCACGAATGGATGATGAAAGGACTCGGCGCTGCGAGAAGCGAACTTGTACACCGCATGCAGATCCTCGTCGACATGGGCATCAAACCCAGTGTAGTCACCAAGCTGCAGTCCGTACTTAGCCAGCGCTACTCCGGCGACATCAACATTTTTCCCCACGTCCCCATGGTTGACTTTCCTAAAGTGCTGAAGAATCCTACTCCAGAGTACATGATGGGATGCATGCTGGCGGGCCAGAAAGCTACGTGGCCGAGACTCTCGCGCATACAGAACCACGTCTCTATCGAGTTCGACCTGGATGCTACAGTCCGCGAACTGGAGGCCCGAGCCCTGCACGCTGAGATGGAGGCTGAACGGATCAAGGATGGTAGACCAGCGTCTACAGCCAGCGAGCTCGCTCGATCGAGATCCACACATCGAATTAGCGGAATGAGCGACATGGGACCTCCAAGTCCCGTCCTCCGCAAATCAGCACCTACAACGCCATCAGCATCGCGTGCGTCTTTGAGAATACCGCTAAGTAACGTGTATACAGCTGCGAACTCGTCGCGGAGACGAACAGGGTTCACAACTGCCGAGCACGTGAAAACGCCCGATCTTGACTTCGAGACACATCCACAGCCCGAAGAAGACTCCTCGGACCGCGACTACTTTGCGGAAGCCGACGACACCGACGCCAGCGAGCGTCAGTACTCCTCATCGCCAGTGACTTCACCCACACAAGACGACGCTCCAGCTCCGTCCATCGCACAGCGCGTACCAACACCAGGCCCGCCACAGATGAACGCGACGTACAATCGCCGCAATAGCATCCTGCTCAGTCTCGAAATGACCGCTGCTACACCGGCGGGGCAGAGCTCGCCGGAAAGACGGTACAAGAAACTTTTCCATCCCGCGCCGGCGACGGAGCAGGATGCTGAGGCTGGGGCGTCGGTGGCGCAAGGTGGGAGGAGGAACAGTAGTGGGGAGGGGAGGGATGTGGTGTTCATGCTTGGGCCTGAGGAGACGATGAGGGAGGGGAGAGAGGAGGGTGATGCGCAGTAGGACGGGTTGATTCTCATGTGTATATGTCACGCGATGGTTGATGATATGCATTGGATTGCTAGCATTTTTGTTGCCATGGCTAGAGGAAGAAAGAGGCATGTAGACCCGCTTATAAAAGCGATTGTGGAGGAGGACGTAAAGACATATACATTGGTAGACAGTACAGGACCTACATATGCAATAATATACACAAATCAGTACGCACCCCTTCCATCCCTGGAAGCTATGCGACTCGACGTGAAGATATCTAGACGTGACTGATCTTAAGAGTGCCTTGAATGATTCATTCCGAAGAATTGTCTGAGAGTGAAGAAGCGGCCGAGGTTCTAGTGAATTTGGTATCGATAAACACCAATGACGCCAAAAAATATCCACCACGCATCACACCAACTTCCTCCACAATTCCTCGACACACCCACTAACCTATTCCTACACTCACACCTGGGATCCGCCAAGCCAATTGACTCCCCACATTATCAGCGACCACGACAATTGACTACCAGCCGTGAAGAAGCGCGGACGCCCGAAGAAAGCTGCACCTGGGGACGCGGACACACCTGCATCAGCGAACAATATGGCAGGAGGCGCAAGCAAGAGCTCAGGACTGAGAGACTCGACTGCGATGGCATCGTCGACACGGACGGCGAAGACAGGCTATGCGACGAAACCTGTAGCGACGACACCGAGCGCCGCAGCAAGAAGTACAAGTACAACGACACCACACCCCACGAGCAACATCCTCGCCGCCCTCCGTCCAACACACACACCAACAACCACACGTCCCTTCACCACCACCCCCACCCACCACACAAACCCGCACCCCTCCTCCCCCCCTCACCGCCCCTCCAAACAACGCGCCACCACAATCCCCCTCCCCCGAACCCCCCTGCGCGCACCCTCACCAAAACCCGCGCCAACAATGCCCCGACCCGCTCCCCCTCCGCCACGCACAAGAGTCATCGAGCCGACGCCGGATATCCGGCTGCCGAACAAGTATAAAGGGGCGGCGAGGCGCGTGACGGCGATTATGGTCGGGATACCGATTGTGTTGGTTGTGGGGTGGGAGTTGTTTGGGAGGTGGAGGGGGAGTGTGGGGAGGAAGTGGGGGGAGAGTGAGGAGTAGGATTAGGATTGGGGAATGCGGTTCAAGATGATACTTGATTTTCTGAATGAATGCTATTGCTGGTTGGGTATCATAGATCCGGTGTGCGAAAAGATGCGAAGATATGTCGCATGTCATGGTAAATGCAATCCCCACCAGATGCGCCGATATTCCCTAAGCCCCATCCTCGCCCCTTTCCCATCCTCCTCACTCCTCACTCAACCTTCAATCCCACCATCCCCCCTTCCCCCCTCACCACCCGATACCACCCCCTCGCCTTCCCATACTGTGCAAACGCAAGCCACACCCTCTCCACATTCGGCAAGTACCCCAGCACATTCCCACCTGGCACATCATCCGGCAGCACCAGCGTCGTAATCGCACTCCTTTGCTGTCTCGACAGGCGCTTCTCATGCACAACGTAACTCACCATGGTATTGTGCGAGTCGAACGCGATGTGATTCCCCACGAAAGGCAGGGCCGCGGTCTCGATGTAGAGTTGGCGACATGTGTTGCTGAGGAGCGTGAGGGCGTTGGTAACCGGGAATCTTTTCAGCGCGTTTTCATTGAAGGGGTCGGTTTTTGCGGCGATGATTGTGCTGGTGTATTTGAAGACTGGGCGGGCGGGCGTGTGGAGTGTCTTTTTGGTGTAGGTTTGGTATTCGATTAGGATGGTTTTGTTGCTGAAGGCGAGGTCGTAGATTCGGGCGCGTACTTCATTTGGGAGGCGCAGGAATGGTGAGGTGGTTTGGTTGGTGGACCATCTGTGAATGTCAGCATGCTCTTTCAGATATAAGTGTTTGGGCTGTACTTACATCTTTGCTAGCTCGGATTTGCTCGACAAGCGATTACCGCAGATGTCCCTCCGTGGCACAGAGACGTTCTCAGCCTCGTACTGTTTCCGTACATACAACCTCTTCGGCTCCTCCTCCTTCAAGACCGTGTCGAAGAACTTCGACTTGTCACTTTCCTTGGGCCGTCCAAAGCCAGACTTAGACTGCCCGCCCCTCCCACCAAACCCATCTCCACCCAAGACACTCAAACCACGACACTTCAGTCCCGGAAACATCATATCAAATTTCTTCGCATGCTGATTCTCCACATCCGACGGCGGCGTAGGAAGATACTTGCCCGCCGCACCCGCATTACTCTTCTTCGCGCGCTTCGGATCGACCATCGTCTTATCGAAATCCTCGCGACTACCATGGATATTCGGTTGTTTGCGCGTTACGCTCTTGAGTTTGCCTTTGAGCGCTTTGTCGAACATGCTAGATGTTTTGGATTTACTGGAGTCCTCCTCGTTGGTGTCCATGTCGTCGTCGTCGTCGTCGGGAAGAGAAACGGGTCCGCTGAACTTTACGTTACGGAGTGAGGATGATGATGATGATGATGATGATGATGGTTTTTGGGGGCGAGTGCCTGTTGGCGGTGGCCAGGAGAGCTCGTTGTCGTTTCCATATAGCTTGCTGCGTTTGCGTAGGAGTTCTTGGGCGAGCGTGTTGGGTGGTCGGCCGCGTTGTGAGTACGTCCGCTTGGCCATCGTGTAGAGACCGAAGTGAGAAGACGTGGGTTACAGTACGGAGGTGGTGAAGTTGACTTGGAGACTTTTGGGAGTCGCGATTGTGGTGACGACAAGGCAGTAACGATGAAGGTCTTGAGGCTGCAGGTGATCCCAGACTTAGCCAGGTGAGAGAGAGACTCGGGGGGATAGCCCCTCCTGTTTCGAGCTGTTTTGCAGACGTGAAAGTCGCATTCACTTATGCTTGAATTGTGGCTGTTTGCTTTGGGATGTTAGACGGTCGGAGGACAGCAGCCTAGGCACACGGCGCAAGATGGCGCGCGGTCAAGAATGCGAGTACGAATGACCAGTCTACATCGAGGTATCTTTAGTCGTGGATAAGGCGTGGGATTTTTCAAGGTTGCTGATGGGTTGGAGGATTGTCGCAAAGGTGACACGACATCACGTGTGCTAACGAAATTGGCTAGCGTGCAGGCAGTACCAAACTGTGAACCAACGGGACAAATCTCTGTTCACAGTAAGACAATCAAAACTGCATCATGGAGTAAACACTTAGAAGAGAAACGTGTGTCTTTCATTTGCTCTCCACTCATGAATAGCTTGCTCTACGTAAGAACTGGGTATCTCAACGCCAAAAGAATCGTAAGAATCATCGCTCATCACCGCCTTGCACACCCTACTCATTGCTGTTGAACTGCTCCACCGGCGCCAGCAAATCCCACTGTAGCCCCTCCTGCACATCCGCTGCAGGCGCAAGACCACCTAGACCCATCGCCATATCCATCTCCGCATCTTCATTCGCAAGCGAAAGGTCGTCGAATTGGCCGAAAAAGTTCGCCGGCGGACCCATAGATTTCATCTGACCATTTTCATACGGCATTTGAGGGACGGATCCGTCGTTGAAGTAGGGCACGGGAGTTTGTGGCATACTTGTGTCGACAGAGTCGAACATGCTTGTGTGATCCTCCGCACCACCGATCCAGAACTGGCCACCGGTGAGAGCATCGCGCTCGCGGATCATCTCTTCGAGATCATCATCAGGGACGTTATGAGTGGCGCGCATATGACGGCGCAGATCACGGTCCATGTAGAACCGGACGTCGCACTCGTGAATCAAGCAGGCTACGTCCCTAGTCTGCTCGTAGCCCACGCCAGTAAGCATACTCAGCATCGATGCCTCGGGCTTCTTCTTGGACTTCGCAGCCTTTCGAAGCTGTTTGCGATTGCCCTGGCCGAGATGAAGCGTCCGGACGTGCTGATCTCGCGATGACTTGGCCTTGAAGGCTGCACCGCATGCGTCCTCTCCGTTCCAGGCCTTCAGATCCTCGTGCTTGGAGTTTTGGAATGCGTCTGCAGTGCAGAAGTATCTCGCTTGGTTCTCGTGAACAGTTTGGATGTGTACGAAGAGGTTGTGCTTTCGGTTGAAGACGCTGTCACAGCCAGGCCTGGGACATGGGTATTGTGGATGCTGCGCGGGATCGGCGTGGACGGCGTCGAAGTGGGATTTGAGATTCGTGTCGTTCTTGAACCTCTGGCCACACTCCTTGCATTCAGGCGGATGGCACTCGGTTACGTGGGCCGTGAGTTCTTCGTGTGTTGCGAACGTCATCGTCTCAACGTAGGCTTCGTCCATGTCGTCCAAAGTTCGCTCCTTCTCGGCAGCCTCTTGTGACTCGGCGCACATCATGCAAAACAGTCGGTTCTCTTGACCGTCCGAGTGCGCCTTGTACGCATGCCTCTGCAGAGCGCCTTCAGTCTGGTATCCATTCGTACACCTATCGCCCGTCTCTGCGTCCACAAACGTGCAAGGGTACGGCTTGACCTCCATGTGCTGTGTTTTGATGTGTGCATCCAGCGCCTTCTCTTTCCTGAACGCCTCGCTGCATGGCGGAAACTCGGTGCAGTAGTACTTGGAGTCGTGTACGTCCTTGTGCCGCTGCAGTCGTCCGTTAGACGTGAAGCTCTTCCCGCAGCCCGTCCAGTCACAAGCGAAGGTTCGCGCAACGGCAGGGTCGCTATGGGCGTTCTTGATGTGGCGCTGCAGATGGTCTTTGCGGGGAAACGTCTTGTCGCAGTCCGGCTCCGCGCAGGCAAAGGGACGCTCCTTGTTGTGGCCTCGCATGTGTGTCTCGAGACGGCATGGGCGGTTGAAGCGCTGGTCGCAGCCCTCGAAAGTGCAGATGTAGTTCCACTGGCGGCGTGCCTCGCTGTCTGCTCTCACGCCGCCATCGCCCGTGTAGTTGACGACGTAATCCTCGTCGTTTTCTGACTGCCAGCCGATTTGCTCGACTTCTTCTTCCACGGCTGCTGACAGTGAGTGTCAATTTCTAGCTGCGACGTCACTGGAGGAGAAGACATACCTGCCTTGGCCCTCTTTTGCGGCACATCAACGCCGATGGCCTCTGAACTCTTGCGCTTGGGAGCCATTGCGACACGCGAGTCTGGTCGGAACGAAGAGTGTGCGGCTCTGATGCGGAGGTGCTGCGGGCATTTTCCAGCGCCAAGATTTCGGACGTCACGCTAATACTGCCGCTAGCGAATCCCTGTCCGTCCGAAAGCTTTGGCTTTAGCCATTCTTTGACCAACTTGCGCCATACCCTCACAAACGCCAGCACCACACCTCACCCCCGCCAAACCCACGTAATCTACATCCAAAACCCCCCACCAATATGTCCGACGACGGCTACGGCGGCGGCTACGGCGGCGGCGACGACGGCGGAGGCGACGACTACGAGTAACTCCCTCCCCTACCCACATCCTTTCACCCACTAACCCACCCTCCAGTGACATCGGCACCTTCGACCAAGAGCAAGAGCCCGAGGTCTACGACGCCGACGAGCCCAACGGCGCCGAAGACCCGGAAGCCCAGGACCCAGACGACAACATTGTCGCATCAGGTGACCCCAGCGCCGCGGCCAAGGCAAGAGGCGAGGCAAAGAATACTGTTACGGAAACGAAAGACAGGAGGGTGGATAATGATAAGCGCACGACGACGCCGTATATGACAAAGTATGAGCGCGCGCGCGTGCTGGGGACGAGGGCGCTGCAGATAAGGTACGTGGTGGAAAGAGATGTTGAAACGAGAAAGGAGGGCTGACATTGATTGACAGTGGAAATGCGCCGGTGCTGATCGATGTCGAGGGCATGACGGATCCGCTGCAGATTGCGGCCAAGGAGCTGCAGGAGAAGAAGATCCCGCTGGTTATACGGAGATATCTGCCAGATGGGTGGTACGAGGACTGGACGTGCGAGGAGCTTTTGACGTGATGAGATTGGGTTTGGCTACATTCAGCGCGGAGTTATCATGGTTGGAAAATGGGAAGATAATTTGGCGAAGGGAGTCTTAGTGGCTGCGCGTCTGATCAGGATTGAAGTTAAAGAAGTGGGCGAATGAATCTCACGGCTTTGTATCGGGCTAATCTGAATACATGGTTACTGATGTGAGTTGCCACTGTGTCACACTTCGCGCAAATCTTGGAGCTGAAAGCCATCGGCATCATTCGTATATTGTTCCTTCTTCATGTCACTTATTCCATCATCTTCGTGTATCCCTCAGATCTTTCTCCGACATCTCACGCAACACGCGTTTCCCTTTTCTACACCATAGCCCCCATCTATCCAAACAAGTAATATGCCCTCGCAATGTGACCAAAGAAATAACGAAAACATGCCCATCTGGCACAATTGGGGTATATAAGAAGAGAAAACAGACCGGAAATGCGTGTATAACGGTTGACAAAGGAACGACATGGATCGAATATTGTTGGCAGAGCAGCGACAGCCAAGAGATCTAAGATCTGGGGGTTTTCGATCAGTCTGCCTGTCGTTGCGATGAAAGGGTTCGGACTGTCAATGAGCGAAACGGAAGTGCAGCCATGACCGTACTGAGCGAGAAGTGTTGAGCGAGCAGGCAACTTTGTCTTGGAGCGCGCGTCAGCTCAAACTGCTGCTTGGTACACAGCCAACGCGCTAGACTCAGGTATCGGTTTCGTCGTTGTCGTTTGTACTGGGAAGCTCTCCGGTTCAAGGCGCAAATCGGTGGCTGTGGGATGTTGCTGTTCCCAATCACGTCTCCAAATCTCCAACTTCAGCGACCATCTCTGCACCAACCTCTTTCTTCTACTCTCAATCAACGCTTCCAATTTCTCCATTTCCCGCGCATGCTCTGCCTCCTCTGCGGCTCTTTCCCGGTCGTGTGCCGCGCCCATGAGATCCATTTCTTGCTCCTGCTTGTGCATCTTGTTCTTCGCTTCTCTTTCTTGCTTTGCACGCAGTACGTTGATTGTGTTCTCCTGTCTTCGCGGTAGACTTTGCTGGAGTATGCGTTGGCGATCGAGCTTCTTGAAATCTTCCTCGGACACGACGTGCGGATGGTCGGGATTGGACTGACTACCGCCTAAGCAGTATGCTTCCATATGCTTCAATGCTGTCGCAACATTCTGCGCCTCAATGTCCTGGGCTTTCCTTAAGTCGTGTTCTGCGATGATTTGCAACTCTTCGAGATGGTCTAGATCCTGTGTATGCTATCGAACAAGTTAGCTCATGTGATGCAGTAATTTGCCCGAGAGGTCGTACCTGTGACATCTTCTCATCTCTGCTGGCGTCTTGCTGGACGGTAAGCCGCCTAAGCGAGGTTGCGTGATATGCTGACAGCGCTGTTCTTTGGTTACATTCAAAAGTCGAAACCTTTTCGAACTGCTCCTTCTGTTCCGTCCGAAAGCTCTTGAAAGCTTCATTCGCAAGTGCTGAGTCAATGCTGATAGCTTCGTATCTGCGACGAGTTGGTGGGAGCGGTAAACTCGTCGATGTCGCCGGCGGCGAGGGGATTGCATTTGGACGAGCAAGTTCAACACTCGACATGGACTGGTCACAGTAGCCCGAGTCTCGAGCGCTTGCTGGCTCAGGAGATGGCGAAGTGCTGCTGCTGATAAGTCCCGCTGCGTCTTTCTCCGTGACGATGTCTAGAGCTTGCATTGGCAATGGAATCCCACAGCAGCTAGGTATTGCGTGTCCGTCTCTTTGATTTGCTTCTTGCACGTGTATGCGAATTGCATATGGCGATAGCGAGTGACCACAATCCATCTTCAGTCCTCGGCCCTTGCCGTGTTGCCCATGATGTGACCGTGATGTACAGGAGCTTGCAAATGTTAGCCTAATGTACAAATCTATGTGAAGAGAACAAACCTGGAGTCTTTCCTGAACATTCCAAACAAGCCAGAAGTGCGCTTTCTCCGTGGTGCTGATGCCGTTGAAGCAGAGGAACTGGAGAGCACAGATCTGGCGACGGATAACGTGGAGCTGGACGGCCTTTCTGTGACGCCAGAAGGGTAGACATCGGCGATTGGATCGTTTCTCTCGACTCCAACTGCTGCCCGCGTAATCGTGATTTTGTGTCTTTGCGCTGGTGATCGCTCGCTTGGGTAGACTTGATCCCGTGACGTCCTTGAAGGCGCAGAAGTACCAGTGAAGCTCGTGGACTGCGTTTCTTGCGAATGAATTGAAATGGAACTCCTCGGCTCGCTGTCGAGCGTCATTGTTGACAACGCTCTCGAGATGTCTTGTGGCGGACACAGGTATCGATAAGGGTCCTGGATGCCACTCTCTTGGGCCGACAGTACCAGTTCCGCGTCAATGTCGTCCTCGGTCTGGTGGACAGGGAGACTCAATGCCTCTAAAAAGTACAGGACGTCGTCGAAAATGGTCGCGCTGGTCAGGGCACCACCGTCGTCCCTTCGATGTTCTGGCATTGCGCCGGAGCGCACATGCATTCGCTTGGGCGTGGATGATGTCAAGGATCTACTCCCAAGCCATGCAGTGGAAGTACCGTGGCTGACAGTATCGAGCGGCCGGGTCAGACTCTAATACGCCAGCGCGCTGTCGTCGAGCGAAGCGCGTAATCGGCACAGGACAGACAGACAGCGCGTTTGCAGGTCAGGTGTCGAAGACGCGGTGAGGTGAGGTGAGGGTGAAAAAGGTGCAGAAAGGCGGCAGCTGCGCTAAGATCGCTGAAGTGCGACCATGCTTCCTTCTGCTTTCTACACGCCAGACGCGATGACACGGGCTCCCATCATGCATCATCTACCACTTACTGCACTGACAAGTCGAAACCCCCGAAACATATCGCTCTGAACCGTGCACACCGCCGACCCTACAACCCTTGCAGAGCGTCGCCGACGAAGCCGTCGCTCGCCCTTCTGCAGCCTCGGGACGTCTCCGCTGCTTCTCAGCTTCGCGCGCCCGCCAGATCCCGCGCGATGATAGGCTAGATCTGATGGCGAACCGGATGCTGATATCACTTGACCCAAGAATACTGTGGTCCGGAGATATTGTCACATCAGCACTGGCAGCGGGCGCCGTCGTGTTCTGGATCCGATGCAGTGGATCCATCACCGGTACCTGGACTTGTTCTGGCCTTGCGATGTCTAGTGCTACGCGCAGTGTTTCCTACACCTCCACTATCACGCCGATTGCAATGCACAATGTTGGTCCAGTGGCAGTGTCATGTGAGGACAGGTTTCCTGATTACTAGCGACTCAATACTCGCGAGAATCAGTCCGATACACTAAGTCACCGCCTTCTTTACTACCGTCTCGATACTATGCCAGAACCCGGACATGCTCCGCTGAAGTATTTCCTATGTATGTCATGTACCCAAGTTTAGGGTCAGACTCTCTAGCGGACGCGATCTAGTGCACCCCCAAAACTGGTCGACCTTTGGGGCTAGATCATGAGCATTTCGAGTCTGTGCTGCAAGGCTACTGCCGTGCAACTGCCGCGTGCATGTCGTACATACGCAGCCAAGCACTCAGATCGGTGGCACCTGCGCCTCCGCGGCCTCGAATGCGGTCTTTTTCGCGCGTCACGAAGATGGAGAGACGCGGTCTATTACAAATGGGCTAATGAGATGCCGAATTTACAAAAAGTATTGGGGATGTGAATGTGAACAATGTCAATTGGGAATAAAGAAGGTTGTATGTATACAGTCGAACAATCAATGGAAAGTACCAGTCTGAGCTGGTGTGAACTTGATGCGTCCTTGTCTTGCCCAAACGCCGTGGTATATGCAGATGCTCGCTTGTGAGCGCATGGTCTATCCTGAGATGAGGACCCAGAGGAGGAAGACTACCACATGTTAGCAACATCTTGAAATGCACCTTGAGGAAATACGTGCATATCATTAACACGCCAAACATCTTCGCGACGAGCCAGCGATTGCCTTGCACGCGGCTCCAGTACTTCATCAGCTCGCGCTGTGCGCCCTCCACGTTGTCCACCACGTCCTCGGTGTTGGCGTCTATCCGTTGGATCTGCTCGCCTTGCTCGGACACCATTTGTGCGAGTTGGCTGAAGATGCCACCGAGCTCTTGTATCGTAGACTCTATCGACTCAATCGCGCGCCCTCGCTCCTGGATGTACGTGTTCTGTGGCTGAGCCTCCTCCATGAGCAGCAGCTGCGCATCTGACTGCATACCGCCGCGTGTGAGGGCTGACGAGCCTGAGGGTTCGAGCGAGAGCAGGTCTTGCTGTGCGGCGCTCGTGTTTCTGTTGAAGCCGCCGGGCGACCGGCCTCGCTGTGGTGTCTGGTAGAGGGGAGAGTCGGTCCTGCTCGGGTCGAGGCTGCTGTGCGATTGCTGGGCGGCGGTCGAGAGGAACTGTTCTGTCCGTGATCGCGATGCCTGCATGTTCTTCGTCCGGACCTCCAGGACGTCTTTGAAGTTTGTCCCCACGTTCTGCAGCTTGTCCTTCAGCAGCAGCACCACGTTGCTATTGTGCTCGCCCTCCTGGTCTGCGCCGGGCTTTACCTTCGGATGCTGCTTGGAGTTCATTGCCTGCAGCGACTGCACGCGTCCGGACAGGGCAGCCATGTCTTGCTTGATGACGAAGGTGAGCTCGTCGAACTCGACAGGCCGGTCGTCAAAGAGCGACTTCTTCTTCGCCAGCTGTGACAGGCGCTCCAGCTTCTGCATAGTACTCGCAACACCACGTGCCGTGTCTGCCGCACTGCGCGCGAATTCCGAGCGTTGGCGCTGTGGCGACGCATTTGCTTGGGACTTCTCCTGGGCGGTCAACAGCGACTGCCGCTGGGCGCCGGTCTTAGACTGCGCCTGCCGCCGCTGTGCCTGGGCGAGGATGGAGCGGAACTCATCGGTGCGGTCCTGTATCGAGACGGCCATGGTGGGTGGGTGGTGTGGAAAGGGGAAGAGTCAAGGAGAAGCGTATTGCGCCGAGCAAAGCAGCCGCGGCGCACGCTAGGTGAGGTCGGCTGGCTCGGTCGGTGAAGTGCTCAGCGAAGTGGGCACGGTCTGTCGGATCGGAGGGTCGATACGTGTGCGAAGCTGTTGGCAACGGTGCGGATTATATTGCGATGGGCCGTTTGCAACGTTGCGTAGCGAAGGGAGAGTGTTGCTGCGGGTAGCCGTGAGTGCCACCTGAATAGTCTTAAATGTAACACGCGGTGATGTCGAATACTCGGGGTTGTGAGGAGGGTTGGAAGTGTTGAATTGTGGATCAGGGTGGAGCGAACATGGAAGGGAACGTGTCCGGCCCGAGTGAATGAAAGTGGCTGGTACTAGTGCAGCGCCACAGCACCGCTGCGACCAGCGCGAAGGGAGTTGGTGCCAGGAGATGAGATTGCGGAGAAGCCTGTTGGACGAGCGCATGACTCTTCCTTGCACACCACAGTCACTTCATACTTTCATTGTGGTATACAATTTCCATTCATTTCAGGCCCTCTATTACTTGGGCGCATGAAGCAGAAGCATCGCCGCGACTGCTGACGTAGCTTGCCGGGGGCTGGCTGACCTGCGAACACCTGAGCTGTTCCTTGCCTTGCATACACGACCAACGTCGACGGGAGTGCTTCGACCCCGCACATCATCTCCTGTCGCATTTCTCTGGCGATTGCATGCGCCGTTGGTAACCTGCGAGAAGAGGGCTCGGCCCTGAAGACAGTGTATAGACGCGCTGCACAAGGACAGCCAGACATACGACACCATGTCTGGCCCATATCGCTTCCAAGGAGAGGAGGCCAAGTCGCCACTGTAATGCGCCCAACACCAATTCTCCTGCAATGCGAGACTGACGCCCAGCAGTGACCGCACCCAGTCGCCGTTCTCGGCCGGGCAGCCCGTGTCGTTCAAGACTAATGTTAATCGCGCGAAGACGAAGAAGTGGGTGCAGGCGAAGAAGAACGCATACGATGGTGATGACTGGGGCGACTACGATGAGTACGATGAATATGGTGCATATGGTGCAGACCAGGAGCCCGCGCCGTCCCAGCCTGCACCGGCGCAACAGCATCAACAACAACGGTACTACGCAAGTGGTCCGCCGCAGCCACAGCGCACACACACCGACCGCAGCTTCACCGAGCCGTACCAGCAGGGCCCCGCGGAGAGTGCGCGCCGGAACTCGTTCGAGGCAGGCGAGGAGAACCGCGTCTTCTCAGCCTCCATGGCCCAGTCCAGCCAACAGCAACACCAGCATCAGCAGCAGGGCTATGGCCAGCAGCCGTACGGCCAGGCACAGCGCGACTTTGCTCCCCCACCGCTGCACACACAGGTCTCGCCCATGCCCTCGGACATTGGCGCCTCTCCAGTGCGCACCCAGCAGTTCCCGCCGCGCAAGAGCAGCATAGGCCAGACCGAGTCGCCAATCGCGCCAATGTCTACCTCTCCCAGGCCGCGAACAGGAAGCTCCGACAAGCCACTGCCTTTTGTCAGGCCGGCAGACATCTACAAGCGCATGGAGGAAGAGAAGCAGCGGGAGCGCGCATCGCTGGAGTCGAGCCGGCCAAGCCTCGATTCGCTGTCTTCGCGCCCCAAGGACGACCTCAACTCCCCGACATCCGACGGCGGCCGTCTGCTGCAGCCCCTGGAGACGGTCACTGAGCGCAAGGGCGAGTACCTCCCCGACTTTGACTCTGCATTTGTGCAGGACGGCAAGCAGCCAGCTGTAGGCGGTCCACAAGCACAAGCACCAGCACCCGCCGGCCACGTGCCTGCTGTGCTACCCCAAACCCAAGCCGACCTGGGCTTCCGCTCCGTGGTCGATCA
>Ga0265798_10006340_pt1 | contig 15581 bp, 20 predicted proteins | sample P3T30metagenome_FD_192430 | JGI IMG/M metagenome (GOLD analysis project Ga0265798, IMG submission 192430) | Plant litter microbial communities from East Loma Ridge, Irvine, California - P3 T30 | ecosystem: Environmental > Terrestrial > Plant litter > Unclassified | place: USA: California... | reverse complement strand
TATTCTTACGTAGAAGGAAATGAATACAATAGTGTAAATAATAAAGTAGAAGATTTTCTTTTCAGAAGGCCTAAGCATTCTTTTGGCGTAACTGCTGGCATCCAGGCAACAGCTAACTTGTATGTAAATGCAAATTATCGCTATTTCGGAACACGCACTGATGGTAACTTTAATACTTATGCAATTGAAAACTTACCAGGCTATAAATTGCTGAGCGCTTATGCAGAATATGCATTAGCGAAGAGAAGAGTAAAAATCTTCTTCGATGCGAAAAATATCTTAAATGAAAAATATAGCGAAATTATCGGTTATAACACTTTAGGTTTCAACTTTAATACAGGTGTAACTTTTAATATCCGATAAGAAAATATAACTTTACAGCATAAAATTTGTCAGAAAAGCATGTCTAATCTAAAATTCAATCCACGCAACATTATCTTGTTATTGATGATCTTGGTCATTACGGCTTTGCGCTTGCTCATTACCTTTAATTCTGATGCGCTTCAATTTGCAAACTTCTCCTCAATAGGAGCCGTTGCATTATTTGGTGGCGCTTACTTTAAAGATAACATAAAAGCATTTGCTTTCCCATTGCTCAGCTTGTTTTTAAGTGATTTCATCTTGGCTAATACTATTTTTAAAGAATTTAGCAATGGCTTTCTTTACGAAGGCTGGTACTGGACATATATTGCTTTTGCTCTAATGGTAGTTGTCGGCCGGATTTTATCAAATAAAATTAACGCAGTAAGCCTTTTAGGTTCTACACTGGCAATTGTTTTTATTCACTGGATTGTAACAGATTTTGGTGTTTGGTTTAAAAATCCGTCATATACACAAGATTTACCTGGTTTCTGGTTATGTCTGGCACGTGCCATTCCTTTTGAAATCAGATTTTTAGAAGGAACACTGATTTACGGCGTTATTCTTTTCGGCGCTTTCGAGATTTTAAAATCGAAATTCCCGGTTTTAAAGTTACAGACACAGAAATTATAACGACAGATATTCTATCGATAAATCCTCTTTTGATTCAGTTCAAAAGAGGATTTTTTTTATCTTTAACTTTTTAGTTATGCGATTTCAATCGTCAGCTAAAAATAAAGTCTTGAAGCTATTCAACCCTAATTAATATTCCAGCCCATGAAAGTCGTTTCCTTTTTACCTGCCGCTACCAAGATGATTTATGATATGGGCCTGCAAGAATATTTGCATGGCGTAACATTCGAATGCCCGAAGGAAGCGGCCGATCAACCTAAAGTAGTGAGGTGTATTCTCGAAGGCAAAAACTATTCAAGTATAGAAATAGACCGCATTTTCTCCGCGTCTAAAGCACAGGGAAAAAGTTTATACTGGGTTGATGATGCACTCTTAGAAAGCATTGCTCCAGACATTGTTTTTACTCAAGACATTTGTGAAGTTTGTAATATTGATACCGTTTGTACAGAGACCGCTGTGATGAAATTGAGCAAGCAACCTACAGTGGTTCCTTTATCGCCCAATAATCTACAAGATGTCTACGAATGTGCCATCACAATAGCTAAGGCTTTGGGCAGGGAAGAGGTTGCGCTTCATTATTTGGCTAAACTGCAACAGAAAACAGATGCAATTTTAGATAAATTAAGGGCAAACAGGGCACCATTGAAGCGCGTAATGCTGATGGAGTGGATTGAACCTGTTTACAATTGTGGACACTGGATCCCATTTCAAATCGCAGCCGCGGGCGGAGTGGATATGCTATCTAACCCTGCAGGTGATTCTATCGTTACGCCATGGGAAAAGATTTTAAAATACAATCCTGAAGTTTTGGTGATTGCGCCTTGCGGTTTCGATGTCAATAGATCTCGTGAAGAAATGAGTTTAATTACGGCTAAAGCCGGATGGACTGACTTAGCAGCTGTCAGGCAAAACCAGGTTTACATCGCGGATTTCGACATGTTTACGCAGCCAAGTGTAGGTACGTTAGTAGAAGGCATTGAGGCGCTGGCTTGTATGTTTTATCCGGAAATATTCATAGCCAATGACCATATCAGTAAGAAATTTATAAACCTCCGTCATGAGGTATCCGTTCATCAACCTGTTTAAGTTAGCACGATGAAATTAGTGGTTTTAACAGGCGCAGGGATCAGTGCAGAAAGTGGTTTAAGAACTTTTCGTGACTCAGACGGACTTTGGGAAGGATATAATATTGAAGATGTAGCAACACCAGAGGCCTGGGAACGAGATCCGGAATTGGTTCAGGAATTTTATAATGAGCGGCGGCGACAGGTTGTTGCTGCAGAACCCAATGCCGCACATTTTGCACTGGCAGCGTTGGAACGCAACTATGATGTTGAAATTGTTACCCAAAATATAGATGACCTACATGAACGTGCAGGCTCAAAAAAAGTAACACACCTGCATGGGATTATTACCAAATCGCAATCCGATATTAATCCCAATATAACTTACCCCATTTCAGGAACCGAAATTAATATGGGTGAATGTTGCGAACTGGGTAGTCAGCTTCGCCCACATGTTGTTTGGTTTGGAGAGGCCGTACCCATGATCGAAGTGGCCGCTACGATCTGTAGTAAAGCAGATTTATTTATTTTAATAGGAACATCTCTGGCTGTTTATCCGGCTGCCGGATTAATTGATTTTGTTCCTTCAGGCACAACAAAGTATATCATTGACCCCAAAACGCCCAATGTAAGGTGTTATAAAAATGTGATCTCCATAGAAAAGAATGCCGTCGACGGAATGGAGGCGCTAAAAGCCATTTTATTAAATGGATAAAAAGATTTGTATTTTCAATTGGAGCGGCGGTAAGGACAGTACACTTGCCTTACATTACGTACTTCAGGATCCCTCTATAGAAATCCGCTATCTCGTTACCACCGTAACGGAAAAATATAACCGCGTTTCAATGCATGGGGTGAGAGAGGCGTTGCTGATTGCCCAGGCAGAAAGCATTGGTATTCCTTTATATCAAATTCGCTTAGGGGAAATGCCCGATATGGAAACATATGATCAGGCAATGGCTTTCCGCCTCAGTAAATTTCAAAACGAGGGAATCACCCATTCTATTTTTGGAGATATCTTTCTGGAAGACCTCCGTACTTATCGTGAAAATAAGTTAAAGGAAGTTGGTTTAAGCGGAATCTTTCCACTCTGGAAGAAAAACACAAAGGATCTGATCGCAGAATTTTTAGATCTGACCTATAAAACCATCATAGTTTGCACACAAAGTAACCTCAAAAATATCTGTGGAGAAGTAATTACCAGCACCTTAATTGATTCACTTCCAGAAAATATCGACCCTTGCGGAGAAAATGGCGAGTTCCATACCTTTGCTTTTGAAGGACCAATCTTTCGAAATAAAATCAGTTTCACCATTGGAGAGAAAGTATTTAGAACCTATCCGGCACCAATGCAGAAAGAAGATTCTGCAGAGGTATGTCAGGCAAAACCAGGGCTTTCTGGTTTCTGGTATATTGATCTGGTAGACTAAATTAGCAGATAAAAAATTTTTGGCATCATTTTTTCTTTAAGACGGATAATTAACTAAATCACACATTCAATGAAACCTGCTAGTAGGGTTAGGATACCGAAGTAGATTCATTTAAAGAAAAAACGTTATGAAAAAGATATTTGTAGTAATCGCATTAAGTTCAGTAATGTTTGCTTGTAATAATAAAGCAAAAGAAGAAGCTGCACTAAAACAACAAGAAGCAGAGAAACAACTTGCTGTGAAGGCCGTTAAAGATAGTTTACGTTTAGATAGTTTCAAAAGAGCAGAAGTAGCTAAAGTAGAAGCAGAAAAAGAAGCCAAACACCAGGCAGAGTTAGCTGCAGCAAGAGCAGCAGGAGCCCGGTCTTCAAGATCAACCAGGTCTTACGCAAGCTCCGGTAGCAATTCGGGCGGAAGCTCTAGCTCATATGGTGGAACACAACCAACCGCTAAGAAAAAAGGTTGGAGTGATGCAGCTAAAGGTACAGTAATTGGTGGTGCAGCCGGAGCAGTAGGTGGTGCATTAATTGATAAGAAAAAAGGTAGAGGTGCCATTATCGGTGGTTTAGTTGGAGCTGGTGGCGGTTATTTGATCGGTAGAGGTGAAGACAGAAAATCAGGTCGTGTGCAACCTAAAAACTAAAAAAGCATAAGAGTACAAAAGTGGTTATTTTTAATAACCGCTTTTTTTTTGCCTATTTTTTTTATCTTGGAATAAAAAAGATAAGATGTCAGAAAATCAAATCCCGACTGATGGACAGATACAACATTTTGTAATGTTCTGGCTAAAGCCACAGTTAACGAAAGCAGAGGTAACAAATTTCAAGAACTTTTTCGAACACTTGAAGCCAATTAAATACATCAAAACACTAAGCTATGGCCTGGCTGCAAATACGCCAACGCGACCCGTTACCGATAACTCCTTTACTTACTCCCTTACCATTACATTCGATAACATTGCAGATCATAATGCTTACCAGGAAGATAAAACGCACCTGGATGCCGTAGAAAAGTTTTCAGGAAATTGGTATAGGGTAGTAGTACACGACACGGTGATTGCTAAATAAAATTTGACGATCTATTTCGATCTGTATACTCATATGCTAATCGAAGTAGTACTTAATATTATGATCCAAATTCAAAAACCTCATGGCATATGAATGTTATGAGGTTTTTTGATTTACTAGTGAAACTTCCCACTTATTTGGCAAAATTAGTATATAAAATTATATTCTGTTATATACTATATAAATTTATATATCAGATAGTTATGATTACTAGAATAAATAAATAATACAGATATATAAATAAAATGGAGCCTAAGAATAGACAAAATGCAGAATTAAATTTTGTAAAGATAAATAATTACCTATATATCAACTATTTACGCTAGTTTATCAAACTAAAACTGATGCCTCTTATAAGCTGATGTAAAATCACTTCTCATCACTTTGAAACGTTCAATTACAGTTGCTATAAACGCTTCATCCAGGATTTCAAAAACATCATTCACACCGCCTCCACTTAAGTCAAGTTCGGCCAGCTTATAGCTCTGCTCAAATGTTCCTTGCTCAAATTTGGCGATATACTTCTGGTTCATCGAAAAGATCGTGATCTTGCATTCCGGATGCGGTAACTCTGCTATGACTCTCATATAAATACTTATTTGTGGTTGCTTTTGCGATAGGGCTGATATTCGGCTACAGGCCTGCCATTAAAAACTCCTGTTAATTCTAAGATTTCAAAACGAGCAAATAAATCTTCAGAATACCACTTTCGTTCTCTGGTAAGCTTAATGATGTCTGCATGATCAAAAGATTTATAGGCATAATTCTTCATGGTCTCCGCATTTTCCCAGATGGAAAAAGTAGCCTGATCAAGAAATGGATTCTCGCCAACACCAGCAGATAGCACAAACCCTTCAGATTTTTTCATTTGATCTGCGGCTCTTTTTATGTTGCTTCTAAACTCTTTAAGCTTGTTAGATTTGATTCTTGCCCTGGTGATTACCGCAATTTTTTCGGTGGCAGGTTGGTAATTACTATCTATTTTAAAAGGCTCTTTACCTGACCATAAACCATGCGTACTTAAAGGCTTAAGTAATACAGTGAAGGCTTCAAAACCAAAAAACCTAAACCACTTCATTGGGAACGAGTTAACATAAAATTCATCGCAATGCGCTTTATTATCCCATGTGGTGATGATGGCCCAGTGTTTAAAATCCGGCGCAAGATCAACCTGACCATCTTTTCCACTTCCCATTAATTTCCAGAATTTGCAATCTTTATTAAACCATAATGGAATTCTAAGTATCGCCATTCCGATAAATGCAAATAGAATATTAATCCGACGAAACTTAGTAATGGTTAGGGCTGCAATCATTAATGTATGTTTAAGCTTCAAAACTAATTAAATTAACAGACCATATCATTCAATTTTTTGTCATTATCAACTAATCTCTTAAATTTCAAATAAAGGTTTTCTAACTTTGGAATTATGGCAGAAGACTTATCAATAAATAGGGCAATATCGAAGAAAGCGCAATACGAATCTCTGATTCCTCAAATCGAAGGATTACTATTTGGCGAAACTGATTTTGTAGCCAACATGGCTAATGTTGCAGCCGCGTTAAAAGAACAGTTTAATTGGTTTTGGGTAGGTTTTTACCTCGTTAAGAACGATGAGTTGGTGTTAGGTCCATTTCAAGGCCCTGTGGCTTGTACACGTATCAAAAAAGGAAAAGGTGTTTGTGGAGCCTCCTGGCAACAAGAGCAAACGTTAATTGTTCCCGATGTAGACGCTTTTCCCGGTCACATTGCCTGTGCCTCAGCTTCCAGATCAGAAATTGTATTGCCACTGATTAAAGATAATCAGGTAATTGGTGTTCTGGATGTTGATAGCGAATTTCTAGACCATTTCGACGCAACAGATCAGGCTTATTTAGAACAGATTATCCAAATCTTAATCAACAAATAAATTAAGTAAATTGAAATTACCTAACGAATATTTTCTCAATGAAGATGTGGTGGCATTAGCAAAAGACTTGCTTGGCAAAGTCCTTTACACCAATATTGATGGCGAAATTTCGGCTGGCATTATTGTAGAAACAGAAGCTTATTTCGGCATAAAGGATAAGGCATCTCACGCCTACGGTGGCAGACGGACAAACCGGACAGAAACTATGTATAGTGCTGGCGGTGTCTCTTATGTTTACTTATGCTATGGAATGCATCACCTCTTTAATGTGGTCACTTCAGTAAAGGATGATCCACATGCGGTATTGATCCGTGCCATCGAACCTTTAGTGGGCTTAGACCTCATGGAAGCACGGAGGAACATGCCTGCCACGAAACCCGCGATTTCTTCTGGCCCTGGTTCAGCAGCAAAAGCGTTAGGTATTGATCGGTCTTTTAATGCGAAAAACCTGATCGGAAATGAAATTTGGCTGGAAGACCAAGGAATCATTTATAAAGATTATGAAATCGCTGCGACCCCTCGCGTGGGCATCGCATACGCGCAAGAACATGCATCCTTGCCCTGGAGGTTTTTTGTAAAAGGTAATAAGTACGTTAGCAAGCCCAATAAGGTTACAGAATAAATAAAACATTTTTGCCCTCAACCTGTTTTTCAATCAAATATCCAAAAGATGAAAAACGAAAAAAATATAGCAATTCTTAAAGAGTTAGCAGAAGGTGTTAGAACATGTATGTTTACAACTGTATCTACCACCGATGAATTCGGAAGCAGACCAATGAGTACTGCTAAAATTGAAGAGGATGGAAGTATTTGGTTTTTTACAAATGAATACTCTTTAAAATCCAAAGAGATTTCGAAAGAGAACAATGTTTTATTATCTTATAGCGAAACTGCTAAAAATACTTACTTAACAGTTAAAGGTAAGGCAGAATTAGTGGATGATCAGGTAAGAAAAGAAGCATATTTTTCTCCTTTCGTTAAAGCATGGTTCCCCGACGGTGTAGAAGATCCAAGATTAATTTTAATCAAGGTTACACCGGAGGAAGCTGAATATTGGGATTCTTCTTCATCAAAAATTGTTGTTTTATTCAGCATTTTAAAAGCGGTTGTAACTGGCGATACACCAGATATGGGCAAGCACGATACCATAAAATTCTAGAAAATATCAACACCTTTAATAAGCAGGATTGGCAACAATACCTGCTTTTTTTGTAATATTGAATAATGAACTTTGAAAACAACTTAGCTTTTGCGCAAACGCAGGATGAGGGTGATACTTTAAAAGATTTTAGACAACAATTTCTGTTTCCGAACCGAGATGACAAGGACTTCATCTACCTCTGTGGCAACTCTTTAGGGCTTCAACCTAAAGTAGCTAAATCCGTATTAAACAAGCAATTGTCGAATTGGGCTGACTTAGCTGTTGAAGGCTGGTTTGATGGTGAAGAACCCTGGATGTTTTATCACAAAGAACTTAAGACGCTGATGGCCCCGATTGTAGGCGCCTTACCAAACGAGGTTTGTCCGATGAACACCCTTACCGTAAACCTACACCTATTGATGGTGAGTTTTTACCAGCCAAAAGGAAAGCGCGTGAAAATTATCATTGAGGGTGGTGCCTTTCCATCTGATCAGTATGCAATAGAAAGTCAGGCGAGATTTCATGGCTACCAGCCAGATGATGTTATCGTAGAAGTTTTTCCAAGAGCAGGAGAAGACACGCTTAGAACCGAAGATATTATTTCGAAGATCAATGAGCATGGAAACGAACTGGCATTGGTACTTTTTGGCGGTATTAATTATTATACCGGTCAATGGTATGACATGGAAAAGATCACCAGGGCTGGACATGCCGCTGGTGCCATTGTTGGCTGGGATTTAGCCCATGCAGCAGGTAACGTGCCTATGAAACTTCATGATTGGGATGTCGATTTTGCCTGTTGGTGTTCTTATAAATACCAGAACGCAGGGCCAGGTGGGATAGCTGGGATCTTTGTTCATGAAAAACATTTTAATGATCAGACCTTAAATCGTTTCGCAGGCTGGTGGGGCTATCAGGAAAATAAGCGTTTCAAAATGGAAAAGGGCTTTGTTCCAGAGCCTGGAGCTGATGGCTGGCAGGTAAGTTGTACGCAGGTAATGCCTATGGCGCTATATCATGCTTCTTTACAGATTTTTCAAAATGCAGGCTTTTTAGAACCCTTAAGAAATAAAAGTATTACATTAACAGGATACCTTTATTTTGTTATTAATGAAGTAAATAAAGAACTTAAATTTGCACAATTTAATATTATTACACCAGAAAATGCAGCAGAAAGAGGTGCACAATTATCTATTATCGCTGCGAAAAATGGCAAAGAGATTTTTGACGGCCTGGTAGCGAATCATATTCTTGGTGACTGGCGCGAACCGAATGTGATTCGGTTAAGCCCAATTCCATTGTACAATTCTTTCGAAGATATTTATTTAACAGGGCAGACTTTATTAAAAGTTTGTAAAGCCGTTTTATAGCGCCCAAATTATGATTAATTACAACCCAAAAGATTGGTTTACCTTTATTTTCCACTTTCACAAAGGAGATACCATTTTAAAGTTATGGCCGTTGATGATCAGCGTATCGGTATTCTCTGCGATCGTTGCTTTTTTAGAGCTGAATGTCTTTAAGCTTTCCAAAAGTGATTACGTGAGTAATATTGGAATGATGCATAGTTTGTTGGGTTTTGTGATTTCGATGTTACTTGTTTTTCGCACCAATACCTCTTATGATCGCTGGTGGGACGGACGTAAGCTATTGGGTGGACTAACGAATGTAAGCCGGAACTTCGCCATGAAGATTAAAGCTTTGAACTTACCTGAAGATGATTTACGTTTTTTCGAATATGGCATTCCGAAATATGCGTTTGCCATGAAGGAACATCTTCGTGAGAAAAAATACTTTGGAAAAAATAGCTTTCTTATCGAGGTTAAAGATGGCAAGCATATTCCGAATCAGATTGCCAGCAGCCTGATTACCAGGATTTATGACTTACTAAGAAAGGGCCTGATTTCGCAAGAGCAACTTATTGTATTAACGAATGACGTGAATCAGTTTACAGACATCTGCGGAGGTTGCGAAAGGATTAAGAACACACCTATCCCATATTCATATAGTGCTTTTATTAAGAAATTTATCTTCATTTATGTACTCACCATTCCCATCGGTTGGGTATTCAGCTTAGGTTATTATTTAATACTAATTGTTCCCTTTATCCTCTATGTATTAGCAAGTTTAGAGCTGATAGCTGAAGAAATAGAAGATCCGTTTGGAATGGATGCGAACGACTTACCTGTGAATACCATTTGCAATAACATCGAAAAACACGTGGAGGAAATTCTGGGTAATGATTAAAATTGCTTATCATCATCTTTATGCTCATCCATTGCCTGAAGGACATCGTTTTCCAATGTTAAAGTATGAGCTAATTCCAGCACAACTATTGCATGAAGGAATTATCCAGCAACATCACTTATTTAGTCCTGATCCGGTTATAGAGGAAATCATATTGCTTACCCATGATTCACAGTATTGGGAGCAACTTAGGGATTTGACTTTACCGGCAAAAGAGCAACGGCGAATAGGTTTTCCGCTCAACTCACAACTCCTCGAACGGGAACTAAGGATCACGCAAGGAACAATAGATGGTGCTCTATTTTCATTAAATGGTAGTGAAGTTTCTTTTAATGTAGCTGGTGGCACGCATCATTCTGGCAGCAATTGGGGAGAGGGTTTTTGTTTACTAAATGACCAGGCGATCGCAGCTAACTACCTTTTAAATAGTAGTTTATGTAAAAGTATCCTGATTATTGATTTAGATGTACACCAAGGGAATGGCACAGCGGAGATTTTTCAAAATGAATCCAGGGTGTTTACGTTTTCCATGCATGGCGATAAAAATTTTCCATTTAGAAAAGAACGATCTGACTTAGACGTTCCTCTCCCTGATGGTGTGGAAGATGAGGAATACCTGAGTTTGCTGAGACAGCATTTGAAAATTGCATTTGATAGGGCTAAACCAGACTTCGTGTTTTATCTTGCAGGTGTAGATGTGCTTTCTACAGATAAATTGGGTAAAATTGCCCTAACGAAAGCTGCATGTAAAGAGCGTGATAGGATAGTAATTGAAAACTGCAAAGCAAAAGGCTTACCCATGCAAATTAGTATGGGCGGTGGGTATTCTACAAACATCCGCGATATTGTAGATGCACATTGCAATACGTATAAAGTTGCTTTTGATTTATTTAGTTAGCCGGCAATCATCGTTCTTTAAATCTTTAACATATAATTCACTATTGAATGGCGTAATATGCCCCAGATGCTTATCTTCGCGGCAATATGCTGGAGATCATTTACGAAGACGAAAATTTAATTGCCATAAATAAGCCTCATGGCTTATTGGTGCATCAATCGTCAATAGCGCGGGATGCCACGGAGTTTGCTTTGCAAATGCTTCGTGATCAGGTTGGCAAACATGTGAGTCCTGTTCATCGCTTAGATCGGAAAACCAGTGGAATTTTATTATTTGCCCTTGATAAATCCGCTGAGATTGCGATGCATCAACAATTTATGAATACCCAGACTGACAAAAAATACCTGGCTATTTTGCGTGGCTTTGCTCCGGATTCGATGGACATCGATTATCCGCTGGCAAAGGAAAATGGTACCATGCAAGATGCTTTCACCTCATTTAGAACCCTGCAGCGTGCAGAAGTTAATATTCCTTTTGGTAAGCATGCTACATCCAGATACTCGTTAGTAGAAGCTACCCCAAAAACTGGCAGAATGCACCAGTTGAGGAGGCACTTCAGCCACATTCTTCACCCCATTATTGGCGACCGCACGCATGGTTGCAATAAACAAAATAGATTTTTCCTGGAACAATGGAACATGTCTACCATGTTACTTCATGCCTCAGAATTAAGTTTCACCCATCCAGTTACTTTAGAAAGGATTCACCTGAAAGCTCAGCTTCATGATGAGTTTAAACGTGTAATGGAATTTATGAAAATTATTATTTAACACAATTTTTGATTTAAAAATCTGTTTATAAAGACACCTATGATCAAATACCTACGTTTCGCAGTTCCTGTTTTGGCACTTTTTACCGCAAGTTGTTCGTCCGTATATATGCCTAATGTTCCTAATACGCCAATGTTAAGTAAACAAGGTGAATTTAGTGGTGGCGGCCATATTTCTCTGAAGGGAAATACCAGTATTAATGGTGCATATGCAGTATCTGATCACATTGGCGTATTGTTTAGTGGTTCTACTATGAATAACGACCGGAAAAGGAAAGATTTTGGCCATAAACTGGTGGAAATTGGAGGTGGATATTTTGATACTTTTGGGCCAGATAATAACAGAATTATTGAGATTTATGCCGGAGTAGGAAAGGGCTGGAGTGATATTACTTTTAGAGATTACAAGGATGATGTATTGCTAAGTAGCGAATTTCAGGAAGTAGATTACCGAAAATCATTTTTGCAAGTGAACTACAGTTCTAAAAAGAAAAACAACCTTCGCTTGTTCGGAACAGATTTTCCAATTAATTATGGTACCGCGTTGAGGATAAGCCATGTTAAAATGGACCGCTTCTTTTTAAATGGAGTAGTTCAGCCTAAGGAAGATAACATCTTTTTTGAGCCGGTTTTCTTTACCAGAATGGCATTAAGTAAGGTTATTCAGCTTCAATATACCACAAGTAGTAATATTGGTTTAAAGAATAGGAAATATATGTCGGCCGGGAACTCGATTTTTACAATCGGTGTAGTGGTTAATGTGGGTGGGAAATAGCATTCTGCTAGCTACCATATTATAAAATAAGCTTTTAAATAGCGATCTGCCTTAAAACAGATCGCTATTTTGTTAATTACCGTCACCGATAGCCGCTACATTTAATGCCCTGGTTTTATTCTGAAATCTAAGAAACAATAGGATAGAAGCTGTGAGTAAACCCAAAGTTAAGCCGTACCAAATCCCGTTCACGCCCAAACCGAAGTGGAAACCAAGTACATAACCCACCGGAATTCCGACCACCCAGTACGCTAAAAAGGTGATAAAAGTAGGGATATTTACATCACCAATTCCCCTAAGCACGCCTAAGCCAACAACTTGTGTTCCATCAAAGAGTTGAAAGAAACCTGCTATAATTACCAGTTGTGATGCAATCGCTACCACTTTTAAATCCCCTGTATAAATAAATGGCAGTAAGTTATTGGCTAGTATAAACATGATCGCTGTGCAAGACATGAATAATAAAATGACATGGTAACTTGCTATTGCAGATTTTCGAAGGTCATTAAAGTTATTTTGCCCAAAATTATTCCCCGTTTTTATGGTTGCTGCAGATGCTACTCCGCTCGCCATCATATACGTCATCGCTGCCAGTCCAATTGCAATCTGGTGCGCAGCTTGCTCAACCTCGCCTATTGTACCAATCAAAATCGCCGCACCGCTAAAAGCACTGATCTCAAAAGAATATTGCATGGCAACCGGTGCGCCAATTTTAATCAGTTTAAAAGCCCTGATCTTATCAAGAAATGTTACTTTGAAATCTGTGAGGTATTTTTTGAAATGTTTTGATCTTAATACATAAACAGCCATCACCACAGCCATGAGCGTTCTGTCAATTAAGGTACTCAAACCGACGCCACTTACGCCCATAGGTTTAATACCGAACATTCCTTTTACGAAGATAATACCCAGAGTGATATTTAGCAGATTCCCCCAGATCGACACAAACATCGCTTGCTTAGTGAAACCTAAACCTTCGGCGAACTGCTTAAAGGTCTGAAAAATCAAAAGCGGAATGATAGACACCGAAAGCAGGCCTAAATAAGGTTTAGCATAACGTACTACAGCTGGAGTTTGGTTCAGGTGATCGATAATTAATAGCACGCCAAAATGTACCATGCAATACAACAAAATCCCAATCAGAATATTAATAATTAGGCTGTTTGATAGTAATCTCCCACATTCAGCATGGTTTTGACGACCATTCTCCTGTGCGATTAAGGGCGTTAAGCCATAGGAGATGCCCAGACCAATAACCATAATTAAGATAAAAATGCTGTTAACAAGAGAAACAGACGCGAGTTGTGTGGTATCTGTAAAATGCCCGACAATTATGCTATCGGCCATATGCACTAAAGTATGCCCAACCTGAGACCCTACTATTGGCAAAGCCAGCAATAAATTTTCTTTGTAATAATTTTTATATTTAGTGTAGATTCTAGAAAACATAGTCCGCAAAGGTCGGATTTTCAATGCTCAAAAAAGGTAATGATCTAAAAGTTTATTTTCGATGCGCATTTGAACAAGCTTAAAACATTTCTAATGAAGCTTAGGGGGAGGCTTTAAATGTGCTTTACTGCTGTGAAATATTCTTCTTTTTCGCTGGTATGTGTCCTGATCACATTGGTAATAATTAAGTTTACCAAAATTTTCTGAGCCTTGCGATAAGAGCAGCGCAGTAACTTACTAAACTCTTTAAGGGTAATTCGCTCATTATTATCTAAATATTCCAAAAGCTTTTTCTCATTCTCAGAATAGGAGATGAGCACACCTTCATCCTGATGATCATTCTTTAATACCTCCACGATGATTTTACTTGCCAGTACGCTTTTATCATCGATACGAATATACGCCCACCATTTTTTCTGATCATCCATCGCATAATGAGGTTTCAAATCACTTTCTGGAATATTTGCAACCAGAACCAGTTTGTCATCCACATAAATTTCTTCGAAGGTTGGTTCAATTGCCGGCTTACAAAACTGGTGTGCAGCAGTCAGAATCATATACTTTTCTTCCTCTTCGGATTTTACACCCTTTATGGTACCATCATCTGCAACCCCGATCAATAACTTGCCACCTTTGTTATTTGCAAAGGCGACAAGGCTTTTGGCAATTTTTTCGGTATTGGTTATCGTCTTTTTAAAATCGAGTTGAACACCCTCACCCTGTAAAATCAAACTTTTAATACTCGGCATATCATACTAATAAGCAACTGTGGCTGTTTCGCCAGGATGCAGGTTTCGGATATAAACTTCATTCATCACGGTAGCACAAGTCTCGCCGCTTTTATTAGTGAGTTCCATGGGATAAGCTTTCACAAATTTGCCTACAGTTCGTAAGGCAACTTCAGCCTCGTCAACCATTTCATCAGTAAGGGTAATAGTAAAATATAAATTTGAACGCCCCGGTCTCAGATATTGAATAGAAGCACTCTTTAGCCAAACTCTTATTTTAAAACCACGGCGTTGCATGAGCTGATCAAATAGTAATGCGTAAAATGGATCGGTAGCGGCATAGATGGTGCCGCCGAAAATGGAACCATTATAGTTTTTATTCAGCAAACTCTTACTGATTTTTACAGTACAGCTCCTAAATTCCCCCTCAAACCGTTGTACCCAAATGCGTTGAAATAACAAAGGTGGATATAAGCGCATTACCCATTTTAGAGCATTTTGAGAAATAATCATACATTACTAATATCAGAAAGATTTGCCGCTTTTGAAAGTTTTCAACTTATGTTTTGCAGCTATCTGATAAAATAAGCTAACGGAACCAGCCTAATCCACTTATCCACTAGTATTCCATTTTAACTCAAATTGCTGGTCTTGCAAGCGAATTCTGGAAGGGGAGAGCATAAACGTTGTTTATAGCAACATTTTATAATATCTGTTCGCTATAAAATAATGCTTGTTAAAGCCTTTCTCTTGTCTTAAGAAAAATTATAAATAGAGATGGATATTTTCAATGCTTATCCACGTTTCTCCATAGATTTATACACGGTTAATCAATGAAGACTCCAGTGTTTATAGTAATTATTTTATTTTATGTGTTTTATTTTAGGTAACAATGCTGTAGTATAGTGTATAATCTACACAGTTAAATTACTTTATTTTCAAGCATAAATGCCTTTAAACCTGTAGCTTACATACAACTTTTATGTTTTTTAGTTAAATAAATAAAACCAAATGATGACATTGTTGTTAAGACTAGAGATAACAATAAAAAACTATGAAAAAAATAATCTTAAGTCTTGCTTTTGCTGGTACGATCATGATTGCCACTTCA
>Ga0265798_10006339_pt1 | contig 15584 bp, 16 predicted proteins | sample P3T30metagenome_FD_192430 | JGI IMG/M metagenome (GOLD analysis project Ga0265798, IMG submission 192430) | Plant litter microbial communities from East Loma Ridge, Irvine, California - P3 T30 | ecosystem: Environmental > Terrestrial > Plant litter > Unclassified | place: USA: California... | reverse complement strand
CGCATGTACAGCAACGACGCAGACGTAGCTATGAAGACTAAGAATGGGACCAAGACACAGACTACGGCTGTTAAGAAGAAGAGTAGGAATATGACGGCGATGCAACAACAGCAGCAGCAGCAGCAGCAGGCAAGTAGTGAGCGAATCACCGTGCCTTGCAAACCGAGTTTCGCGACTCTGGATCCTGATCGATTGAAAGACATGGCAAGGCTGTTTGCAGAAAGTTTGCCCGAGCATACGTTTTCGCCCGCCGAAATCCAGGGATACTTGCTTATGCGCAAGACGGATCCCGAGGGCGCGTTGAGTGGGGTGCGCGAGTGGAAGGAGGCGTTGTTGGAGGCGAAGAGCAGGGGGAAGAAGGTTGTTGAGGTGAAGTAGGATACAAGTCTGCATATACATGTACACATGTGTATGTATGTAGGTAGGTAGGTAGATAGGTGTACTTTGCTTTGCTCCTGCTTTGTGCAGTCGAGTGTTTTCTTTTACGTTGGGAAGAGAAAGAAAGGAAAGGAAAGGAAAAGAAAAGAAGTCCGGAACCGGAACGCATGGCGGATTGATTGGAATCTTCCTTTAAAAGGTCTTATTTATGGTTTATACGGCTGGGTTTGATGAGCGATTGGACTTTGGGGTCTTCTCCCAATCATCATTTTTTTCCCCATCTTTCCATATAAACACTGTTAGTTTTGTTCACACAGTCGTCAAGTGGGAGTGGAAGTTTTTTGGATGGGGCCAGTGTGCATTTCTATACTCTTTTATAGCACTGAGTCAATACCGCATTCAACTGAGTACAAGGTGCTGGGATAGCGCCTCAACTGCTTTCTTATATTGCTGTTACTACAATACCGCGTTGTGAAGATGTGCTGTTGAGCATCGATATCACTTGTAAAACAATACTCTTTTATAGTTGGAAACTACCAATCATGTCCTCTCTCTCTCTCTCTCTCTCTCTCTCATCCCTCAGTCTGCCCTCCATCCAAGGCGGGATGTTTTGGAGCACATGATTGGCTTGTTAGCTGTATACTCTGTGTGAAATGGTTCGTGTACATGGTTTATGAGGAATATATTTTTTTATTCATGTTATCCGCTAATAGAGTAGTGAAAGCTATATAGAGAACGATAAATGTCAACACCCTTGGTGCTGGATACGAGATGCGGAAGTCGAAATATTTTGGGCCTCGGGCTATGAGGAATATATAACATGTCATAAATGTGTTTGTTCTACTAGGAAAAAAATTCATTCAACATGTTTCATTCACAGACATGACTTGCTTGAAAATAAAACGCCCCGACGCCGCCTCGTTTGCGATATGAATCGTGTAAAAGTGTCCCGTCTTCTTAGTGGCCTAGCCAATCCAGGAACTCGGGTGTGAAATAGCTGACTACTATGGAAGCGCCTGCGCGCAGAATACCCTGAGTAGACTCTTCTGCCATCTGCCTCAAGTCAAATACGCCTGCTGCTGCCGCGGCGTGGATCATGGCATATTCGCCAGAAACTTGATATGCCGCGATTGGCATGTCTTTTCCAATCTCCTTTGCGTCGCTGATGATGTCGAGGTACTGGTTGGCCGGCTTGACCATGATGATGTCGGCGCCCTCATCAATGTCTCTCACAATGGCTCGTCGCGCCAGCCCACGGCCGCCGGGTGGTAGCTGGTAGCATCGTCGGTCGCCGAACGAGGGCACTGATCCTGCGGCGTCGCGGAAGGGACCGTACAAGCAGCCCGAGAACTTTGCGGCGTAGGACATCAGCACTACTTGGTGTGCAATTCCGGCCTCGATAAGCCTCAGCTTGATGGCGCGTATGCGGCCGTCGTTCATGTCCGAGGGGGCGACGCAATGCGCACCGGCCTGTGCATATGATATGGCTACATCCGCAATGCGCTCTACCGACAAGGCGTTGTTCAAACTCCCATCGTCGCGCAAGATACCACAGTGGCCATGCGAGGTGTATTCACAGAGACAGACATCGGCGACAATGAAGAGGTCGGGAAAGGCTCGTCGGAGCAGGCGGATAGCCTTGATTACAGGCCCCTTTGGATCGTCGGCATTGGTGCCCAGCGCATCCTTTGCAGTAGGTGCAAGTGGGACACCGAATAGTATGACCGACTTCAGGCCCTTTGCGACGAGCGGTGTAAGGTAAGGCACGACCTTGTTTAGGCCCCGGCGGTGAATGTTGGGAAGGGAGGGGATGAGCGTCTCTTCATCAGGCTGGTCGGATATGAAGAGGGGGAAGATGAGCATGGACTGGAGCGCATGTCAGTTGCTGCGAAGACTGGTGGGCGCGCAACGTCATCGCAAGCGCACCTTGGTAAGCTGCCTCTCGGCCTGCCATGCTCGCGATAGCGGGTGGCTGTAGCCGCCATGCAATTGACTTTTGATATCGCCAGAAATGCTCACGCTGGTGGCAGCAGTGCTAGCATAGGACCGTGTGGAGCGCGCCTCGGAAACTTGCGAACGCAGGTCAGGACGCTCAGGCCGTTCAGAGTTCCGGTACGCGATATCCGAGACTAGCGAAGAGAAGGACATGGCTGCCGAAGGGGTGTATCGATTTCGAGAATTGGTGAGAGGGAAAAGAAATAAAGACACCGTTTGCGAGAGGGAGCGAAGAGCCGCTGACGTTGCCGGACCCTCGAACTAAAAGGTGGCGGAGCCGAGGGTGTCAAGCTTAGGTTTCACTCGGTAGACGGCGGACACTCGCGCAATTTGATCGACGAGATTATCCAAACAACAACTTCCAGACACCGGGCTTGGAAGGACGACGAGGAAGAAGCAGTTTTAAATTTCTCTGGGCTCAGCTGCAGGCAACATGTGGCGAAAGTATTCATGAAAGCCGATATGATGCACCCACTGCAAATCGCTGCCGAGCCATGGCCGGCCCAATGGCAGGCTGGCCATTACCGGAGATCAGATATGGTTAGCGTCTCGGCTGCGTTAGTCAGCTTGGATGCGAACAAGGATCCGTCGAGCTCCTCCACCTCAACCTCAACACACTGCTATGGCAATTTCACATGGCTCTCGAGCCGTTGGGCTTTGGGCGCCACGGGAGCTTGCTCTCAAATATATCAGCTCAGACCCTGGAAGCTCATCCAGGGCGTGATGAGATGGCTTGTACGCCCTCGAATACTCCTTTCCCACCGCGCGCATGCTACTGACCCGTTTCAACTACTTTTTCCCCTCCAGCCACACGCGCAGACTGCGACCCGTTGGACCAACTGACGAAGCACGCTTCTCGCTGCCGCTCGATGAACAGAGCATTATCGCGCATATGTGGCGCCTTTGGAAGCGACGATGAGGATCAAGATACCGATAGCAAGTGCTGCCCCACAAGCGATTATCCCTCGCATTGGCGCAAAAATAAATACCATGAGCAACAGACACTTTTCCATTTTTCTTTTCTTTTCTTTTTGGTCCTCTTTCTCGACAACACGGTTGGGTGAGGGGTAAACAAGGATCTTTCCTGGCCTATCAGACTGACTGTCTTGTGGTAGCACGTCATTAGCGACACCCAAGTCGGCGTTCAGCTCGCGTAGCGTTGGTGTGTACATGGAGATGCGGTTTTCTTTTCATGTCTCATCTCCTGCCAAAATGGCTACGAACTCAGTCTCACAAAAGCAATCACATGTCTCATTCCTCTCCTCTCGGGCTAATATCTGCTGAGTCTCAAGGGGAGTGGCCTTTGATCCAACCAAACTACACTATCACGGTCGCGGCTTCCATCCCGTCAGGACCCTGCTACGGACCGGCAGCCACCCTGGGTCCCGCGTAAGTTTGTGGGGAGTGTTCACAGCGAGCGCGGTACTCTTGTTGCTCATTCTTGTGGCACTTGTTATGGCGGCGCCAACGCGGGGCAGCGACCCGTCGACCGTGCGGCATGCGCGGGCAACACAGCATGAATCGTCCATTTTATATTTTTATAAAGTCAGCACAGCGCCGGCGCAATCGAGCATGTTGCCGCTGCTCCCCACTCTTCGCTAAACAGGTGTTGATATACTACTGTCCAGTCGTCAGCCATGTCCAACCAGAATGAAGACCTACGGCCCCTTGTCATCGGGGTCAATACCACACTCATCTTATTGAGCATCCTGGCTGTTGGTTGTCGTGTCGGGAGGAAAATCAAGGTGCTGAACAGCTTTAGTTGGCACGATGGTGAGTTCATTCTGACCCTTTTTTTTTTCAAAAACTTCCCACTACTTACTGACTGGCAACTAGCCCTTATCACATTTGCGGCCATGTGCGCCATCATGTTCTCAATTATACTGATGGCCTGCACCAGCCATGGTGCTGGTCTACATCAAGAACTACTTTCTCCGGAAGATTTGACAATGTTCCTACAGGTACGCTGTTCCACTTTTGGTTTCCCTAGGCACATCTGACAAGACATGCAACAGCTTGTCATGGCGGCGTTCGTTTTCTACTTTACATGCAACTGGTGTGTCAAGCACTCGCTGCTGCTCTTCTACTCGGAGCTCACCTTTGATTTCTGGCCACGGGTATGCATATACTTTATGCATTTCATCGCCTTCGCTTTCGGAGCTACTTGCGTCTTCACAAGCGTCTTCCAATGCACGCCAGTGCGGAAATTTTGGAACCCGACTACGCCTGGAACATGTATCGACATGGACGCGTTTAGCTACTTCAACGCCTGCTTCATGTTAGGCAACGACGTCTTCTTGTACGCCATGCCCATCGTTTTCACGTGGAAAGTACAGCTACGTCGACCTAACCGTGTTGCTGTCAACTTTCTCTTCGCGCTCGGAGGCATAGTCCTAGCTGCAAGTGCTGCACGTGTCTACTTCACCCACATGCAAGCCGTAAACCCCGATTTTCCATTCAGGTTTGCCGCAGCCACAACCTGCGCTGTCGTTGAAAACCACCTGGCTGTTATCGTCGCGTGCGCGCCCAGCATCAAGGCAGTCACCGTGCATGCATGCCCCAGTCTGTCAAGCAAGTTTGAGAAGATACTTAGTGATGAAGGTCAGAAACATGGATACAGAGGGTACAAAGGGTACAAGAGTGGTCCTGCTGATACCTTGGATCCGGAGTCTGCCAACAGCGAGATGCAGAAAGAGGGTGTCAAACTATCTGCGGTGAGGCCAACACAGTCTAGGCTACTCACTGGATACAGCGGAAAAAGTGGAAGGAGCGAGCACACTGAACAAAGCGGAGAGAGCCGAACGGCCATGGGGCGATGGTGGAGAGCGCCAAGTAGTTGGGCTGTTGATTCCGTGTGATGTAACATGCACATCTCTTCTTCTTTTCCAAAACGTCTGTTCATAATACCACTTTCTTGATATCCTCTGACTCGTATTTTCCATGTGTCCGCTTTCAAGTTAAAGCCATTATATGTTCCAGTCTCCCATTTCAACGCCTTTACCCTCGCCTACTCCATGTCTTCCCACTCGCTATCCCCATCTACTAACTGCACCCCTTGACTGCGCCTACGCGTCATCGGCGCTGAAGACCCCACATGTCTGAATCCCGTCGGCTCTCCAATCACAATCTTGCCTTTTTCCGTCTCCCCCATGCTCCCCCTCCTCTCCTCCTCCTCCTCCTCCTTCTGTCCCCGCAAACACAGCCACCTCCTACTCCTTGCTGCCAGCTTTCGCCAAAACGACTTCTTGACTACCAAATACTTCCCCGTCTCATCAGCCAATGGATGTCGAGGCAGTGCTGTAATCGTCTCATCCTGTGCCTCTTGCAGGTCCGCAAGTGTCGGGTTCACCAGGTACGCGGATTTGCGTTCCGGCGAGTACGTCAGGTCGCCGGCGAAGAGCATAGTGTTTATAGGAAGCAGGTGTCGCGAGTCGCTAGATGGCATTGCGGAAAAATAAATCCGTTTGTTGTGAGTGTTGTCGATTTAATAAAGAAAAGCCAAAGTTGTAGATGGATGGTGTGCATACAGGTGCGCGCGACGAAAATTCGTATTAGCCGGGTGTGCTGTTATCGGATTGTGAAAGTCGGGGCGAATTGGAAATTAAGACCAGCAATGGAGAGTATATTGCGCGTGGGGAGGTGTCCGGACTTGGATTTTATCAATTTGGTAGGCTCGCGCTAGGTTTATTCGGTGTGACTGCGGTGGTGGCGCAAACGGGCGTTTTTGTGGGGAGGGAGGGGAGGGAAGTGCGATGGCGTTTGGTGAGTACGGCGGGTGGGTGTGCGAGCAACCTTTTTGGGGAGGGCTTGCTATTACGGCAATGGCTATGCTAGCTGTTTTTTTTTGAACTGCGCCATTCTATTGGGATCTAAATATACCAGCAAAACTGAGTGTGTTGTTGTATCCGCTGTGTGCCGGGAGGCACGGTGAATTCCAACGCTGAGCCAAGGCATGTTTCAGAACGACATGGGTTTAGATAGTGAGCAGAACAAGAGACAAAGGTTGAGAAGTGAGCGTACGGCGACTTCTAACCATGAGGTGAATGACGTCAGAACGTGAGTGTGTATAGTATAGCAGCAAGTATCTATGAACCATTGTTCCAAACCTCAGACGTATACATTCAAGTAGCATCATGCCCGCCTCGAAGGGAACGAAGTCCTGCTTGGAAATGCATTGCTAGATGAAAATAGCTTGCCATAGGATATCGTAGATTTATCACACTCGGAGCTCCAGAAACGGCTCCAGATTCTCGGGGTCTGGAGGCGGTTTGTGGGTAATGTGAAGATGAAGGTGTGCTGTCATAAACGAAGTGAGGGTAGCAAAAACGGTGGTTCGAACTGGTGCGAGAGTGACATTACTGTGCTTGAGACATTCAAGTCTTCTTAACTGCTTCGCTGAAAGCTTGTCTCTTCATTCTAGGGTCTATGAATACGAAACTGCCAGACTTCGAGCATGGGTGGTAGGAAGGGCGGAGTGAGTTCATTGTGACGGCTTGTAGAGTGATGATGCATTCTTTCACATGTTTAGATCGTCATATGCCAACCTCTTGTGGTTTAAGGGTTGATGATGGTTGAGCGAGAGGAGAGAGTTGTGCCAAGGTGAAAGATTGATGGAATGATGCACAGCTCTTAAGTGTAGAACCTATTCATAGTCGCAGTTGTACTCAATTGGACCCATCCCAGTAAACTGGAAACACAAAGAACAGTCGCTGTGAGGAATACATCACTTTCGGTGCGTGAATACTATTAGTCAACATATGGTGAGTTACCTGTTTGGACTTTTTTTGGATTTGTGATATCCCATATAGCCATATGAAAACCATATTGCAAGTAAGAGAGAATCCTATGACAATTTTGGTAGAAAAGCTGTATTATCGCCATTATGATTGTATGCCAGTAGGAAGATAAGCGATCCTGTAGGGACTGGTAGCATGACAGCACGTGACTATATCTATTCACCTCTATCTGCTATCACCCGTTCGCCACTAGAAAAATGCACGCTGCATTGACCATACACGCTTTTTTTTTAGAAATTTATGTTTTGGTGGTTTACTGTAACGCTAAACGACGTGTTCCATTACAAAAATAGCTGAAGGCTTGAAGTTGCAGATGTTCCTGAGCTCGGCTACATGGTTTAACGATGACGTTCCGCTCGCATCAGAGGCACGTCAACGTTGGTCCAATAAAACATGTCACCAGAAGCTCCAATTGCTCAACACCAAATCTTACAGATCTTCTAAACGCATATACGTACCATATTAGAAATGTCTGCACGAATCCTACGTAACTTTTCGCGCTCAGTGCCAACTGCAAGTCGGTCGTTCGTACCGCGAAGCCAGGGTGAGTAAAGTCGTCCGTAGTTTGAGAAGAAAAGTTAACATTGAATGTCAGTTCCTTCGCGAACTGTCTTCCGCACGTACGCTGACAGCGCTGTGCCTGGCCAGTCGTCCAACGTCTCGAACCCGCAAGCAAGTAATCCCGAGAGTCAGGACATCAACAATAGCGCGTCACTCCAGGGAAGGAAGAGCGCCGACACCGCATCAATCCAGACCCCAGTTAGCAACACAGATCAGGACCAAGGAGGACAATCGGAGACGACTACCGAGAGCGAGGACAACATGAAGCATGACCCAAACGAGCCTGCTGAGAAGAAGAGGGAGAAGACACTTGAATATGGGCAGAACAAGCCTTTAGACCCTGCGGACAAATAAAGCATTTTGGAGGAGTGACACAGCAACAGATGATGCATTGTACGGGTTGAAATAAGAATGAAATGACCTGCATAGCACAAGGCCAGAAACTTAGGCAGGTCCGTATCGGTGAAAGCTGGCTGAGAATAACGGATGGTGTTTGTAACATGAGGCCGCAGTGACCTGGTAGCATAACTGAAGCACATATTGGCTTAGAACACTCCAACAAAGACTCATGTGGATGACACCTATGGATGCCATGCAAGCTGATTGTATACATGAAACATCTTCCACTTGATCTCCGCCGCTAACCCAAGACCACTCTCGCATACCACAATGAGACCAGCTCAACGGGCCAGCTGAAGCAGCACCAAGTTCCTTCTTTCCACCATCACATCCCAACGCGCCACCTCAGTACGCCACCTCGCACATCCATGTCCGTAACCTGCAGCCGAGAAGGCCGTTCGAACTAACATGACAAAAGGGGGCTAAGATTGTTTGTTTTGTGCCGCAAGTTTCGAAACATCTGTCAAGGCACGGGCATCCCGGCGACCAGCGTTTTGGATACTTGGTCTCCACCAATCGCGCTCTTGTAGCGAAATTATCTCTTGGCAAACCACGGTATTGTCGTTCATGCCTCGGACGTTTGACGTCCACAATTACTGGCAGTGACAGGCTTCGCGGCGAACAGGTTCGCTTTGAGCAAAACCACCATGGGTTTGTGAAACTTTGCTCCGATGCGTCTCCGCTTTGCGCGTAGGGAAGGGACCCGTTTAGATAACCGTGCCTCAGGCATGAACTCGATAAAAGTACAACCAATGCGCCGTTGATTTCTCTCCTCTTCTGCAGTGCGCTTCCGATTCAATTTCAAGCTCTCTTACCTTCACTTTTTTTTCTCTATTCATATCTTCGTCGATCGTTGATTTTACATTCATTTTCAAGGCACAGGATGTCTCTTTACACTCTCTTCTCCATGGGCGTGCTCGCTCACGTCGCAAGCGCATACACACAAGTCAATGTGCCATCTCCTTTTATGCAAAAGAACATCGATCCCATTGTCTTCCCCGGACAGTTCGACAAGTCGCATCTCCATTCGTTTTATGGCTCCGACGCCGTTGTTGCTGGCACAAAAACTAGTGCCGAGCTCCAAAAGGGCTGCACAAACGCCGATAACCCCAATGACCTTTCCGTCTATTGGGTTCCTACATTGCTGTACACAGCTGATGGAAAGACGTATAACCCCGTTCCTGTCGGCCGATTTAGTGCATACTACAACCTAGGCGAGACGCCCGCCGAGGTTCCCATCCCACAGAACGTACAGATGGTTGCGGGAAAGTCTGATGCCACCACACAAGCTGCCATGGATGCCAATGCAAAAGCCAGTTGGTTCTGCGAGGGCGACGACCCCATTTCCGCCGATACCAACGGCTTCCCCAGCAAAACCTGCTCCACACACCTCCAGCAGATCCTCTTCTTCCCCCAGTGTGTCGACACTACCACACTCAAGACTGGCTACAAAGACAAGGCCAACAGCACACCAAACAGATGTCCCGCTGGCATGAAATCGATGCCTCAACTCCGCTTCTCCATCCGCTACGATCTGCGCAAAGTTTTACCCAAAGGCTGGTCTGGCACCGCGCCCGTGAAGCTGGCTTGTGGTGCGGCGTGGTGCTCGCACGGCGACTTTATCAATGGATGGACTGAGGAGGCGGCCAAGAATATGGTTGCTACTACGAGCGAGAAGCAGCACTTTGCTGCTGTCACTGGTTCCAAGGCTGCTTCCAAGTGTAAGGCTACGGATGCTGATCCCAAACATGGTACCAACGACTTTGCCAAAAGTGTGGCTGTTATGACGAAGCGGAGCGTTGAGGCTTGGGGCTGGGAGACTAGGTCCAGGCTGGCTCGCCTGGTTCAGGGCTCCTAGGTTGCGGTTTGGGGTAGAACTACGGTGATCTTCTTGTATATATTACCATTGAAGCCCTGATTTGGGCAGAGACCATGTATATGCTGCGGTAAAATGCAGCCAGCAAATCATTTTCCAGCTCCCGTCATCCTAGATGCAAACTGCGAGCAAGCTGACGAAGCTACATCTTATCAGTTGGAAAGATGATTGACGTGTGAAAGTCTAATTGCGAACAAAGGCGTATATTGTTATTATTCCATTATTACTGCTAAGAAACCAGGCCGCTATCGTCTGATATCATCTAATGCAGGAACTCAGTGAAGAAGTTCACAGCACTCCTCTTAGCCCTCTCCAGACCGTTCTTCTGTTGCTCGTTGTTGGGATCACCACGCGCAGCAAAGCCGTGGGCCAGACCGGGGAAGTAGATGTACTCCCACTGCACGCCAGTCTTGGGCAATATCTCGATTGTGGCCTTCTTCAACTCTTCGGTGTACATGGCGTCATGCTCTGGGCTCAGAACCTGCACAGGGACTTTGACGGCCTCGATCTCAGACTTTTCGAGTAGCGAGGGGTGCGCAGTAGAGGCGGCATCGATGAGCGAGGGGTCGGCGGCGAGCCTGAAGCTGGCCCAGCCGCCGTAGCAGAAGCCAATAGCGACAACCTTTTTATATTGCGACTTGAGCGTCTGGGCGTGCTGCTTGATCTCGGGCCAGCGAATGTCTTTGCTGTTACGGCCGACAAAGGCCATGAGATCGAAGCTCTTCTGCTTCTCAGGGTCGGACAGGGTGTCGGGGTCAACGACTTCGCCGCCAAAGCTACATGATGGCCGTTAACCGGGGCTGGTGGAGCATAGAGTACGCCACTTACATGTCAGGCACGTAGACGGTCGCATTGGCTTCCTTTGCATAGTGGTCTGCTAGCAGACGGATGTTGGGGAGAGTCCAACCGAAGATGTCGGTTATGATGAGGATGGCGGCATCCTTGTTGTCGCCAGTTACGTAGGTGTCGATGTTGTCGAGCTTGGCTTCCTTACCAACGGACTGGCCGCTCCACTGGAAACCTTTTTTGCAGTTTTCGCAAGACATTTTCAAAGACTATACGGATAATGCTGAAGCTGGTTTGTGTATTTAGTGTGCCAGATCGCAATTCCAAGTTCATGGCGGGGTCGACAGGCCTTAAGTCCCTGAAGCTACAAGTGGGGTAATCGTAAGCTCCTCTGCCGTCCTCGCCAGCCTGCACAAGGAATAAGACCGGGGATCAGGCCGATGAAACGATGCTACCAATCATGATGCTGGGGTACCTTGTTGCATCGACTTGAACTCCCCACATTGTCGTGTTGGAATTTGGTGGAAGATTGCTGACGATAGCGGATACCGGACTTAAACCCTGCGAAAGGTTAAGTCCGACTTTGCAGTTGCCGAATTTGTCCGAAGGCTAGGAACGGTAGGATTCATAGGATCTGGTCTTGGATATGAAGATTCTTCATGCACTAACGGGAGGGCAATTTGGTCTAGTGCTATCTACAAGTGACGTCAATCTTTCCCGACAGCGCGGAATCAGAACTACAGAGTGCTGCACCCGCAATCGCGACCACGGCCATGGAGAGTTGTAAATGGAGAAACAGAATATGGGCGTGAATGGCAACAAGTCAATGTTCAATCAGATATGACTAAATACATCAACCAGTAACGAAATGGGAAAGATGAAAACCTCCTATACTGCTCGTTTGTACTTACCACGGTTGAAATGTAGGAGAATCTGGTGAAGCCTCGCGCAAAGATGCATGTCTTACCTAGGCTTCCATTGGATAGATTAGCTGGAAATCCTGCAGTGGTAAACCCGTGAAAGTACGGTAGATACTCTTTACAGCCATAGATGGTGCCCCACTGGCGTCTCTTGTGGCCGCGAGGTACAAGAAGAAATCAACCTCACTAAAGACATGCAAGTTTGCTTTGACAACCTCCATGGCCCCATCAGCATTGTTATCCAAGTTAAAAGTTCTCGGCATGTCCACTTGGCAACACAAGAAAGAATCGTTACTATATCAAAGAATAGTAGAGTTTGACTACAGTGGGGAATATCAAAGACACCGTGGGTGCAGGAACATTAAATGACACCAAAATACTGCGAGCAGGCTAGCCGCACGGCGTCAGTTCCTTTAGCTCTGTCGTGATGAAGAACACACTGACTGCCACAGATAGGTTGCTTACGTATACATATAATCTCTCTTTGGTCATGTGGAAGGACAGAGACGTGTGCCGTATGTGAAAATGGGAAGGAGTCAGCTACACGTCACCACACACTAGCCTCGTTTGATAATCGCCTCCACCACCATTCTCATCTGGCACTCGAGCTCCAGCATCATTTGTGCTACAATTTCCCTAACAAAACCGAAACAAGTTGCTGTGTCCTGGAATTCAACATTGAATACGTCGGTACTTACACGTGTACAGGTACTATTGCCACCATACCTACTACGTAATGTCTTTATCAAAGGTTACTACAGCTTCACCGATCATTCCTTCGATACTGCTTCCCATATTCGCACTTCCGAGCATGTACGATAACCCGCCGGAAAGAGATGAGGCCTAAGAATCTTATTTTGCACCTTTCCTGTGGCAGTCTTCGAGAGCTCCCCACGTGCAATGCGAAGAAGCGTCGGCAACTTGTATCCAGGCAATTCTTTTTCACGCAAATCTCGTCACAAGAATTTTAATGGTCGGGTCGTGTCCTGAGCTGGCATTCTTGCCAAGAGAAGTCAGTGACTAGATTATTCTGTTGCAGAGAGACTACGGCCGCAACTCGTTGCCAATGTCCTAGTCTGCGACGCCGACAACCATGGCTTCGGCAATGTACGGCAACACTAGCAGTTTGCGCCCTATATCCAGGGCAGATGGTTTGTTTCCTCCCGACTTGATCTTGTCCAGAGATGCGCGGCCGACAATGAAGAAGTACATCTCTTCTCTTCGCGCAATATCAGTGGTTTTGAAGAACCCGTCTTTGTCATCAAGACGCACTTTTAACACTGCACCAGATTCGGTTGCACCGTATCTTTGCAAGAGCCTCGTCCTCATAAGATCCGTCCAAAAGTCGTTCAGTGGCTGAGGTAATGCTGAGGTCCCACACAAGCATGCCCAAAATTGTCTCGCACCAGCAACGTACTCTGTCAACTCACCAGCGGGTAATCTGCCAATATCGCGCCGGTAGTACCTTCTAAATTGCAAATTGAATGTAGATAGTTGGGATACCTGAATGAAAGGTCAGCCGCCACCGTGGATCCATGACACCCTGCTTCCATCGTCCCTAGCCCCGGATTTTGTCGAAGCCTCCACTGCGGAATTCAATACAACTGCCGGATGAGACCAGGATATTCTTGGCCTGAAAGCGTTGACGCTGGAATGGAGGATCCGATTCGCACAATGCGAAAACCCTTGTCGTTCGTAGCTACAACGCGTCGCTCCAGGTCAAGATGCTTCTCCATTTCTACAGAGCTGCTAGAGACGAGAGCTGCTCAAAACTTGTCGATAAAGTATGTCGCTTCTTCTACACGCAGCATTGGTATCATGGGCACCGCCGCAGCCCCAAGCGCCAGTATTCGCCAAAATGGCCATTGTGTACTCGTAGCCACCCGCTGCTACAATCGCAATGTATACCTCGTGCCTCCTCTCCAGGGCCTTGTGTGTCGTACGATCGAGAGTGTCAAGGACGGTGTGCCGCAGAGCTAGCGCGTCGGACAGTAGCTCCAGATGGATCCGTTGTAACTGTGCGCGGACGCCGTCGACGGCTATGCGCGCCAGAATTCGACTGGCATGTCGGTGAAATCGGCTAAAGAGAAGCTAGGTGGTCGGTATTAGCATACAACTACGGGCGCGTATACAAAACGTAGGGAAACGGGGCCCGACAGTGTTAGGGGGTACAGCACCGGCCATCCATGCTGCTGCTAGATGCCTATGGAGTGCCGTCCAAGACATGCGGCTGCGCCGCCACGCGTGTTTCTCACGTGTGCCACGGGTACTAGGTACATCAGGAGTAGATCAGGGCGTCCGGCAATAACGAATAGAGAGTGTGGGGTGTCATGGTAATTGTGCGTACAGCCGCCGCAAGATCGCGGGGAAGCCGCCCCGAGACCAACCAACCCCCCGCAGCCAGTCGCTTCCGGCGCTAACAGCCACCCAGTGCAAGACCACAAGGTCACACCCAGACGTCGACAACGGCGTCGACAACGGCGACCTGTTCTTGAAGCGCACAATGACGTTGTTTGATCGATCTTCACGCACCGCATACGACTACTGGCTGTTCGACTAGTGCTGGTGCATGTGCCAGCGTTCACATTTTGCATGCCGACGAGAGCCCAAGGCCAGGTCCTAGCGACTCTACGTCCAACGCGAACCAATTTTATATTATAAAATTCGCTACAGCGGTTAAGGCGCCCCGAGCCTCCGGTGGATGACGTTACAGTCTGTCCAGGCTCCAGACCATCGATTCCAAATTTGATGATAACCCAATTTCCTGTCACTCTGAATCGGACATGGGATCATCGACGCTTGCGTGTCACCCAGCCATCACCCCGTATTCATACCCAACACCCCTGTGTGCACTTTCCGGTCAGGAAAAAAAACAGGCTCGAACATGGTTTTTGTGGGGGAGCAAGTCTGGTTGTGACTCTGAGTTATCGCCGTCTCAGCCATATGCCCAGTCAGCTGATCCATTGGGCCTTGCATCATTGCGTCGAAAGCTCCTCCACCACCACCAGGCAGTCTATCCCAGGGGGGGTTGCATAACGCCGTTCGCTGTGTCGTTGGGCATTCAGAAGTTTCGTGCTTCCATCACCAAACCCGTCCGTCGCTACGAGGAAACACATGGGCATGCAGGGGCTTCAAGGCGTCGCGCATACGGCCGCCACTGCCGATGGCAGGAATCCGCCCGATTGCTCAATGGATTCATCATTTGCTTTTTTGTATGTTTTTAATATTGAGGCGCTTCGCTAATTGGACATTGGTACTGCCCAAAGCGTGGGGCCGCGCATATCCCAATTCAGTCAGCCACAATTGCTGCAGCTGCAGGTGCATCAGCTTCCAACCTCGATGCTTCCATCATGCTGATGACAAGGATTTTGTTTGATCCTTCTCTGCCGCTGTTCACGGCGTTTGCTGGCATCGACGCTGGTTGCGACCCACTAAACGACGGACCGCCCGCAACGTGTCTCCGTAGAGGCCTTACCGATGATATGACGCATCGATGCTTACACTCCGAGTACTTTGCGATGTGATAGCTCACACCGCTATCCGAAGATGCTATTTGGAGTATCACGAGGACACTTACAGCATGCTGCAAGGCGGGATTACGTCGTACGACCTGTCGCGAGTGGTGCGCGCGCAGCAGCTACCAGGCGCGTGGTCCTTAGGGCTGCCAAACTCCCTTGCCTGCTGTTCACCGACCGAAGGAAGGCGACCTGTCATCCTGTATTGATCTGTCATTGCATCGCTGATCCAAACTTTGCCTCGTGGCAGCCCAGTTGTTATGACCATTCATGATGCAGAGCAGCCAAGGCTGCAATTTCAGATACGAATCGGTCCAATGCCACGCTGTGCCGCAAAGGTCCTGCCGCGACAGCAGGA
>Ga0265798_10006336_pt1 | contig 15590 bp, 24 predicted proteins | sample P3T30metagenome_FD_192430 | JGI IMG/M metagenome (GOLD analysis project Ga0265798, IMG submission 192430) | Plant litter microbial communities from East Loma Ridge, Irvine, California - P3 T30 | ecosystem: Environmental > Terrestrial > Plant litter > Unclassified | place: USA: California... | reverse complement strand
CTAATCTCTGAGTTGTGAATCGGTGGGATGCGCGTGCACCCTAGCTGAATCTACAACCATGCGAAACCCAAGTGCTTGTTCATTTGGAAATTCTGATGGCTTCCAGCAATTTCGTGTCGTGCAAGTTCAGCGTTGATCCCGGAGAAACGTCATCTCATTGCTCCCAGTCGATGCCCACAAGAAGCTTCCGATACGCGCGGATGGTAACCGATTCGGTCGTCAAACTCTCGCCTCGCAGCGCAATTTCGAGTTGCCGCTGCAGCTATTAGCGTGAGAAGGATTCTGGATATACTTGACGGCACATGAATGCTGTAGTAACTTGGTGCAGAAACAGTTGTCCTCAACGTCGTTGCAAAGTTCACCGATGCTCGTTCCGCCAGTGCCAACGTTGACATGCCTGAGAGTGGCCCATTGATGGTTTGCGGTGAGCGCGTGGCGAAGAAACCTTGGGTTCGCATTGTTTGCAAGCATTGTCAATAGTCGACACCCCACGAACATCGCTACAAAGCACGGAGTAATATGTTTGACTTCTTGGTCAAACACTCAGTCGAAGATCTAACGAGAAACGGCCACACGATGCGCAGAGAATATTGGAGGGCGAATGCAGCCCAGAAACGCATCTCGGTCGAAGGCACGAAATCGGTAACGCAGCCATAGCTTGACATCATACGAATGATAATCGCGTCGAAAGTACAAGAGATTGGAAGTCAATGTCAAAACTAAATATACACAAGATGTAGAGTACCCGCGCAGTTAATTCTTCGATCCTCACATCACGCACTCGTCATGTACCCACAACTCTCCATCCTTCAAACCCATAGCCTTCTCCGCCTTCTCCGCCTTCTCGTGTATATTGTTCTCCAAAAAACGCTGCCCGGTCGAACGTATCGCCCAACAATCCACCGTCCCCTCCGTCCGCGTACTATCCATCGTGACATTCATCCAATACTGACCATTAAACCCCACGTTCACGCTATTCACTGTGTTGCAGAGATTTAACACCTGTTTCTTACCCCCACTGCACCCATGCCATTCGTGGCAATTATAAGGGCTCCACGTACCGCGCATCGCGACACCAGCCACCGCTTCAACAAGCAACAAGTAGATATCGGGTCTACCGTCCCAGAACGCGGATTGCATGTAAACGACAAAGTCTTCACGCATCAACTGGTTGCCCATGGGAACGAAGACGTCGAATTTCGTGGAGCCTGGGTTGGTGGTGCAGCCGCAGGATTTCTGGGATTTGAGCGCCCCGCATGCTTTTTGCACAGCGCTGAAGAGCTTGTTGTAGAGAGACTTGTTGACTCTAGTACCGACGTTACGGGACTTGATACCGATGTCGAGGGTAGTTTCTCCTGAGGAGCGGGGGAGGATAGTGCTGTTGTAGGAGTCTGGAGAGAAGTGTTAGTATGTGAATGACTAGAATGGGTCGGCGGAAAGCTTGCCTGCAAAGCTCAAATCTTGTGCTGAATGGGCAGCGGCGCCACTGAGTAGGATTAATACTGCCGATAGTATGCTGATGATGTCTAGTCTCATGGTGTTTGCTTGGAGGGTGTGAAAGTAAATAGTTGGTGTTCAAGGGCTCGAAATCGTGAAGATGTGGGGATGTTGATATTCAGGAACAACTTCCGGAGAATGTAAGTATTACATACTCACCAAATACTCCCACTAGTGCTATCAATCTCTACCTTTGTTCGCGATATGTTCATTATCGCGAAAACCTGCCATGTTTTGAAGACAAAGACTGTATGCCTGTTCAACACCACATCGAGGCATATAGTCTTTATCCCATTGTTGACGTCTAGCATGTTCATCATCTCCTGGTGGTAGGCACATGGAAGTAGTGTCGGCTTATCAAAGCGATTGAAAGGAGGAATAGGTTTAGTTACAGTGTTTCGGTGTTCGTGAGCCGGACGACATCGCAACGGTAAAACATTGAACGCAAAGGTTAGTGGTGTGTCACGCACGGGGCGAATATCTCCGCTCTCATATTTGTTTGCTCTCGTATACCACATATTCAATTGCCATTCTCCAGTTGTCTTTGCCTCCGTGCTGATGCTGCGCTTCAAATGTCATATTTTCCTCCATCATACAGAGATTTATTCGGGGATTCGTTCTTACAAGACCTATCGAAGAAATCGAATTACGGGGTCGACGAGTTCTATTGAGTGATTGGTAGTAGATACCTTTGTACATTCTCTGCAACTCTGACGCTTCTCCAACACATAGACGTAGCAGTACTCGCTCACGATACACGGCTGAATAACGAGCATGGGCCATGTGTTCAACGTTGGAAGCATCCATCTTGGCAGTCTTTGAGTACCGTATGTATTTCGATAATTTATAACCGGCATTGTAAGACATAGAGGCGAGGTGAATATGGCTCACCTGGTTGTTTGTAGCAACCAGACGATATTGGGACGGGCCGACAAACCTCTTTCAACCGGTGCCGTATCTATATTTGCCTACTATCTGCTGCAAATGTAATAAGGCAGTACCTAGAGATGGTGCAGCCCATCGATCGTAGCCTGGCGGCAGCCCATATCAGCCCATTATGAAGTCGGATAATACCCAGGTGACGTGAAGTGCTGTTCCGTGTAGCGGATACCGGAGCTGAGGTACCGCGTGAAGCGCTGCATGTTGTTCTGCTACCAGCGGTGCATCGCTGTGCGCTGAACAGGAAGGTCAGAGTATTGACGGCGGCAATCATTGGGCCGGAGTAATAAGTCCACAAATATGGATAGCTCGGTGCTGATTGTCAGGCGTGTTTCAGATGCTCAACACCCAAATATCGGGCGGCAATTGTGCGCAAGCGACGTGATCTCACCCGATATAGTGGGGGCTCGAACGGGCAACTGTAAGTGTAAGAGGGGCCGCTCTAGCTTCAAGAAATCGAATTTTAGGGTTGGCCAGACCTGGGAGGGTGTAGTGAAACGGCATGTGCTTCGCTGGGAAGGACACGGTTAGCCAAGATGCGTGGAACAATCCATATGAGATGGGATTTGGCAGGGGCAGATCCGTAATTATAGGATCATACAACAGTATCATAAGATATGTGGTTTCCGCGGACTCGTGAGCCCCACGGGCAATGCGTGGCAAGTCGAACATGTGACGCGATCATTACACCCACTGAGCAAGTTTGAAGAGCCAAGATATGAATCGTGCAACAATTGTGGAAGAAGCGACGGACACCTCGTGAAGCGACTGCAGAAGAAGATGCGGCGTCCCTCATAGGAAAAAGAAATGCTGTACTCCACAGTAAAGCTTGATAGCGACGCGCACTTCTGTGAGATTTTTTGAGGCAATTCGGGTGGACAATTACTTCGATCCAGCCTTTGATGAATTGCGACAGATCGCAATTGGCATTGCGCAGCGTTTGGCATCCAGATCCTTCAACGGCGTCCGTTGTCAATGCAATTCCGAGCACCTGGTAATGTTTTGCTAGGGAAGACGGTGTGTCCGTGTCCACGTTGCTTGCCTACACCGCTCGGTGTGAGTCACTTGTCACTTGACAGCCCAAGGTACCTGGTTAATTCCAGAAGTAGTTGGTGGCATATTGAAGTGGAGGACACGATCGGTACGGCAATTATGTGACTACGTTTGGCATCAGTAAACCTGCTTCTGGAGTGCAAGTGCCTGACCATGCGAACATGATTTGCAGGCAATAAACCAGGGTATTGGTACTACTTACCAGGATGCAGAAGTCAATGCAGGAGGTGCATGCGCATGTGATCAACGTGCCTGAGGTTGCTGCATCGAAGACTAATTGCAGGTTCCACGCGTGCGAGGTACGACATGATGGCGCATGGCGCATGCGAGTACCAAGCGTGCAGCATGCGATGATAGACGACTGACTCTTTGACACCTCCTCCACGAGATGATTAATCAGCCACCGTTTGATGCCCTTGTGAGACTCGCGCTCGCGTAAATACTCATAACTACAATGGCACCATGGGTAATCAAGGCTCTCTCGGTAGACATGTGTGACAGTAGGCGCAGCCTGGGGGCTTGCTTGCCGACCATCCTGCAATCGCGATGGAGACATGGAGACGACGGAGGACCGGACGCGCATCTTGGGCGCGTTAGCTTACCCGGCAGAATTGTATTTCGTGCACGACGTTGGTGGGGGAGAGAAGCCTCTTGGTGGTTCGGCAAGCACATCCGAACTTCGCTTAATGAGACAGGAACCTATCTTCGTAAAGAATATGGTGTGAGACCCAATTTTGTGATATCACGGAGAGGCTCGGTCACGGGCGGAAAGAATATCTGCTGTTAGGGTCTTTATTGGTGAAGCGCAGCACACGAATTCGCTGGGGCGTGGATTCACCGTTCGTGCCCAGGTGGGACTGATCGATCAACTACACAGTAGCGGCTACACCATCACCACCAAGCGGTGAGTGCAGTAAATGCAGTGAAACCTGACCTTAACAGGAGGCGCATTTGTACCAAAAAGATCGTCGGGCATCGTGCTTTATGACGATCTAGTAAAAAAGAACAAGGCCGCGGTGACAACCTCTGTTCCCCATGAGAACCATTCCAGGTACCGCAGATAGATAGTAGGTGCTTTAGTCATCTCCAGACCCATTCTTAAGGATGCGGGGGCTGAAGATGATGTGAGATTTCGCCTTTCCCCTGGTCATCACTTTGTTCCGTGATCCTCCACGTGCCTGAATTGAGCCAGAAAGGCAAGGTCATAGTCCTGATATTGGGAACAGTCACGCGGAAGGCGCAGTGGCTCGGAAGAAGAAGGAATACGCGGCATGGTGTAGAATAGCTCGAAGTTGTAGGCTCGATGTATTGGATCTCATTGCCCAGGAACGAGCGAGGTACGTCACTACATGCCGAGAAGGGACCGTCAGGCACCAACTGTCTCCATGCGGCAGGCCAAGACGAACGGATCACACCCACACTTTTGTTGGAGTACTCCAGGGCTCGGTCAAAGCCATGATATTCTGCCACCAGCAGATGGGCCCGCGGCATGTGAAGGTCGATGAAAGGGAATACAAGATGTGGGTAAGCCAATTGTAACTTGATCGCTGCCAATGCTGGATTGTGGCACGGGCGAAGTCTGAAAAAGCAGTTTGAACTCAACATGTGGGAAAATCATGATTGTGGGTGATCTTGCAGATCGAATGATTAAGACTAGGCGACACATTGGGTATACGATAGGTTTCCTCCGGGCTAAGCCACCAGGCCGCCATAAACTGCAACTCCAAAAATAGCAAATGAATGCTATACGATACAGTCCAAGATCCCATGCGCCGACTAATGCTGTAGCACGAATGAGAATAGGAAAACGTTGAGATTACAAGGGTTGTGATAGGCCGTGGAGGGCAAAAGAAGTCTAAGAGAAGATGAATGCGCAATCATTTTTCCACCCGGACCAGCGTGTGGAAGAAGCGCGAAATGTGAACCATTACTGGCATTACAGCGTAGCGCATGCAATAGTATCAATTCGTATGCTGGCAAATTGAGTTGGGGCTCAGCTGGGGTCGGTTGTACTGCCGGGTGACAAGGCAGCAGCATCAGGCGCCATTCGAACAATCAATCGATGAGTTGTATGTATGGCGTGGGAGCAGGCAAGCGGAGATTGTCAGGTGCCAGGTTGCGGTGCGTGGGGTGCATTGACGATCGATCGTTTGTTGGTGGCTGCAAGCTACTCTGCATGACGTGCAGGGCAGGGTTGCAAGAGCGGGCATGTTGATATCGAGTGAGGGCGGTATTATTGGGGTAGTGTTGTGTTGTCAAATAAGGATGTGTAGTGATGATCGATAAAAATGCGCCGAAGCAGTTGCGAATTGGGAAGGAAGGTCCCATGGGTCTATTCGTGTGGTTCTCGAGTCTATTTCGAAGGGACCGGAGGCAACGGGCGTGTCGGTGGTGGTCCTGGGCATGGAGGGAGGTTTTGTGATGCCATGTTGGATTCGTTGTAAATGAGGGCAGCCATTGTAGTGATTGGTAGTAAGGAGCCGAACTGTCGAGATGGTATGTTCAGTGCTGAAGGCGGTTGACGTGAGTTCGTTTTAAGGCTGAGTGGCACTGTTCTTGTGTGTATGAAACAGAGGCGATAGACAGTGGGGGTGCGATGTCTTTATGTATGTGCTCAGATTGCAAGAGCCGAAAATGTCGGTCAGCTACGTACACTTGACGATGAAGCGAATTATTCTAGGCAGCGCATGGCACGGCCCAAGCGGTGAATGAGGCATTGGGCTGATGGACCAGGAAAGGGGTGGGCTCCTGGCTTGTGCATGAGCTAAAGCATGCCGAAACATCGCTGATCCCTGTCTGGCAACGAGCACGGATGACAGAAACACGAAAAGGTCCTCCACCGCTTGCCGTTTCAGCGCCCTCGTGACTGTGCGAAGATCATGCTGATCCAATAATGTCGCGGTATTGTCGCCGTCGCAGGATGCCGTTTCTGCCACGCATCACCGACAAGGCACATCTGCAAAGCGTGCGCAGATGATTCACGAGTGGGCACTGGGAACGTGTATCTCTAATTCTGACATCACCTTAGCCCCCGTATTCGCAGCTTATTCTTAGTAGACTCGCTAGTGCGAACGGTCGCAAGTGATTGAAACATAGCTCTCCTTTTTCTCAGACATGGCATCCATCGTCGCTTCGGGACCACGTGAGAGAGAGAGAGAGCAAGGTTTGCTTGCGAGAAACGATTCAGGACGCAGGCCAGTCCCCTGCAAAAGACATGAGCAATGTCTGACACGTCCCGGGTGAAAGAGCAGCGGTGACGGAAATGGAGACGCTCAATTTGCGACGTTGCGAACTTGCCTTGTTCACGCCTGGCACCCACCTGCTCCACCATATTTGACGATCTAGCGCCTTCTCCCGTGCTTCTTTCTTGCTTCCATCAAATTTCGACGCACCCCTGGAATTTTGCACTTCTGCTAGCACCCGTAGGCGGTCAAGCATGCGGTGTCATATGTATTGTGCTTTGAATCAGCTGCAATGTATGGCGTGTTTGCTGGTTAAACGGTGGGAAGCAAACACGCACACGGCCGACGAGCTTGTCATGATTATTTTTGTCTGCCTGCTTGCCCTGCTCGTGCGACTCGTATTAAACCTAGCATGTGCATGTCCGAGGCCAATTGCGCCGTGCCCTGTTCTCGCAATTGCTCCGATCGCTACGAATGGCTGACAAGCACAACCCCACCTGGGAACTTTCCCCTGTGAGCCGGACGATCCGAAATGGGAGAACGCAGTGGGATGCCGACATGCAGCCACGGTGGCAGAGTTCAAGCTCGCCAGCGATCATTCCGGAGGGCCGGAGAGACCACCGCAGCTTTGCCTGCAGCTGAGGCCATTTTTCCACGTGGAATGACCGGGATATTGTCTGAAACTTTGGGAAAGATCTGTTCGCTTCAAAGACAGTACTCGCAGTTTGCTCTCTCCCTGCCCCTGCGTGCAAAATTAATGAAGCCCAAATATCTGTTGTTTCGTTTGGCCGAGCTGTCTATGCTTTTCAAATATGAAATTTTCTTTGTCGCCGAGTTGTGTTCAGCGCCTTACTCAGCCAAGGCTGTGAGCAGCGATCGATCTACAGGGGAGGCGCCGATTTGTGTCAGGTCAATTATTTGACGAGCATTTCCGTGATGCTTTTGCCACCACGAGCTGCTGTCTCGACACTGCGTTGAAGATGGGTCAGCTGTTTCATCTTGGTGGAGACTTCTTCTGCTACCGTTACAGATTGGCGTGAGAACTCTGCAACGCGGACCGAATTGCTGCTGAACGTTCGAACTCAAAGGAGCTGATGCGTTCCAGCAGAGTGGATGGTGCGGAGAGGCGAGGAAAGACCGAGCGCCGTTGACTGACAGGTTCGAGGCTTACATGAGCAACTCTGGTCGCTGGTCAGGTTCGCATCGCGAGAAAGTGTACGCCGACCATCGGAGCCATAGTGCCGCAGGCAGAATTATAATTTGTCGGAAACGCACTGTGAAGCATACGTGTGTTGCACCCGTGAACGCGCCTCAAATGATAGTTTCTGCTACGCTGCAAGTCGTCGCCATGTTAGGACTCACGACTTTTGAGCCAAACTTTACTGCTGATACCTACCGCCCGTCGATGACATGGACTCCTCCTCTGGGATTGGGAGCAGGCCAGATGATGCGCAAAGACATCTAGATCCTACGCATCGTCATTGTCAGTGACGCCCCAGATGGCTGCACTCCATGAAGCTGGTGTGGGTCCCGTTTGGCACGCTGCTGCAGGTACGCCGCGAGGTCCATCTCGGCGCCGCCACCATTGTCCTGGCAGCTTTCGTCAAGCGAGTGGTAGCGCCACGGATCTTGGACACGGCGTCCCCGAACGGCATCAATGTTTGCTTGTTTCTATGTACACAAATGGGTGTGCTCTTGAACATACGCCTCCGAAGTACACAATCTACGTGCGTGTTGGCTCAGCCCTCATGGTCGTGGTGGTACCGCTTCAGCTCGGCTGCATGAAGTTATATCCGCTCTTCAGCTCATGTTCCTCAAGCTGGTTCGTAATGAACTGTTGAGTGATGCGAATTTGGCAGCATCTACGAATACACAACACTTTGTCGCGCAGGACTGTGAACCCAGAAAGGATTATGGGCTGGCGACTACAGTCGCCTTCCTTTGGTCAACCATCCAGGCAGGGCACCATACCCACATCCGCCTGCATGCACCCAGACAGCAAGGTCGGCGTATCGAAAGAGCGCCTTTTCCGGGTAATATCTGTGCAGCCACGTGTGAAGCCGCATTCCGTCAAGCCACCGCTCAGGGTTGCGAGTCAAAGCTGACCTGGGGCATGTTCTTAAATAAAGACGTGGTGTTGGTTCCTGCGGTCAGACGGCGAACGTGCGATTGTCCTGATACTTCATCCAATATCTTCGTCGTCGTCAATCATATCTGCTGCGGCTTGTGTCGATACCCAGTGCTCCATCATCTGTTGAGATGAAGCAGGCGCCATAGCACCTCCCTGCGTTCTTCCGCGGCGCTTGACAACGAGACATAGGATGCGGCCGTAGATACTGAAGCCATCATACGAAGTCTTTAGTCCAAGTTTTTTCTTATCGTCCAGAGCCTCTTCGTAATTGCCACCTGATCCTGCTTGTATAGATGCTGCGTTTGGCGCTCGTCGCTGGGCAGATCTACCTGTGACAAACAAGGTTGATTCGTCCCCATCGCTCCCTTGACCCGTAGCATCGTCCACGTTGACAGCTTCAGGTATGTCTGCGAGAGCAATAGCGTCTTCGTCCTCTTCATCTCTGATGACTATCGGCTTGGCAGCATCTTCGTTGATGAGTAGCGGTCGATCACTTGTTCCGCCAGTAAGCCAATTGGTGAGTTTGCCAGAGTTACTCCTGATGCGAGCTTTATCTTTGAAGATCTTCTTCTTGGTCAACACGGAATGTCGAGACGACAGCTCCGTCAAGAATATTGAGACCTCAAAGTCGTCTGTTGTAGCATGAGCAATTTGATACATACGTGTTCTAATGTGAGATTAGACTGACCTTCCTCGACGACATCCTTGACGCCCTTCTTCTTGGATTTGGCACCACCTTTGCCCTTGCCCCTCTCGTTCTCTTCGCGGAGTTTGGGAAGCACCAGTGGTCGCACGGCCTGGATAACGCGAGGTAGAGCTGGATTGTCGCGCTTCAAGAGCCATGCATCGGCATCGGCGGGGCGGTCGAGGTAGATGCGGACTTCCAGGACGGAATACTTTGTGATTCTCAGGTATCGTCGTACTGGCGCCATCTTGACTACCGCGGTCGTTGATGGAGCAGAAAGAGACAGTGCAGTGAACGAGCCGCGTGTGGAGTGGAGTTTCAGGGATACTCGTTTGTGATACGTCATCACGTGTTGGTTATCGATAGCGACGACATTTGCACATGCGCCCGCATGACAGTTCCATGCTCCGGCAGAAAGACATGGTGCTGGAATTACACGTATGGGGCCCAGCATTTGGGCTGCCTTCCATCGAGCCCGATTGCATTGCCACGGTTGCGTACTGCCAACGCGTGATACCTGAAGGGCAATGGGCTCTGGTTGCGAATTTCGACACTACAGTTGACACCACAGGTATGTGTGGATTGCGCAACCTGGCACGCAAGCCTGACATGTGGACAGGAAGTTTGCCAATACTGTTCGACGACGATGTTGCGACAGCGACGGGCTTCGAGGACATCGTTGCATACCTGCGCAACAACCCCGAGGTCACGGAAGATATCGACGGAAGTCTCACACCTCAGCAATTGAACGACAAGACTGCGTCAGTACTTGCTTATACATCCCTTTTCGTAGACTAATAGATTGTTAGCTTTACCGCTTTTCTCCAATCGACCGCGACTCCTCTTGTTGACCTCTTGCTGTACGTGTCCGCTGAGAACTACAACACAGCTACGTCTGTTGCGTATACTGCCATCTTACCGTGGTACGCCAATTACACAATTCCGCCGAAGCGCCGGGAGCTTGCAAGGGCTCGTACTGCCCATATGGGCTTGAGCAGCTTAGATGTAGACACAACAGAGGAGCAGGCGTTCGCGCCAGGGCGTGGAACGGCGTCGTCAGACTATGAGGCAGCCAAAAGGGCTGCTGGGATACCTACTGATGGTCAACCCAACACACTGCGAATGGGTAGAGGGAAGGGCCTGGGTGGTCTTCTGGGTACTCCCGTCTATGCCGCTCGGTTCAGACTCGATGCTCTATCCAACGAGCTTCTACAGCCACTGGCAGACCTTCTTGGCAAGAACGACTACCTTTTGCAGAGCGACAAGCCATCTAGTCTGGACTGTCTTGCTTTCGGCTATTTGTCGTTACTTTTGTATCCAGCGGTACCCCAGGCCTGGCTGAGAGAAGCCATCCAGACCAGGTTCCCTCGCATCCTGTCCTACATCCACAGAATGCGTGACCTCTCATTCTCGAACGAGCATATCGATACCGGCAGGATATGGTCCATCTCCATAGGTTCAACAAGTAGAACCACAGACATGCTCTTGCCTTGGCAGATGAGACCTCATACCTTCGCGTCTACCGCAGTGTCCGGCGCGAAAGAAATACTGGGCAACGTACCCTTGTTGTCTTCGTTCGCACAGCGCAAGCGTGTAATTCACTCAGAGCCACAAACCGTCTCGCAAAAGGCCAAATCTTCCCTCCCAACACCCGTGTTGACCAACACTCTACTGGGCATGACGGCGGCTGTTGCCGTAGGGCTTGCTTCACTGGCCTTGCACCACCGTCGCTCACCACGCGACGGGCCTCTCATTTTCTGGGATTTGCGTCCCCCCAGTAGTACTGGGCTTGGCGAGGCACATGACCTGCTCAGCGTTCTAGCCAGTCAACTGCCATCACAAGCTGGGGGCGCATACTCGCAGTTTTGAACCTGTTTCCTTCTTTCACGTTCACAGACATCGCGGAATAGCGGACGCATGATACCCTAGTACAACACCTCTAAATCAAATTTCCTGGGGACGGCTACAAGCCAATCCTTTTGTTGGCGTAGCTCCCGATCGTCAGGGAAAGATTTGAAAACCTAAGCTTCGATTCTTGGAAGTTATGCCTGTAGCGTGGTCGTCAGGGCGGCAGAAGCCACTCCCTGGAAGCACATCAACGTCACTGGCCTGGGGAGGCTTAGCCATCACGCCAATATAGTCGCCCCCAACCCTGATCTACGTAATGTAGCTAGTCAAGCTCGAAGGAGAGATGTGAAGTTATTCAACTCAGGATGTATTGTCTTCCTGTTGCCAAATACGAGCAACGTTTGCGCAGAGCACGGAGGTGCTGTACTGTAAGACAAAAGTCCTTTGTGCAATGCGATCATGCATGAATGAAGAGTGCTCTGGCGCGACAAGATCCATAATTTTGGACCCTGACGTCTTTGCTGGTGGCTGTGGCTGGTCTGTCTTGTTTACACACGTCTCCAAGGACGACAGCATGCGACAGCTGGATTAGGCAGTGCACGAGCTTTACTCGGCCTCTTTGAGAAGTGATGTGCAGGTGATGCGCCATGTTTGGTGGGCCGCGGCGCGTCCGTGTAGATCGCCGGTGTTGTGCCCGCCACAGAGCCTACGTCATGCAACCACCAAACAAATAAGCTCCTTACCCGTCCATTTCCCGCTCCACAATACATTACACATCACCTCCCCAAGTTCCTCCACCCCACACATTCCAGCTATCACCACAAAGCCGACTTCAAAAACCATCAATATGCACCGAACCTACAGCATGCGCGCCTCTCGCGCGCCTACTGCGTCGCAGATTCAGAACCCACCCCCTCCGTCGTCCTCGACAAAGAGCGGACGCTTCTTTGGCAAGGCCAATATCGGTACGTCATGCGACCACACATTTGTGCTCGGCACCCTCAGCATTCTGTGCTCTGCTTTTCTACGCGGCTATCTTGAGGATGACAGCATGGACAAGTTGTCGTGCTGGTCATGATGCTGGCGCAAGGTAGAATAAGGGACTTTGGCACTGGGGCCAAGGTCTTGCGACCTCTTTTGCTGCTATTTCTCCAATCTGAGATCTCCATGCTAACTGTTTTCCTTCGTACAGGTCACACCTTCCGCCACAAGGCCGCAGGTGCAATGGGGCCCGATCTGGCGAAGAAACTCTCCCAGCTCGTCAAGATGGAGAAGAATGTGATGCGCAGCATGGAGCTTGTTTCCAGGGAACGCATGGAAGTTGCTGTAAGTTTGTGACACGACGGAGATTGCTCCGGCAGCGCTAACTGGATTTCCAGCAACAACTCTCTATCTGGGGCGAGGCGTGCGACGATGATGTGTCTGACGTCACAGACAAGCTAGGTGTATTGATCTACGAGATTGGTGAGCTCGAGGACCAGTACGTCGACCGCTACGACCAGTACCGCGTGACCATCAAGAGCATCCGCAACATAGAGGCCTCAGTACAGCCCAGCCGCGACCGTAGGTGTGCTAGTTCCCATCCGCTGGCATTGTGTGCTCACTATTAGAACAGGCAAGCAGAAGATCACTGATCAGATTGCGCAACTGAAGTACAAGGAGCCCAACTCGCCCAAGATCGTCGTCCTCGAGCAGGAACTTGTGCGCGCTGAAGCCGAGTCCTTGGTAGCTGAGGCTCAGCTGTCCAACATCACTCGCGAGAAGCTTAAGGCCGCATTCACCTACCAGTTCGACGCCATGCGCGAGCACTGCGAGAAGCTTGCCATCATTGCCGGTTTCGGAAAGCACCTTCTTGAGCTAATTGATGACAACCCGGTCACTCCTGGCGAGACTCGCCAGGCTTACGATGGATACGAGGCCAGCAAGGCGTAAGTTCTCCGTCCATGAATCAGTCAATGTGGACATTCAACTTACAACTTGTAGCATCATCCAAGACTGCGAGGACGCCCTCACCAATTGGGTCTCCCAGAACGCCTCCGTCTCCTCCAAGCTCTCTCAGCGCTCTCGCACCCTGTCTCAGCGTCGCCGTAATGCCACTCGCCGTGGTGATGGCGTTGATCTCTCCAACCAAGACCAGCCTCTCGACCGCGAGTCTGGGCTCTGGATTCCTGCCACCGAGCATCAGGGCAACGGCTACGACGACCGCGACGACATCGATGACGATGTCAACTCCACCATCGCCTCCGAGCAGCGCGGTCGCGAGGAGGAGAGGCCAATTGCAGCATAGACATCTGGCTTGTGACTTGGCTGGTCTTGCGCTCCCTCTGTTCTCATAATACGACGTATACCCCTGATGGAGCACGCATTGTCGGAGATGCTGCGGATATGAGCGTGACATATCAAAGTAATGTGGCTTGAGTGCCGGCAAGAGACCCCTTTTTGAATACACGACACTTTTCCGGATGGTCTTATAATACGGTGGATAGTCGATCATCTTGCAACGATAGCGTAATACAAATAATTTTTTCAAAGCTTTCATCAGATTGTCCTTCTACCTGCACGCGAGCATCACGAGCATTGGGTTCGGTTAGCAGATTGGTGCCATGCCTTGTTGCTTGTTGTATGAACCGAGAGCAGCGTCGTGCGCCAATAATCGCCTCGGCACGCCAGCACTCCCTTTGTACTTAGCTTAGCATACCACCGAATAGGACATGGTTTGTTGAAGTGATGTACGAAGTATAAGTTCTTTCGTCGTAATTCAGAAAACATGATTTGGCGAGGACGAGGTGCACCCGCGCCTTTGGATCCTTCAACTGTGCCGCGTTCCAACTTGAAGCAGTCACAGTCAGCATTCATATTTCCTCCTCTGCGTAACCTCGAATTTTCGTCCACTTCAAAAACAACAAGGCAAACGCGCGAATAAACCCAGAAATCTTGTTCATGATGATGACAACGATGGAGTTCTTCAACTTTCTTGGGGACATGAGCGAAGCCATGGCGCATCGGCCCAAACTCGCGAAAAAGGACGGAGCTCTCCGCTTCGGCATACTAGGAGCAGCAACCATTGCGTGAGGAGACTCCCTGCGTAAAGACTACAATGACGGTACTTGCGCTAACAAAACATGCAGTCCGCAAGCATTGATTTATCCTGCAAAATCGCACGCCGAGGTCATCGTCGCTGCTGTCGCTGCGAGAGACGAGAAGAGGGCGCAGGCGTTCGCGAAGAAGTGGTCAATACCAATCGTGCACAAGACGTACGATGGTGAGTCTAATTTGTACACTGCATTTTGCGAACCCATAAGTCGTGGCAATCGAGAGCAGGTCCTGACGATTGCAGATCTCATCAATGATCCCGCTCTCGACTGCATATACGTCCCTCTGCCCGTAGCTCTACACTATGAGTGGGCACTCAAGGCGCTCCAAGCAGGCAAGCATGTCCTTCTCGAGAAGCCGTCCGCAGCAAATGCAGATGAAGCAAGTGCTCTGTTCCGACAACCACTTCTTTCGCAGCCCAATGCGCCAGTCCTGCTTGAAGCACGGCACTATCAATTCCACCCTGCCTGGCATACATTCCTCTCGCTCTTCGATCCAAATGACGTCGTGGAAGCGAGTGCTCGTGTGTGCTGCCCTGCAACCATGTTTCCAGCAGGCGACATCCGCTACCAGTACGAAATGGCGGGTGGCACGCTGATGGATCTCGGCACGTATCCCATCAGCGCGCTCCGTGGCATCTTCAACGCAGAGCCAATCTCTGTGACGTCTGCGTTACCGGAGTTTCTGCCTGGATCTACTGACCACAGATGTGACAGGGCAATGGAAGTAACGTATGAATTCCCTGGTGGTCGCGTGGGCTCACTGAAGTGTGATTTATCAAACCGTGTCGAGCACAAGAAAGGAGGAGGTTGGTGGAGTTGGCTGTTCAATGGCTGGCCGTACGTCTCGGGAGACTTTCCGGGCTGGTTGAACGTTACGTTGCGTGAGAAGCAGGGTATCGAAGGCGATACTCAAGTCACGACGCAAAAGAAGATTGTTTGGAACAATTTCATGGGTCCGCACGTTTGGCATAGGATCGACATTAACACTACCACGACGTATCGTGATCAGGACGGCACGGTGTTGAAGACGGAGACCAGTACAGAAAGCACGAAGGCGTATGTCTGGCCTGAGGGACAGGGTGGCGAAGTGAAAGGCGAAGATTTCTGGACTGTAAGTGGTGAATATATGAAATTCATGCGAGACAAATGCTAACTTGGTG
>Ga0265798_10006335_pt1 | contig 15590 bp, 10 predicted proteins | sample P3T30metagenome_FD_192430 | JGI IMG/M metagenome (GOLD analysis project Ga0265798, IMG submission 192430) | Plant litter microbial communities from East Loma Ridge, Irvine, California - P3 T30 | ecosystem: Environmental > Terrestrial > Plant litter > Unclassified | place: USA: California... | reverse complement strand
ACATATTCGACCTACCCTTCTTAACACTCGACTGATCCTCATACTGCCCCACAGTTAGCCCACACCTAATTTCCCCACAATATTGATCACTCACCTGCAAAAACCCCGTAACATCCACCAACACCGTCCAACAATCCACCAAATCCACCACATCCCTCTCCATCCCCCCATCCCCACCCACAACCTTCCCCACACCCACACTCCTCTTAAACACCGCCACCATACTATGCCTATTCTCCCTCAAGAACTCGCGCGCCTGGAAAATAGTCTGGTCGTTCTGTCGTCCCCGTGCAATGACCGCCGCGTTGATGACGCGGAGGACAGACAGCATGAGTTGGAAGTACTTGCTGAGCGCCTTGGGGTCGTCGAATTCGAGGCCAATGTCAGGATCAACTGCGAAGACTTGCGAGTCGCGGATGGAGGAGAAGAGGCCTGCGTTTAGGACGTATGCGGCGCCGAGACGAGACTGGCATATGCGCAGCAGCAGCGCGAGACTAGCGTCGTAGTATGATAGGAGGGCGGGAACTTGTGGTCCTGGGGCGGCGCGCAGCTCCTCGGGGATGTGCTTCAGATTGTCGACAAGCACGCCGATGAAATTGAGCGAGAGGAACGTCTCCAGAATGTATTTCGACTGCTGGTGCGTTGCGATGGCTACCATGGCGTTGAGGAGAAGCAGCGCAGAGGACTTACACGTGCCTTGGCCGCTGTACGCGTCGTCGCATATTGTCTCGATGAGATGGCTGCCGCTGTTCTTGATGGCGCTGAGTGTGTGGCGCACGAGCAGTGTGTTTGTGGCTGCTTTGTTGACGGTGCCGTGGATGTAGCGGAAGCAGATTTGGTAGCAGTACTCTCGGAGCTCGGGTGTGGTGACATTGCAGTAGACGCCTGCTAGTGACGCGCAGAATAATTGCGAGAGTCGGTCGTTGGCGAAATCGCCAGTCTTGTCGAATGCGGTCGATTCGAAGTCAACTTTCTGTATAAGAGACTCTGCAAGACCGGCGAGCTGCAGGGCCGTGAAGATATCTGCGTTGAAGGACTGTTCCAGCTTGGGAAGGATAGCCTGCACAGTCTGGAGGATGAATGGAGATCGTGTGCCGTCGTCAAAGTCGCAGCCGTGGACTGCCAGCATGATCAGCTGTACCCACGATTGGAGGATGTCGCGGTGGTAATGAAGTAGCTGTGTCCGACAGTTCCAATCGTCGAATCTAGACAGAAGAGCAATGGACTCCTCTGCCAATCGCACTTCGGCCTTCATTTTTTCCTCGAGCGTATCGTTCGGTCCAAAGTTGTTGGCTTTTCTGAAGTGCTTCATCTTCAACAACAAGAGTTGCTCGAGTAGGTCCGGAGAATAGAGGACCATTCCATCCTTGTCCTCCTGACAGGACCGTAAATTGACGCCTTGGAAGAATGCGTGTTGATCTGGGATGGACTGCTCTGGATATGCGAACTCGATGAAATCGAAGAGGTCGAAGACGTTCCGGTTGGATAGTGTATCAAAGGGGGGACGTATAGTGGTGCCGAGAATGAGGGACTGTATTCTCGATCTCAAGCCAGGCATATTCTCTTTGACCGCTAGTCGCAATTCCCTAGATTCGTAGTCCAAGAAGGCGGCGCGTCGTTGCAAGAAGCCCCGCAGTGCGACACCTGGCGAACCGGCAAAGAATCTGGAATAGTCGAGGTCGACTTCTTCTAGCCCTTCCATCAGACACATGTTCTCCCAAACATCGTCGTAGCCAATGGACACCAGACTGGGTGCGACTGCAAACAGCAGTTCTTGGTTACGAAGCTCATCCATGACGATGTCACTTGTCAAAGGTGATCGCCAGAGCTTCTGCAATATTTCCCAGCAGCGTGTCTTGAGCGTAGAACGCCAAGCAAGGAATACATCGCCGTCGGATTCCGGATATTCTACTGCCAGTGCCATAATCCTGTGAAAGAGCGATTCATTGTTAGCCCATGGACTGTCTGGCTCAACACGTACGTTGCTGCTGCTACACGACAGACCGAGTAGAATGTGAGCAATAGTCGGTCTCAAAGATACTGCAGCTAGACAACCATTGAGGAAGTCGAGAATGTTCATCTTGATGATATATCCTTTTGCTTCGTCTCCCACCTCAAGCTCTTTTTGACTGTATTGCATCAAGCTTGACAGGGAGCGCCCAATACGCTCGGCTTCGCCGTCTTTTTCGAGTATGCCAACAATCTTGCTTCTACCCGATCGTTGGCCGAAACCGGCCGGTGAGACAGCAAGCTTCCTCGATGAAGCCATCTTCTGTAGTAATCGAAGGGATGCAATGGTGAGCACTGTGTGAGCGGTACCACAATAGAGTCCGAGGTCTACAATGATCTGTAGATTGTTGAGTACTGCGTCCTCAAAAGAGGCGATGGATAGGTTTGAGACGGGGAGATTCTGAAGAGACGGCTGTTGCTTCAGGATTGGACGGATGATGTCGAGATAAGTGGCTTGCAGTTTCATCACTTCGTCCATAACTCTGATGCTAAGCATCAGGGATTGCACCAAAGGCGAGTGTTCGAGTGCCGCATCCACCTCGTCATAAGCATAGTGTGATGATGCGAACAGGGCCTTCAGGACTTTATCGTTGAAAAGCCACTCCATCACGCGAGTGAAGGGATGAAGAGTGACGTAGACTGCCAGAGAGGAAGGGTCGATCACCGAGTCAACATCTATGCTGGATTTGTTTGCGAATACAACCAAATTCTCGTTGAAAGTAGACAGGCATGTCACCATAAACTCCAAGCATGTTGACCTCATGATGTTGCGTTGCGACGGGTCAAGCACTTCGGGACTTCGTTCCGCGAAGACCTGCTGCATGACGAAATCGATGTAGCATTCGATCCCGGGCATTCGCCGCGAGGACCCCAGCCCTTCAGGGAACGGCAGCGTGTCGTTCAATTCGTCGTTGGTCGAGTAAGGCACTACGAGGGCGTGGAGAAAGTTCACAAACGCTAGAGACTCGTCGTACCCATCAGCCAATGTGCTCCAGAACTCGTCTCGTGGGGAATTGCTCATTGCGGCACCTGGCTTGGAGCCCGTATAGAAGCCGGCCACGGTCCAGTCGTCCAGTATGTTCCACATTGCGCTGGCTCGCTGAACATCTTTGTCAACAAGTAGTGCCGTTAGCACACCGTATGCGCATGCACGGAGTCCGCTCTCGACCTTGTCTGTGCAAAGACCAAAGCAGATATTAGCCAGGTCGTAGTCTCTGGCGTCAAGGACCCAATTTCTTGCGAGCGAACTTTGCCGCCACACGTGTGCTACTAGTCGCAGATAGCTCTCCAGCATGGTGGCACTCTCGGGCTCGACGATCTGATCTACGGCATTTTGGGAAGGGCCGTATAGGCCGCCTTGTATCGCTTTCTTCGGTTCGCGCAGGTCTCTTTCAAACTCAACCAGTTCGTTGAAAATGTGCGTGTAGCTCAAAGAGCTCGTCCGTCGAATCTTGCCGGAAGCGGAGGCGCCCTCTTCTATGAGAAATTTGTGCGCAGAGTTGGCGTTATTCTCTCCGGACGAGATGGCGCGCAGCATTTCACAGAACATGGCGATACGGGGAGTTGGCTGGCGCTTTGCCGCCCACTGTAAGAAGCCGTAGAGATTGCTCTCTTTGTCGGACCAAAAGTCTTCAGCCGCCTCAGGACAGCCATCAAAGGCGTAGGCCACGATGACCATGAAACGCTCCAGGTGCATCGGATACTCGGTGACGGATTGCTGAAACTGCAGTTGCAGCCGTCTCCGTTGATCGTCTTCCTCGACCTTCAATCTTCGCAGCGTGTCGGGCATGTTAGTGATGAAGGAGTCCACGAAAGTCTGCAGTTGCTCCATTATGATTGCCTTGAAGTAGTCCTCAGGTTGGGGCGAGTCTGGACTCATAACGGCAGTGTCTTGTAGCAGGGTCGACAGCATGCTAGTCTTCTGTGGGTCGTACGCGCTAGTTGGACGGACATCCTGGCTGAAGGAGAGCATGAAGTGGAAGGATCCGTCGTCCAGTGTCTTGATGAAGACGTCAGAGCGTGTCGCGGCCTCGGCTTCGAAGTTGATGCTCTGCATGGCAGGATCCTGGGTGTTGGGGTCGATGTACCGCCCGCTGTACTCTGCCAACCACCAGGCCAGGACCGCGGCATGCAGGTTCCGCAGCACCCAGTTGTCGCTCTCTCGCCCAGCCATCAACTGCTCGTGTAGCTTGCGCGCATCTCGGAGGACAACGTTGGTCTCGGCGGCGGCCCAGGAGGTCAGTCGAAGGAGGATTGGCACGTAATGGATGGTTATGAGGTCGTGCTTATCGAGGGTCCGTCCTCTTGCAAGGAGCGAGTGGTAGTTGTCCAGATTGACGTAGCCAGCCTTGATCATGTGCGTGCATATGGCGGCCAGGCTCTCGTGCTGGCGCGTGAGCGACTTTTGCTGCTCCGTCATGATCTCCACGAAGACGTTGGAGGGCGCCTGGCCGACTACCATGGCGCTCTGCACGCGCTCGGCGATGACGTGCAGCCACTTCTCTATCGACTCCATGGACGTCAGGCACTTTGTCCAGAAGCCGTATGCGTTGGCCAGACTGCCCGACTCGTTCACGCCAACCACAATCTGCACCGCCTGCCGCAGCATGTCTATGGGCAGATCGCCGGGGTCTTCGGTGTCTAGGCCTGTCTGCATCAGGATGCGCAGGCACATGAGGACCAGTTCGCGGCGGCGGTGGAAGCGGATGATGGCAGTCTGCAGGCATGAGCGGCCCATTGCGTGCGCTGGCTTGGTGGCGCCGTGGAAGAGGGCTGCGGCGTCGAGCTCGTCCAGGTTGAGGGCCTCGGCCAGCTCGAGCGTCTGCTGCTTGAAGTCATCGTTGACGTCGTACTCGTCGTCGCCGATGGGGATCTTGCCGGAACTCAGCGTCTGCCGGCTGGCGTCACTCTTCGGCTTCTTGTCCAGCAGCGCCTTGAGGTCCTCCAGATGCGCCTCCAAGCTGCTGACCAGGCGCTCGACGACGGGCAGGCGGTGGTCGATGAGGAGGCACAGGTCGGCCTGGAGGCCCTCGAGCGAGGCGATGCTGTCGTGTTCAGCCATGGGAGCGTCGTGTGCGCGCCGTGAGCATCGTCTGCGGCAGCAATTGGGGGGTGAGGCGGGCGTGTTTGGGCGTGTTTTCTTTGACGGCGCCAGAGCTTGACTTTGGCGACGGAACGCGACTTCTTAGCGTCCATGTCATCTCACCTCCGCGTCGAGCTCCGCAACCACCACAGTGAAAGTGACGGTATTTACTGTACACGCCATACGTACGGTACGGCACTGCATGGGGCTGTATATAGAGGTCCGGGAGCTTATCTAATACGCATAAACTTCCGCATCGCTCCTTCCCACTGGCAATGCCATCCACTCACGCGCAGCACCACGACGCGAGGCACCGTGAGCCATGGGGGCGACCAACATCCAGGACGCGAAGAGTAAGCACCAGACGGGAGCCTTTCACTTACTTCATGCTGACAAGTTGCAGTCCTCATCCAGGGTTCGAGTGTGAAAGTGCGTACCGAAGGCGTGAAAGACCTCATCCACATCCTCAAGCACAACCGCGGCAAGCCCAGTCTCGAGGCCCTTGGGAACAAGGCCTACCTGGCGCTATGTGACGCCCTGTTTCAGCTGCTGCGCAACGAGCGCTCAACGTGGCTGCACAAGGGTGGGAAACGCCCGCTCCTTGTTCTGTCCGCTTCGGCACTACGCCTTGTCATTGCCACGGGTGTGCGCACCATCAAAAGCTCTACCGTCGAGATAATCATAGACACAGTCCTTGAAGTGCTTCCTGATGGCGACGGCACCCTCATCCAGCCGCTGCTCGAAGATCTGCCCAAGGCACTGCGCTCCCTGTTTGAGTACCAGCCGCACGTTGAGCGCCTCTCTCCCGAATGTTGGGATGCCTCAGTCGACTTCTGTCTTGAGTCGCTCTCTGGCTTCGTCGCATCCTCGGAGCCAGCAATTGAGCTTGCCCAAAGCTGGAGCACCACTGTCTCAAGTCGCGCGCGAACACCTTTTGAGTCAACTGACCTTACTTCATCCAGGGCCAGCCCTCGTGCACCAGTGGCCAGGACTAAGTCGGGCAATCAGGATGAGTTTTCGCACATTGCGGAGGAGTTTGTGCATTGCCTGCACGCACTTGTAAAGGCCTCGAATGCGCCCCTGCTAGACAAGGTAGAGGCAGTCCTGACAGTATTACTGCAGTACCTGAAACAAAGGACGGGGCGAAGTAGCGGTACCCGCGCTGCTCTCGCTGCCATCAACTCCATCTTGTCGCGCATTTCGTTGCAGCATCTTGAACTGACCAAACGCATCATACAAGAGCTGCTTCCCATCATGAAAGGGTTGTGGTCAGAGATTGTGTTACGAGAGGAGATCATCATTACACTCGTGTATACTGAGGCTCACCTCTGCAGTCTACTCACCGAGACGGACAGCGATGCAGTCGTATCTGACCTCGAAGCACTAGTCGAAGCCATGTACAATGAGTATCGGAAGAGGCAAGACACAACAGCTCATCAGTATCTAGAGGAAGACCATCTCTGCTTTCGCCATCTGGGGCTGGGCTCTCCAGACACCCATCCTTTGCACACCCCGTCTTTCTCCATGGAGACAGAACATCTTCGTTTCGAAGGCCTATGGGGCACTGTCTCCACCATTGCGCGATTCTCGTACATGCTGGACCAACGAAGGCGTGCCTCGTCTCATAACCACAATGATGCCGAAGACAGCATCAACAAGCGCCAGCGTGTTACTCAACTGTTCCAGGAGTATCTTCGTCATGTCCTTGAGCCTCGGTCAAACGCAAAGCGTGCGGCACTGCAAGTCGTCGCGTTCATGATCCAAGATGGTGTGGCCGGTGAGGATGATCTTCAGTCATTGCTAGAAAGGCTTACCTCATGCATTTCGGATGAGCATCCAGCGCACTCTGTATGGGCAATGATTGGTTTGGCAGCGTAAGTGTAAGTCTTTGAAGCAATGGCTGGTACTAATTTATCCAGGGCTGCTCTTCAGCGGACTGCGACCCACCCCATGCTTCAGCCCTACTGGATATCCGCATGGCAAAGTGCCTCACGAGTCGCGACATCGGTATCGAATTCCCGCGCCGCCTGCCACTTGATGGACACTCTCCTGAAGCTTCGCATCGTTCCCTTTTCCGCTGTCTCGGATACTGCTCAATCGCTACTCTTATCAATCGAGCTCAGTGGGCCTGCGTTGATCACAGAAACAAGCTCTTCTTTGCTTACCACACTGATGAAAGAGCGTGTCCAAGAGAATCCAACGCATTTCACTACAACTTCAGAACGCATCCTAAGCTGGCTCTTCATTAAGTGGACACCAAGTAAGTGCACGTCACGAACACTCTGTAACACCGTCTAATACCTGGAGGTCTTTGGTCTGATCGCACCTACTCATCGCAGAACGCAAATCACTGCGATGCTCGCGACGTCCTACGGCTGATATTCGCCTGCTTGGACAAGCCGTACTTTCCTCCCGATTCCGCTCCATTCCTGGTTCTGGGACCTATTGGACAAGCCCGACTGCAAGTACACCAAAGCAAAGATTTGTCACAGTATCTCCTACTGCTCAGCGACGAGGACTACTCTGCCGTCTCGACAGCGAGCCCCATGCCAGTCGCAGAATCTTCCTCCGAGCACCATCCGACACCACTCGACGGCCGAGTACTGGACTTTTGTCTGTCTGAAGTGGACAGAGCTCATTCCCGATGGCGGGATACTTCAACGACTGGCGTGCAGACAATTACCTCAGACATGATGCGCGTCATCACAAATCTATGCATCATCATGCCCGCTGTGGCATGCCTTGGAGATCCCGAAGATCGTCGCGTCAGCAACCTAGAGTCGCTCACTGGAGTCTTTTGTGAATCCTTTGTGGATAGCCTGAGCAGGCCCCAAGTAGAGCAATACAAGGTTGACGTGGTTCTCGACACGTGTGCTAGAAACCTTCCCAACATCAGGTCTCTGTCAAATCTTGCGCCGACACCCTTCAAACAGACAGGAATTCATCTCCTCGCACAGCATTTGTCCAGAGCTCTCGGTAGCAGAAGAGAGGTCAAACAGTCCTTCTATGCTGTCGACGACGATTTCATGGACGTTGATGACGCCGAGGACTCTCAAACGACGGCAGTCTTCAACGGATCTGAGATAGATGTTCCGCGGCACGATGTTCAAGCCGAGACCGATGCGCACGCTTTGCGTGCGTCTTGTTCTGCTTATCTCAAGCTTGTAGCGTCACTAAACGACGACAAGGACGCGGATCCGGCTCAGATACCTTCGGACTTTGTGGAATACCTTGCGCTTCTCAGCGAAAGCGAGCTCCTCTGGTGCCGCCAATTTCTTCGCGCTCTATGGAATAGCGACTTCCAACTCTCGCGCACCGACTGCTTGAATTTGCTCGGCCGATACAGCGAAGCTCTTATTGACCCCCGTGCTCGAGAATACAACACTTCAGAAGTCGCAAACGGCATGCTGGTCGAGGTTTTGATAGGTACCGCCACGATCTGGGGGCCTGATGCCATGGATCGTGAGGCGCAAGAACTCTATGAAGATGTCGAAGCCTTGTATGCCTACTACACCAAAGACATGGAGAAAGGCGGAGTGAGGCAATCTGCGAATCTTCAAAAAGTTATTGCTGCCTTCCTGCATGGTCTGCTCAAACACCATCCCGACTTTGGGCACAACCGCAAAATACCTTCTGTACGAACTAGCCTCTTCGAACTGCTAGCACAGGGCGAGATCGTTGTAAAGCATCACATCGCCGAACGACTACCCAGGATGTTTGAAGATTTCGTCCTCTCTGAACACGCTAAAATCTTGATCGACGTCTACGCTAACTTGCCTGGAGACGGAGATGGTATCGAAGGCATTGCGGTGCGATTGCTGGTGTTGTCGAAACTGGCTTCCAAGTGGCATACGCTTCTGCGCCAATGCGTCTACCTTATCTTTGCGACCGCAGGATCCGTTCAAGACGCAGGTCAGCATGCCCAACGCTGTATCTCGCAAGTCGCACAAGCTCGAGGCCTTGGTGACTCAAAAACCCTGTTCCGACTGTTCGCTTCACAGATCATTTTCTCGTGGCTGGATGGTGGCCATGTCTTTGCAGACATACCATACATCACTTTCGGTTATGTAACACTGGACGCATTGCTACGCGACATAATCTCAGAGGCTGTGGGCCAGGCTATGATGCGAGGACGAATAGCGGAAGTGGAGTACCTGGCCGAACAACTCGGAGTCGCTAAGGTCAAACTTCTGTCTTCGAACATGGCAATAGCCGCTGCATACACGATAGCTTGGGACACATGCAAAGGTTCTGCTCGCAACAAAGCTGAACCAAACAAGTGTAATCTTCTCAAGGACCTCGTTGGAAAGGACGTATACTTTGAATCGATTCAAAAGGAGTTTCCGCGGATATTGGGCTACATACTACAGACAATCGATCACGAAGAACGGTTCCCGACCGCCCTTGAGCGGAAGCCCCTATTCAGCGAGGCTGCCCGGATTATAGCAGCAATCACCAACATCAGTCAATCATCGCAAGATCTGAACCTCGACATCGAGCCTTCATTCTCTGCGTTTTACCTTCCGGATCAGCTGGAGCGTCTATGCAGGCGGACACCAGATGACGAGCCGGCCACGTTCTGGACGCCAAGCACGTACACCTTCGTAATGCGATCTCTTCTGGACCGCATTCATCCGGCTCTTGGCTCGCTCTATGCTCGTTCAATGATCCGAAAAATCAGGATCGTGGTCGCCCTCGCTGCGAGCGTGGCTCACCAAGGCTATCCGCTCCAGATGACCCTTCAGTCGTTGAGACCATTCCTCACCGATGTTCAATGCGCGGAGGACACTGTAGGTATCATGCAACACCTGTTTGAGCATGGCTCCGCCTACCTCAAAAAGCATCTTGCCTTCCTCACCGGTATCGGTCTTTCACTGCTGATATCTGTCCGTGTCTTCCTTGGCTCTACACAGGAAAGTACTACTCAGCAGTCGCAACACGTGTCAACAATGAATGCAGCCACTAGGTTCCACAACTGGTTGTCCGAGTATCTCAAGACCCATGCCCAAGCCATGGGTGCCAGCGACCAGTCCTCCTCTGTCAAGGCTTTTAGGTTGATCACGGCCGCCGCAGCTCAGGTCACAGCTGAAGGCAACTCGGTACGCGGGAGTGAGGAGAGCAAGCTGCTATTGGAGATCCTAGATGACGTTAAGTCTGGGCGCAAGCTCTTGAACAAGACGTCCAGGGATGTTGCTTTGAACTTGCTCTGTCAAAACTTCCAACCAGCATCGATGGCTCGTGATGATATACTGGGCCGCGACGAAGATGCTGCTGACTATGCGCCACTTGTGTGGGAGTCTTGTCAAAGAAGTGGCGTTGGTAGTGGCTACATGCTGTGGGCGGCCAAGGTCCTCGGGCGCGCTTACAGTGCGTACGGAGAAGTGAAGCGCAGTGCTACTCACTCGCAGCCTTGGGCACTTTCGACGCATACATCAAAGGATTCTCTTGGCAGATCCTCGCGGGAGGCCATAGTAGGAGAAGTCATCGACCTGTTCTACAGTGATGATCGCGCAGAAGTGAGCTTGGCTGAAGACGCTGTCCGTCATTTGATCTTGCGACTTCGGGACGCCGATCCGCCTTACGTCACGGAAATGGTCAGCGCAATTCCGGACGCCATTTGGAAGGGGGTTGGGCTTCAGATTCCCGAACACTCATTGTTCGCACCCACCACGGCCCCCGAGACACTGGAGCAGGCGATCAAAACTCCGTCGGCAAAGTCCGTGAGCGACTGGATCAGAGATATTGCTTTGGCACTTTGCAGAGCAGCAAAGCACGATCCCATACTTGGTGCTCTCTCTGGCCTACTCCATGGGATCGAGCATATGGCGGAGAGGATTCTGCCCTACATCGTTCATCTGGTGCTGCTGGATGAGTTCGATGGTCAGCGCAGCGTTCGTAGTTGCTTATCAACAGCGACCATGTCATGGTTTCACGACAGCGAATCCTCGAACGCTTCATATGTCCGCTGTCTTGTTCATGTCATACTCTACCTTCGAAGCCAACCTATACCCAAAGAAGACACTAGGGTCGACAGGGACCGCTGGTTGGAGATAGACTACTTGGGAGCATCCCAAGCTGCAAGCACGTGCGGGATGTACAGGAGCGCGTTGCTATTTGCGGAGACGTCTTCTGGCCAGCCCATCATCAAGAACAGCTCAAGGAGATCGTCTGTTCTGGTCGATGCTCCAAAAATACCAGTGGATCTCCAGCTTCGCATCTACAAGAATCTAGACGAACCCGACTCATTCTATGGTGTTGAACAAGAATCCAATCTTCTATCTGTGCTCGGTCGCCTGGAATACGAAGGAGACGGTGTCAAGAGCCTGCTGTTCCGCGGCGCTCGTCTGGACAGTCAAATGCGCCGACAAAATGCTTTTGATTCATCTGATTCCCGTGGTACAGTCAAATCGCTCATCATGCTGAACATGAATAGTGTTACGCATTCTTTGCTGTCTAATGACAAATTTCGAGACACCAAGGACGATGTCGTGAAAAGCACCTTACACACTGCGCGCAAGCTTGGTCAATGGGATATCAAAGCCCCTGAGACGAACCATACAGAGTCCTGTACCGTCTTCAAGGCGTTCCAAGGACTGCATCTTGCGAAGAATATCGTGGAAGCCAAGGCGAGCTTCGAGCGTCAGCTGTTGGCAACAATGAACTACTTGTCTGGCCAAGTCGATTCCCCAAGCCCGATCAAAGGCCGTCTCCGGACCTTAGCAGCTTTGACTGAGGCAGATGAAGTGATCAGAGCAGAGCGTTCAGAGTTTCTGCTAGACACGTGGGACCGTATGAAAGCCCGAGAAAAATGGATGCAAGCCGGGGAGTAAGCACTTCTTTGCGAATGCGCACAGAGAATGTTATTGACACAACCACAGATTCAGCGACGTTCGTCAGCTGTTGTCGTGCCGTGAAACTCTTTTCAGCGTTCTTGGGTCCAACTCGCTGCTCGTCGATTCTCTGCGGGCCAGGACCGGTACCATTCGCCATATGGAGGTCGAGGCACTTGTGTCTTCATCCGCGATCTGCAGAAGACACGGTGCTTTGCAAGAATCGCTTGCAAGTGTCACGTACCTCTCTGACATCGTCCCAGACTGTAAAGCTGTGGGTCTTGACATCGAGGCTACTGCCCAACATGAGGTGGCAAACGTGCTGTGGGACCAAGGCGAAGCCGAGATCTCTATTCGCATGCGCCAGCATCTGATAGACCACGCCGACTTTGACTCGCAGAATCTGGACCTTAGCCTACCGGGGCTTCTGGCTCGCCTCGTAAGTACTCTTTGCTTTACTCATCAAAGCTTTTGCTAACAAGCACAGGGACATCACCTTGCCGAGGCCCGTCTTGCGAAGCCCGATGACATCTTGCGCGAATACCTCGAGCCGGCAATCAGGGAGCTCAAGGGCGTTAAACAAGGATTGGACGCAGGCCAAGTCTTTCACGAATTTGCACTCTTCTGCGATAAGCAAATCCAAAGTCCGGAGGCTGCTGAAGACATGGATCGCATCAAGACAGTCATGGACAGGAAGCTGCAAGAGTACAACGAGTTCACGAAGCTGTCCAAGACTGACAAGAGCAAGAGCATGCGCGACACTTATCATCGAAGTGCGCGCCGGGCGAAAACCTGGTATGACCTCGACAACACGGAGTACGAAAGGCTTCGCAAGGGCCGGGAACAGTTCTTAAGGCAATGTCTGGAGAACTATCTCTTGTCCTTGACTGCTAGCGACGAGTACAACAACGACGCCTTGCGCGTATTCTCTTTGTGGCTGGAATACGCTGACACCGATCTTGCGAACGACGCTGTCAAAGCATACATTAAGAGCGTCCCAAGCGGCAAGTTTGCTTTGCTCATGAATCAGCTGTCTTCTCGTTTGCAGGCCGAAGAGAGCGAGTTCCAGAAGCTGCTTATGTCGCTTGTTTTCCGCATATGCCACGATCACCCGTATCATGGTATGCATCAGATCTTCGCGATACAAATGAAAGTGGTCGCCATGTCACGAGAGGATGTAGTACGCGCTAAGGATGAGTCTGCACGATCTCGACAAAAAGCAGCCACCCAGCTCGCAAAGGGGCTGAACGAGAACGAGAAGTCTCGGCCCTATTGGAGCTCTATCTCCCAATCAAACGAGATTTACCACAACTTGGCGATGTTCAAGGGTGAGAAAGAGAGCACTCAGCAAGGCCGAGAGCTCCCACTCGACCGCTACAAGGAGTCCAAAGATCTGGTCAGCAGAATACCGAAGCTCAAAGTCCCTCCGGCCACACTGCAGGTAGAGATTCGAGCTAGTAAGGACTACAAGGATCTGCCCAGGATACACAAGTTCAAGCCGACCATGAGCATCGCGAACGGTCTAAGTGCGCCTAAAGTCATCACAGCTATTGGCACTGACGGACTGCCGTACAAGCAATTGGTAAGTGCTCCCTATACTATGCCTCAATATCGACTAACACATTTAGTTCAAATCTGGCAACGATGACCTTCGTCAGGACGCCATCATGGAGCAAGTATTCGACCAAGTGTCGCGACTCCTCCGCGGCCACACTGCTACACGCATCCGCAACATTGGTATTCGAACGTACAAAGTTCTGCCACTTTCCACGCGATCAGGCCTGATGGAGTTCGTGCCAAATACCATCCCACTACATCTCTGGGTCATGCCTGCACACGAGAAATACTACCCCAATGACTACAAACCCGAGAGATGCCGAAAGGACATTGGCAACGCCCAGTCAGACTCGCTCACCACGCGCACAAAAGTCTGGCAGAAAGTCGCCGATAACTTCCACCCTGTCCTGCGGTACTTCCTCCTCGAGCGCTTCCAAGACCCCGACGAATGGTTCGAGCGGCGCCTCGCATACACACGTTCGACCGCCGCGATATCCATTCTAGGCCACGTGCTCGGCCTCGGCGATCGCCACTGCCACAACATCTTACTAGACGAGAAATCCGGCGAAGTAGTGCACATTGACCTAGGCGTCAGCTTCGAAGCTGGGCGCGTCCTACCCGTACCCGAAGTTGTGCCCTTCCGGCTCACGCGCGACATTGTCGACGCAATGGGCTACACCAAAACCGAAGGCGTATTCCGGCGCTCATGCGAATTCACTATGGACACGCTCCGCGAAGAGCGCGAATCAATCATGACGCTACTAAACGTGTTGCGGTACGACCCCTTGGTCAACTGGAGCGTCACGCCGACCAAAGCGAAACGCATGCAAGAAAACAACCAAGAGACCAACGCGACGACGCGCGGGGCTACTGTTGCACCACCGGCAGGCACGCCCGCGCCGTCGGGCGTATCGGCGGCTGAAGAAGTGGTTGTGCAGCATGAGAGTAATAAGAAGAGGGAGAAGGAAGAGCAGGCGGGGGAGGCGGGGAGGGCGCTGAGTGTGGTTGAGAAGAAGTTGAGTAAGACGCTGAGTACGAAGGCGACGGTGAATGAGCTGATTCAGCAGGCGGGGGATGAGAGGAATTTGGCGGTGCTGTATATGGGATGGGCTAGTTATGCGTAGAGATGCGCGGGTATATATCAGGGATGGATTTGAGCGCGGCGTTGAGAGGGAAAGGCGTGTATGGTAGTATCGCACATATCGTATGGTCTCGCAACAAAGATGGCCTGTCTGATACACTTCCTCGTTCCAGCCAGAACACCGGGCAGCATTCTCGTGCGATTTGCCTGCGGGTATACCTAGCGACATATCGTACGTTGACCTCACTGGTACCGCTTGCACTGCAGCAGGATGTGGACATAGCAACGGTCTCTGTGTCACCATGAGTATACTATGTGAGCACCGGGCGTCTGGAGAAAGGGGTTAGCATTGCGAGTGTGTCGTATTCTTCTCTTCTTCTTCATCATATAGGGCCGATCTATGTCGTGTCTTGTCGCAATGGACTTGGAGCTATATTATTCGACGGAGGTCAAGGAGGGTTCATATTGGGATCGGAAGGAGACCAATGCTGCGTTGAGGTACAGAGTCACAAACCGTGTCTCTTCAGGACGTGCTCAAAGATGGACGTCAAGGTACTGACAGACAAGCCATGTTTTTTAGACCGTGCTTGGGGATCGGCGAGACCAGTTTCCTCATGATGTTGGATATTGTATTGCTTGACCAGCTCTATGTTCAAGGCCCCATGAATGTCTCAGAAGTCGCTGGCGGCAGTACTCGAAGATATCAACAAAGCGTCTTCCGATCACGTATTTGACCGAGAAACAGACTCCGCAACCACGCATACTGTGTCATGGTGTTCCTTGTCTGTGATACCCCGCGCGGTGCTCTGACTGGCCCAGCGCCAATTGATGTGAAACGTTTTCGTGATGTCGCGCCGTGTTGATGCGGGTTGCTTAGCGCGTAGTGTGGTCGTCCCTGGCAACGCAACACCAAAATAGAGACACGATACAGCCACTATGACCACCAGGCCGCTCGCCTTTTGAACATCGCCATCCACAGTATTGCATCACTTTTTGGACCACTCGCAGCATCATCTAGACATTGGTCAAA
>Ga0265798_10006334_pt1 | contig 15592 bp, 20 predicted proteins | sample P3T30metagenome_FD_192430 | JGI IMG/M metagenome (GOLD analysis project Ga0265798, IMG submission 192430) | Plant litter microbial communities from East Loma Ridge, Irvine, California - P3 T30 | ecosystem: Environmental > Terrestrial > Plant litter > Unclassified | place: USA: California... | reverse complement strand
GGGTTCTCGACTGCTTGCGAGGGCGTGAGCGGGTTCCAGTCTGCTTCGCTGTAGGTGTGGTCGGGCCAGTTGCCCTTGAAGGGGTTGACGATTGAGGCGAAGGAGGAGGTGATTACGACGCGCTTGACGGTGGGGGCGGATTTCTTGATGGATTTCAGGACGCCGGTTGTGCCGATTATGGCTGGGTCGAGGAGTTCCTGTTGGGGAGAATGTGAGTATTGGGTTGAGAGAGAGAGGGAAACAATCATGTCGACACACCTTTTGCACATCGGTCACGTTGAAATGGAAGGGGCTCGCAGTGTGGATGACGGCCTCGAAGGGCGGGTCTGAGACGACGGCCTTGTCAAAGGCATTCTCTTGGGCAATGTCCTCTACGATGGCGAAGTCGAGCTTGTCTTTGCCGTAGCTGGAGTGTGCCTTTGCGATCTTGTCTGCTTTTTCTTGCGAGCGGACGGTTGTGACGACGCGGTGCCCGTTCTTTAGCAGGATGTCAAGCACGTGGGCTGCGATGAAGCCAGAGCCGCCGGTGAGTAGGACACGGGTCATGATTGTGGTGTTGGTGTTGTAGTGTTTGTGTTTGAGTGGTGAGTATATGGGTTGAAGGAGGACTTGGACAGGATAAGGCGTTTAGCTATATGGATCTAATTATTCCATCGTCAGGCAAAAGCAATGACATGATCATTTGTAAGCAGACGACTGCCTTATCTGCCTGTTTACATGGTAATCGGCAAATACATGTGAAGTTAGTTAGCTGTCATATTGATGATGATGATGCCATTCGATTGAAGCTCCCCACTTTGTGAAGTCAATTGCCGATGTCGCTTCCAAATCTTGAACTACCGCAGATTGGAACAAGAACAACTTGGGCATGTCCACGCGCATCACCCACATGTAACTTATGCCCGACCTGCTATATCGCGCCATCACGCTACAACCATTCAGGCAGCTCGCCGTGTCGTCGCAGCTCTTCAGTCGTTTGCATATCCGTCGTAGCCATGGCGCTGCCGCAGCTTCTTCTTCCGACTCCTTACACCACTCCCAGCCCACGGTGAATGAGGACAATCCGCCATCGAGACTGCGCAAACATGGCTTCAAAAGTCTACCTCTGTCGCCGCTCATGCATACCGAAGACGCGTCAGCGCATAAACGCCGTACACAACCATCGGCGGACGAAGCCATGAAAGCCTTCCAAAAAGAAGTAGCAATGAACCCATACGGTTTGTCCACATCTCCTCCCACCTCTATCTCCCTCTCTCCTCCATCTAACAATCACCCTCAAGCACAAGCTCTAGCAACGCCAGTCCGATACTGCAGCATAACCCTAGCCAACCTACCATCCTACTTCCTCCTACCCTTCACAACACTCATCGAAAAGACCCCAGCGCCCGACGACGCAAGCACACAAACGCCCCAAGTCAAAGTCCGCTTCCAGCCCGGCCGCTCCTCAGATCACCCTTCCAAGGAAACTCTCGCCCAGACGAGCTACATCATCAACCGGCAAGACGCCGTGCGCCACCTTTCGCGCAAGAGGCATTGGACTTTCCTCGTTTTGGAGAGACAAAAGGCGAAGGTTGCGAGTATTGCGCGTCGGAGCTCGAATTCGCAGAAGCTGGTGCAGGATTTGTGGGTTTGGGAGAATCAGGTGGACGCGATGGGCGAGTATCTGGAAAGGAAGGTCGTCGAGGAGGTCGTGCGTGCGTCGAGGACGGCGACGGATGCAGAGCATGATACTTCTTCGGAAGTACTCGAACTGAGGTTCCTTGCGGTGGACTCGGGAGATGTTGCTACGACTACATCAGGAGAGGCCGACACAATCGCGTATGACCTGACTACTCTGCTCCCGTCCGAGGCTCTGGACAGTATCGCAAGCCACGCCGTACGCGATGTCACGGCGGGTGTATGGAAAGTGAAAGGCTCACGTTCATTGCCCATTCGCCTGGCGATTGAGAAATTGAAGAGCTACAAGGAGTCGAACGAAATTAAAAAGGCACTGCCCATGGCCCAGAACCCAGCCGGTTCACGAGAGGCGAGATTGGCGAAACTCGGATCTCGGTCGGGAGAGGGAAAGGAGGAATCATGATATTAGCAGTAGATGTAGTATTGGCAGCAGTGAACGAAAAGAGTAACAACAATCCCAAAGTCCCGCGGGAGGTCTGATCGGCGGACCGCAGTCTTCTCGTTCGAACGACGATGAAACTGGGCCCCGGAGCGAACGCGGATGTTGCGATTTCGATCCCCGCAAAAATCTAAAGGTGATGGGCGTGAATGCTGGCGCGCAGGTCAAAGGGAACGCGATCTGAAGACAGGACGATTTGATCACGTCTGCTTCACGTCTTCGGGTGCAGTCGGCTTGAACGACCGGGTCTTTTTCGATTAGGATGTGAGAATTATTAGCGACACGGTCAAAAACACCTAGGCACGGCATCGGTACCTATCGGTATGTATTCGTCTCCTTTCTTCTCCTTCCCCAGAAGGACATGAGCCTCGGCGTGTGGGGAAAGGGCACGTCACGTCAGAGCCACAGAGGTGATCGACATGTGATGCCGTAGCTGTTCCTACTGCGAGCTTGTGATAATTTGTTTCTTCAAGCTTGCATAGGTAGAGATGATACCTTGGGGAATGAACAAACTGCGGTACAACATTAATGTTTATCGACAGGCCACTTCTATTAGACAGGACATAAACAATCCATCGACTTCACTCCACACGCACAAAGTCATTCAAACACCACCCGACTCCAATCCCTCGTCATATCCTCAGAACCCTGCCGAGACAGCTTTCCCACGACCCGAGGTAGACATCCGTTCGCCCACCCGCTCGTCCTGTCATCCTCTTCACTCACCCACCGAAAACCAGTCACGACCAAACTCCGAGTAGTCGGCAGCCCTGTGCTTGGCCTTGGGGTGGGAGGGATAAGAAAAGGTTGATCTTTCTGTCCCATCTACGTAATAAGAGAGAGGGAATGCCTCGCGTGCTGTGGTTCCTGATCTCTCTCTCCTCTCCAAAAAGGTTTGCGAGTTACTTACTTACTTTCTTGTCTCCCTTTGCTATCATTCCTCTTTTGCTATACCTATACCTCCTCGTCATCCCAAACCATCTTACCTTGCATCGTCTGGTTTCGGTCTTGCCATCTCTTTGAGAAGGAGAGAAAAACAACAACACTCCTAGAGTCGTCAACAGGAATAGAAGGAATTGGGACCCCCAACAACCAGAGACGGAGACAATCGACATAAACAGGCTCTCTCTCGCATGAGCAAGACCGCCTCCGACAACACACCTCCCCCACCACAAACCCAACCATGTCCGCCAAAACCACAGCCGGCCCTGCCGGCAAGAAACCCGCCTCAGCAGCCACAAACCTCATAGCCGGCGGCGGCGCCGGCATGATGGAAGCCCTCGCCTGCCACCCGCTCGACACAATCAAAGTGCGCATGCAACTGTCGCGCCGCGCGCGCGCCCCCGGCGCCAAACGCCGCGGCTTCATCACCACGGGCGCCGAAATCGTCAAGCGCGAAAGCCCGCTCGCCCTCTACAAAGGCCTCGGGGCCGTGATGACGGGCATCGTGCCCAAGATGGCCATCCGCTTCACCAGCTACGAGTGGTACAAGCAAGCCCTGGCCAAAGACGACGGCGTCATCACGGGCAGCAGCAACTTCCTCGCCGGCCTGGCCGCGGGCGTCACCGAAGCCGTCGCGGTCGTGTGTCCGATGGAAGTGGTCAAGATCCGCCTGCAGTCGCAGTACCACAGCATGAGCGACCCGCTCGACGTCCCCAAGTACCGCAACGCCGCCCACGCCGCCTTCACCGTCGTGAAGGAAGAAGGCTTCGGCGCGCTCTACCGCGGCGTCTCCCTCACCGCTCTGCGGCAGGGGACGAACCAAGCGGCCAACTTCACCGCTTACACCGAGCTCAAAGACCTCGCGCAAAAGCGCTCCGCGGATCCCACCGCGCAGCTGCCCGGCTGGCAGACTTCGATCATCGGCCTGATCTCGGGCGCCGTGGGGCCCTTTTCCAACGCGCCCATCGACACGATCAAGACGCGTCTGCAGAAGATGCCCGCGGAGCCCGGCCAGAGCGCGCTGGGCCGCATCACGGCGATCGCGTCGCAGATGTGGAAGGCGGAGGGCATCAGTGCGTTTTGGATGGGGATCACGCCGCGGGTCATGCGGGTTGCGCCGGGGCAGGCGGTGACTTTTACGGTTTATGAGTATTTGAAGACGAAGCTGGAGAGGACGAGGGAGATGATGCCGGGGGACAAGTATGAGGAATAGGAAGGTTTGGTGTCCGTTGCGTGGGAGGAAGGATATCGAGGATGGGCGGATGAGGGTGAAGAAGAAGAAGAAGAAGAAGAAGAAGAAGAAAAGATACCATTGGAGTCCGCTTTAAAGTTTAGCATATGGCGTGTATACACCTCTTTTTCGTTGTTGACATGTACCTACTTGTGCCACTCATTGGTGCTGTGCCATGCCTCAACGGATGGACCCCGTCGGTCGTAGGAAGGATAGTGGCCAACTCTCATCCATGACTGGACATGGATGTGCATGCTTGCAGCCTTGTGTTGCACGCCCTGGCCGTGAACTTGCCTGGACATGCGATGTTGCCGGTCTGAAATCAGCAGCGATAGCGTCTCCGGCTCTGTTCAACCCATGTCATAGCAAAACTGCCATCGGCATTGCTGCTGATAGATGCTCGAATCGTCGCAGAGTTGAGAGCAACAAGCCGCACCTAATCTTCAAGTGCATTCTTGACCGTCTTCTTCGCCAAAAAAAAATCAAAAAAAAAATCGTCTCGTTGCCCATCAAAACTGATCTTCACAACGGTTGGTTTTCCAGACAACGCCGTTCATATCTCGTCAAGTTCATAATCATTCAAGTGCGGTCTCGTCATGCCATGCGAGCTCAGAACACCGCTTTAATGTTGGTGAAGAGCCGCGTGAGCCACTTCATCCTGCAACTGCTGCTGTAACTGCCGGTCGATCTGTGGCGGCTTGTATCCACGTAACAAGCTCTGGTTGATCTGAGGTGCGTACTGCGGTAGCGGCTGCTGCCGTTGCAACAAAGCCATGTCCAGCATCATAGGGATAGTCGTGCCGACTTGGGTCGGCGGTAGCGACAGTTCCGATGGAGTCGGTGATACGGCAGCGTTCTGGGTTTGCGTCTGCGCCTGCTTCTCTCGACTTTCAACACCGCTCTGGCCGTCGTGATTGCCGGACACGCCAGGCGGCTTCTTCCCAACCCGAAAGGCATCCAGCCGGACTTGCTCCTGGGCCTCAGCCGGGTCGAGTCGCTCGCCTCGCTCCTCGGCTTCGATGACTTTGAGCCATTTCCGCTTGATTTTGGAGCAGGTCGTCGTGCTGCAGACCATGCCGAAGCGGTCGTGGATGAACCAGACCATGTCGTCTAGGTAGCGGTCGCGGTTCGAAGGGTCTTGGAGCCAGGTGCGGATTTCCTGATGAAAGCATGCATATGTTAACATTTCCTTTCTTCTTTTAGTCCTTGGCCTTGTTCTTGTTCGGATCGCAGAGAAATAGATTCGTAAGACATTTTTCGCCCGTTGCCACATCTAGGAACTCCGGGCAATAGCACTTTGGGCTGACGATCGAACCAAAGGCAGGCTGCTTTCAACACACTTACACGCTCCTGGTCAGCAGTCATGACCTTGGGCCTGCCATTCTTCTTGTTGGTCTCCGGTGGGGCGTAGGCGGTCCCGTGCTGTTGCAGGCAGCGCTTCATGCGGTAAATGGAGCTGCGGCCAACTTTCAGGCGGCGGTGGATGGTGGTGGGGTCTATGCCGGCTTCCAGGAACTCGATGATTTGCTGTTGGACTTGGGCGCTTTGCTTGCCGCTGCCGGGCATTATTATTGTTGATTGTGGTCTTGAATAAAATAACAGTCCCACGTCTTTCGTTATGCTGAGTTGGATCCTTGGCTGGTGAGTCCCAGGTATTTCGCGATGCGAGCTGGGCTGGAGTGGAGAAAGAACTCGATTTAGCTTGGCCTTTTTCCATCATTTCATTCCAGCAGCCGAGTGCAGTACCTTCCACACATGGAAAGCTACGTCGCTGACGGCAAAGTGATATGCCTAATCTGATATGGACTCAGTCAGCTAAGGCAACAACCTGATCACACCTAAGGCAACACGATCTCGCAGGTGGGTCTGTTGGTAGTCAGCCAGTCTGTAAGTCAAGCTCGTCGTACGCCTTCTCCTTCTCGGTGGGGGTGGGGTAGCCGAAGCAGCTAGCAAGACGAGGCAGACATGGACAGCGTAGGACAAACTCACATGTCTAACCAGGTCAAACTCGCCGCAGGGTGTATGTACACCTATGTAAGTCTCGGCGCGCGGATCGGAGGCATTCCGTAGGTGTCCCGTCCAGTGACTCGGCCGCCCGCTCGATAATACACATCTGTGAACACCACCTTCCGATCCGGTCTGTTTGACATGATCCAAGGCCTAGCAGCAAAGATGGCAACAATCAACATATCCGGCATTGCCGTGCCCCGTCTATCGTTCGGCCTGGGCTCCTTGATGGAGTGGGCTCCGAATCATGCCTATCCGCTGCCAACAGACAGCAGCGTCCAAGTCCGCCAGGCCATAGAGGCAGGATTCCGCCACTTCAACACCGGCGACCTCTACACCAACAACACGAGTGCCGCGCAAGCGCTGCGTGAAAGCGGGCTGCAGCGCTCGGAAATCTTCTTGTCTCTCAAGCTCAATACGTTCGCCGTGTTGGGTTGCAATGGCCGCGAGCACATGATCTGGAACGCAAAACAGGAGATCGAGCGCTTCGGACTAGAGGGTTACGTAGACGTTTTGCAGCTGCACTTTCCTCCACGCTCGTACGTCGGGAACTTGTCCACCCGCGAGGCGTGGCGCGTGCTCGAAAACTTCAAAGATGAAGGTCTGGCTCGCATCATTGGCGTGTCCAACTGGTGAGTTGGCGAAAGCCAGGCATCGCACCGGAAGGCTTGACGTCAGATGCTGATGAACTGGATGCTTGCAGCACCGTGGAAGACTTGCACGATATCTTCGACGCCAAAGATCTGAAACACCCTCCTCAGATCCACGAGTACGAGTTCAATCCTTTCCTACTGCACGATCCCAAGTTCCAGGAGCTCCGTGAATACGAAGTCGAGCGAGATGTGGTACGCATGAGTATGTTCGTCCTATAGACCATGGCTTTGTCGAGTTGACTGACCAAGCTCTAGACTACGGTATTCTGACGGCAATATCTGGTCGTTTGCCCTCGAGTAACACAGCCTTGGTCAAGGCACTGGAAGATCAAGCGACACGTACAGGCATATCGACTGGGGATCTGTTGCTCATCTGGGCATACTTTTGCCTCGGCGGGATTGTGGTGACGACCTCGACGCGTGCAGAACGCCTTGCGACGATCTTTGCCCTTCTTGCGTCTCCAGAGGCACCGGTTGGTAGAGACGTCTTGGATGCCGTTGAGAAGGCCGCTGCAAGTGACGGATGCGAGGGTAAAGTGTTCTATGGACATCCACACATGGAAAAGGCCCGCTTGGAGACGATCAAGGCGCAAGGAGGAGTCTCCTTCTAATTCACGGCCTGAAGTCCAGACGTATGCATCAAGCCAGTGTTGGCATCCGAAGCATTTTCCAATTTTGCTGGAGATGAAAACCTAGGGTCGGAATCCATGTCCGGTTATCAAAAGACTTCCAACTCGAAAGCTCCCTCCCTAGATGGTTCTTCTCCATTTCTCACGTAGCAGGAGACCGCCGTCTCTGCTGCGCGCGTCCGGATGCTCGGATTTGGTCACTTCCGGGCCCATACCCAGATTAGTTACCCATCATTGTGGGGTACTCCGACAGGATGAACCGTTGCGAGAGACCGTCCCCATCGATAGCCCGCGACTGGACGGGCTAATCTAGTCGTTGGGTATGGAGAGATACATGGTGGCGTGACTATTTCTATCGCCTTGTTCCCCAATCCCGAGTCAAAGAATCTGTTCTTGACGCCATATCATCAACAATGTCGTCGACCAACTCCAGCATCAACGAAAACGAACCCGGAAAACAGGGCCGAATAAAGGTCGCTATCATAGGAGCAGGACTCTCCGGTCTCGCCGTCGCCAACGGCTTGCTAAATGATCCGTCTGGCAGATTCGACGTCCAAGTCTACGAGCGCGACACTGTGGCCTTTGACTCCGAGCGAGGCGGCTACCAAGTCCGCATAAGCTCCAACGGCCTGGGAGCACTGCGATCCATCGCCGACCAGGAACTCTGGACCTCGCTGCAAGAAGTCTGGGAAGGCGACGATGCCAAGGCACCGGCATTGGTTGACCCCAGCACCTTCAACGTCCAGATCCGCCTCGCAGACCTCAAGCTATACCCCAAGAGCCATCCGGTCTCACGCCAGCTTTTGCGCCACGCCCTGCTGCGGCCGCTGCTCGCCACCCAGCGCGTGCATCTCAGCCACAAGTTCAAGAACTTCACGCTCCTCGAACAAGACGGCGGCGGTGTGCGGCTGCATTTCGCCGACCGCGAGTCCGCGAGCGCCGATGTCCTGATTGCTGCCGACGGCAGCGGCAGCCAGGTTAACCGTCAGGTCGGCCTGAACAACAAGATCAAACTCAAGGAATGGATCTTGATCCAATCGCGCGGGAGTATCGATAAGGCGACCAGAGACAAGCTACCCAGATCGTTGCTCGAATGCGGCTCTGTGTTGACCATGGGCGGCAAGGAAATGAGCGGGTATGCGTCCGTGTACGCTCGCGGGAAAGACGGTAAGGACGAGTATACCTTGTTCTGGTCAGCGGTGGTACCGACCGCTCGAGGCGAGCAGCTCTTGGCCAAGGCAGGCAACGATCCCCAGAAGGTCGTTCCTCTTTTTGCCGATTACCTCCAGGACGAACTCGGGTATGGAGAGATGCTTCCGTTCATCGTTAGGTCCGCCACTGATCTGCCACGGACGGGAATTGTGAGCAGCTCGGTGAGGCCGAAGGGAGACTGGCGTCGGAGCGATGTTAGAAATTCCCGAGTCGTCTTGCTAGGTGATGCCGTGCATCCGATGACGCCCGGGCGAGGGATGGGTGCCAATCAGGCCCTCACCGATGCTGGAAATCTGGTCAAGCTACTGATCGCTGCCGACTTCGAGGGAGAGGTGCCGACAGACAGCGAACTTGCTGATCTGGTACGGGAGTTCGATGCGGAGATGTATCCGAGGGCCTTCAAGATGGTGGCGGCCAGTGAGGAGATGATGGGAATGGATCTCACAAAGACTGCAGGCCGGCTGTTGACCACGGGTGTCTGGGCTGTCATGACTGTGCTGGGATGGGGCGTGTCGGTCTTGGAAGCGCTTGGCCTGATGGCTCCGTCCTCGTTGTAAAGACAAAGTGTGTTCTTCACCTGAGTCATGATGTTCAAGCCGAGACTGTATGCGAGTATTGTGTCCAAGTCAGGTTGTGAGCAATATGCTCAGTTCGGTTCAGATCTATACGCATCGGGCGTACCGGAGCCCATTGGATGCAACGAGTCTGGGTGCGCCTCAACTTGCCTAGCACTTTGTGACCGCCTTCCCTCCACGATGTTACGGAGTCTCCGCAGCTACAACGCCGCATGGTTTCGTCTTGAATCTTATGGAAGTGTGTTCAGGAAACATCGTACACAACTCGGTCTAGAAACAATGTTTGACCACTAAGGATCCTAGCAGTCACGATTCGGAAGTTCGGGTGCTGAACAAACCCGGATGAGGGCTTTCGGAGTCGTCCCACCGCAGTCCCGCGAACCGTCAATGTACCTCTTATTTACTAACATGAGATAGACGCTGTTCGTGGTTTGGAACCGGCACATCTTCCTTACAGACTCATTCACTCAACGATGGCTACGACAATCGAGTGGTTCGGTAAGTCGCCGTGTGCTACACGTCAGCGGGCTGCAGAATGAGCTTACCCGATGCTGATACCTATGCACCACACAGGCGCCACGACTTTCAGACTGAAGACCTGTGGACTCACCATCTTCTTGGATGCGTGGCTGGAACGCCCGAGCATCTTGCCCAAGTACCTCGACATCGAGCATGTCACCGACGCAGATTATATCTTCATCTCTCACGCGCACTTCGATCAGTGAGTAAAGCTCAGAATTCCCCCCCCCCTCACGGGCCTCCCGTCTGTATCTCGACGACGACGGACGTTGACTTTTGTTTGCAGTCTTCCAGGTGCTGACAGGATAGCCATCAAGACTGGCGCCACTGTCGTGGGCAATGGCGAGGCGATCAACGTGCTCCGCGCAGCAGGGGTACCAGAAAACCAGCTGGTACCAGTCTCTGGAGGCGAGCGGGTTCCTCTCTTCACCGGCATGCTGCGTCAGGCGGCAGTTCGTGGTGAAGTCGAGCGTACCCCAGGGCCTCCAGGCGCACCTCCGATGCCTGATACGAGGCTCGCCGTCGCTTCGGTCCATGTCTGGCCTTCTCTACATTGTCTCATGCCAGGGACTTCCCACGCTGATGTGCCGGAAGTGATGGACACAGGAAAGGTACAAAAAAGCTACCATACCTCTAGCGAGGCTCGGACACCCGCGAAACTGCTTGAGCCTTTGCTGACATTTCTTTTGCTTTCTCGAGCGTACAGGAGTACATCGGAGGCGCTAGCCAGTACGCCTGTACCTTGGACATAACGTTCGGCATGAAGTACGGTCTGCTCAAGATCGGCGAGCACATGGCCCGCGACGCTATGGACGCCGGCATGAAGTCATTCGCCGATTACATCCAAGGCCCGGCTCGAGGATGCATGTCGCACTTCGACGGCGGCCAGCTGGTTTTCAACTTCTTGCTGGGAGAGCACAAGACGCTCATGTGGAGCGGTCACTTGGGCGGGTATGAAGGGGTCTTGAAGGGCATCGAGCCGAAGCCAAATGTTCTCATCCAAGCCATTGCCGGGCGTGCCAACTTGAATGGGAGGCCGTATGATGGTTCTGCTGCTCAGTTTGCGGTGGATGTCTCGCGTTGGCTTGGTGAGCCGGAGACGGCGATTTGGTGTTTGCATGACGGTGCTCCGATCAAGCCTTGGAGTGTAGATGTTGGCCCTGCCACTAGACTGCTCGAGGAGCAGACTCGGTCTAGGGTTGTTTCTCTGGAGTTGGGGAAGTCGACGGTACTGTTTTGACGGGTGTTGTGATAATGTCACTCTTTCTGCAGTATGTAGGTATGTAGACTATACAGTCTGAGAGGTCCCTTGGTGGTTGGTCTCGACCCTTTGTTCCTTCCCCGCAACTCCGCATTATGTGCATATTTCGTCCAATGTGTCGGGCACCTCCACCTCCACCTCCACCTCTACCTCCTCCTAAACACTTCCACCCACCTCCCAAGATGCCTACAGCAGGCAGCCCAGCCTCTCTGGAATGCCAGCAGTGTGGGCAATCGTTCCGCCGCCGTGAACATCTGAGTCGGCACTCGGCTCGACACTCTGGCACCCGGACCTACGCTTGTAATGTTTGCAAGAAGAGCTTCTCACGAAGGTGTGCCGTGCCGAACCTCGACACCTGGCTCAGACACTTGTCACACTCCGCATGTCCGCTGCGAAAGAGCACTTCCAGGCCTCTGAAATTGCTGACTGCTTCACATTTCTAGGGATACCCTGAAACGGCATGTTGGTACTCACGGTGTTGCGGCCATTGCCGCATGGACCGCCGACCAAGATCCACGCAGCCATCGGCGCGCCTGTGAAGCGTGTGCTCGAGGAAAGCAACGCTGCGATGGCAACGGCTCTGGCTCAATGCCGTGCAGTAAGTGCGCTGACAAAAACCGTCATTGTGTCTATCCTGCCTCGTCAGTTCCTGAACATGATGCGAATGGCGAGAGCGAGATGACCTACAGTCACTCGCCTTGTCATCTAACCCAAGAGGACGAACCTTTCAATGCTCAGGCCACTGAATCACTCGCAACACCAAACGTACCAATGGCCAACGTCGGCGATGGAGAAGGGGAATCAGTGCAGCGCGATCCACCCCAGCAGACGGTAGCAATCCCTACGAACGTTGACGTGTTCTCGACTCAACTCGATTACGGGCTGCCGTGGGATGATTTTCTTGCATTGCCCCAGTTCTTGTTTCCCGTTTCGCTACCGCACTCTCTCGATGCTGGATACCCAGAGAACAACTGCTTCGGGTTACAGCAAGATCCACAACACAATCACAACTTGGATACGCTGGTTTTCGTCGATGACTTGCCTGCAGAGGCCTTTCACGAAGCAGAATCCATGACAGCCGAAGAGGATGACATTCTAGTGGCGGAGTACATCCCCCATGTGCCCCCTCTCGGCCTTGACACGCGAGCTCACATTGTGCAAATGCTAAAGATCGTGCTGCGACCCAGTCAGACCACAGATTTGGACAGGACTTTTCCTACTTTACGCTATCTGGACACATATGTGCAGCTGTATTTCGAGCACTTTCATCCTCGCATGCCCATTCTCCATGTTCCGACGTTCTGCACATCACCGAAAACCTGGTTGCTCGTGCTTGCTGTCATGTGTATTGGGTGCGATTACTCAAAAGCCAGTCTCAAATCAGAACACAGAAGGCTTCTTCAATCACTCGCTCAGCAGGTTATGAAGACCGATGTAAGTCCAGGCCATGAACGCTCTTCTCGTCAGGCAGTGACTGACAAGCTGCTTGGCGGCTGTAGGTAACCAGGTGTCGAGACGTTGATATCTTGACTCTTGCCCAGGCAATGTTGCTATTCCAGCAAGTTTGCCTGTCAATTGGTCGTCGGGATGCCCTCGTAGACGTGCAGCTTCACCGGAACGTACTGGTCACCCTTTGCCGCCAATTCATTGCACAAGACGGCAACCCGTTGCACAATCACCTTGTTCCCGAGACCACAAATCATACTTGGCTTCAGTGGGTGAGAAGCGAGGCTAGACGACGTCTGGTGTACTTTACGTGGTGTAAGTAGAGTCTTACCCGTCGCGTAGAATCTGCTGACAAAACTAGTGAGCGAGTGCTATCAGGCAACATTTTTCATGCTTCCTCCGCTACTTTCGATACATGAATTGCAGATCGCGCTACCTGGAGCTGAATTGGACTGGGCTTCGAACTACGAAGAACAGATTTGCCGAGCGCCACCCTCGTCAATGAACTCTATCTGTTCTGCGATTGCCCGTGTCGGCGCCGGAACTGCAGTACAAGCAGACTCCGAGCATCCAACTCAGCTGATAACTCTCTTCACGGCTTTTGGGCAGCTGGTCGCCTCACAAAATCTATCACGTACCATGGTGCTATGCTGCGAGGAGGGTAACAACGTGAGCGCCTCCATCGTGGATCCGGCAGATACATTATGGCAAAAGTCTTTTGACGCTCTCTCCAAGTCAGGTTGCTCCCAGCCACTTAGTCAAGCCGCACAAGACGCCAGGCCCGATGCATTCGCCGCGTCAGCGCGCCTGCTCACCATCCTCGCATGCACGCCTGCCAGGTTGCTGTATCCTTTCAGCAAGTGGCAAACTTCGGCACAAGGTTCCGGCAAAGCTCGCGAGGAGCTACTGAGCATCCTGAGCAATGATATACCACGTGCGAGACACTGTCTGTATTTATCAGCCCAACTCTTCCGCCACTTCCGGTCCATGCCAGCTTCAAGCCATTTCGACACGCTGGCACTCCTTATTTGCGTGCTCTATCTCGTGGCATATATTGAACTCGTCGAGTTGCAGCGTCCGGGCATCGCTTCGAGAGGAGACAACGCCATAAGCGTCATGAAGGTGATCAGACTGGACCGGGCACTCAGCGACGACGAACGCGACGATTGGTTGAATGGCAGATCTCGATCCAGGCCCTATGTCACCGGACTTGGTCTCCTGGATACTGATCGGAGCGTAGCTCGATTGCTCAAGGAAGCCTCGCGGATCACGATGAGTAACAGTGCGACATCGACGCTGGCCGAAGCAATGTCAGGCATGCTGGCTTCTTTGGCTACAGGGAGGTCGCCCGATTTTTCGAACGATCAATTGGAACCCTTTGGTAGTTCGAGCAACTGTACCTGATCTTGGGAAGCCAAGTCGACTCTAGTCTACAATCAGACCGTTGGAAGCTTAGGCTGCAAGACTCTAAGAAAGATGGCAGCCTGTTCAGTCGGCCCGTTTCCGTGCCAAGGCTGTAACTTAACGGGAGATCTGATCGGATCGGATGATATAACTCCACCCTCAACTTCAACTCCAGCCTACAATTTACCTTTCAAGACCACCTCTTCTCGTGGTAAAAACTCTCCTCGTCAACAATGGCTTCCATCGAACGTATACCATGGGGCTCGCTACCGCTGGAACTTTACATACTATCACAGTGGGCCAGCCTTCCAATTGACGATTTTGACAAGCGCAGACGCCAGCTTGCACAGCAATTCACCGCAATCGGAGATTCCGGCCGTTCTGTAGGTACTCGTTGCCGGTGCTGTCATATGAGCTGTCTTCTGACGTACAACAGCACCTGCAGCAGCTGCACGTCGCTCGCTTGGCTGGCCGATCTGATCTTGAACTACCACCTCAGGCGGAGTGGGAGAGCATCCTAGCGCCTTTACGTACAGAATTCCAACGCCAGCTTGCCTCGCCATACTCCTTCATGCCCAATGAAGGCCACTGCTGGGGCGTCATCTGGCTGCGAACCTGTTACGATGACGGTAGCGAGGAAGCGCACCAGAAACTACTAAATGTGCTCCACGACGAACTTGCGCTCGAATTGAAGGAGAACATCCTGGATGACGTAGCGCTCTACGACTATGGCGACGACTGGCGCCGCATCTTTGAAGTCGTGCCCGAACGATTGTTGCAGGAACTGCTGGACGACGATTACGAACCGCAAACTGCCCTAGACGAGCCCCAAGCAACTATGCGAGAAATGTTACGCGATCTTAGGGTTGACGAGGTGACTCGCGCTAACGCTTGGAAGATGGCGATTGTTAGACTCCATCTGGACGCTGCCGGCAACTATGTTCTCGTCGCGGATAAGGTAGCGCTCGATACTGGGAAAGTGCTCGTAGTCTTCTTTGACGACTGTGGCCGGACGGTGCGGGACTCGCGTATCGAGGCTGAATTATGCGATGGTTTAGCTGGCGCTTGGTTCGATGGCTGCATTGACGAGGACAACGTGTTCACAGAGGCGAACATTGGTCCTGATTACCTCACGGGAGGGTCGTGTGGTCCTCCGTTGGCGACGTAGATAGGCGACAGCTGCATCGCGGTCTCCGTCTCGTGTTAAGTCACGATGCCGACCGCATTGGGAGAGGCGGTGTGTGTGATTGGCTTTGTTGCCAGCGCTAGGTAGGATGGAATGTCGATGCTGCGGTAGCACTTTCTGCGGATCAGTGCATCGACTCGAAGCTGTTGTGGCAGGGCAGTGTCAGTCTTGCCGTCGAGCAGTTTGTGCAGCATGAATCTCTATGATTTTATCAAGATTGGGCTCGATGGGGGAGTTTTTGGGGAGAGTGATCCAAACCTGGCAGCCACAGGACCAGTCGATCCCCATGCTCCGCCTCTGCTGTACATTCCACAGTGGAAGGTTTCAATAGCAGAAGAAGCACTTGGAACCAGTGACAATGCCCTGTCTGGTTCTCGATCCGCTTAGTATAGCGTTATTGGAGTAGTAGGT
>Ga0265798_10006333_pt1 | contig 15593 bp, 7 predicted proteins | sample P3T30metagenome_FD_192430 | JGI IMG/M metagenome (GOLD analysis project Ga0265798, IMG submission 192430) | Plant litter microbial communities from East Loma Ridge, Irvine, California - P3 T30 | ecosystem: Environmental > Terrestrial > Plant litter > Unclassified | place: USA: California... | reverse complement strand
GATAAAGCGCAGCCTCGGCAATGTGTTCAACCGCTCGCCGTGGCTGCGGCGCTTGTTTTATCACCTGCTCGACCTGCTGCTGCTGCGCACCTGGCACGTGCACCGCGAGCTGCGCCAGTGGGCGCGGGGCCGCACGCGCGAGCCACTCAACATCCTGGATGCCGGCGCCGGCTACGGCCAGTACACCTATTGGCTTAGCGGGTTGAGCGCGCTGTGGCACATTTTGGCCGTAGATGTGAAGGAAGAGCAAGTGGCCGATTCCAACAATTTTTTTCGGGCGCTGGGCCGGCCGCAAGTGCAGTTTGCCGTGCAGGATTTGGTGCTCTACCAAGAGCCCAACTCGTTTGACCTGGCGCTGTCGGTGGATGTGATGGAGCACATTCTGGAAGATGTGGAGGTGTTTCGCAACATTCACGCCTCGCTCAAGGATGGCGGCATGCTGCTCATCTCCACGCCCAGCGACCAGGGCGGCTCCGACGTACACGCCGACTCCGAGACGAGCTTTATTGAGGAGCACGTACGCGACGGCTACAACATCCACGAGATTCAGCAGAAGCTGCGCACCGCTGGCTTCGAGCGTATTGAGGCCCGCTACAGCTACGGCGAGCCCGGCCAGGTGTCGTGGCGCCTCAGCATGAAATACCCAATTTTGCTGCTTGGCAAGTCGCGCTGGTTTTTCGTACTCCTACCATTCTACTACGCCTTAGTCTTTCCGTTTTGCCTGCTGCTCAACTGGTTTGATGCCCGCACCACCCACGATTCCGGTACCGGCCTCATCGTAAAAGCCTGGAAATAGACCGCAGATTTAACGGATGAAACGGATTTCGCGGATACGCTTGCTGACGCAAGCTGACTACGCGGAGATGGTCGGTCTGCGCCTGGCGTGGCCTTGCGCTGCGCTGAGGCTACTTACCCGGGTTATTTTTACCAGCCGTTGTGCGTTCTACTTGCGTCCGCACACGTACCACGCCAAAACCAGCACTCCCGCGTAGCCAGCTTGCCGCAGGCAAGCGTATCCGCGAAATCCGTTAAATCCGTTAAATCTGCGGTCTGTGAACGTACCTATCCTCATTGCCCGGCGCTACTTTTTGTCTAAGAAGAAGCGTAACATCATCACCATCATCTCCAACATTTCGATGGTGGGCGTGGCGGTGGGCACGGCGGCACTCATCATTGTGCTCTCGGTGTTCAACGGGCTGGAAGAACTCGTGCGCTCGCTCTACGGCAAGTCGGACCCCAGCTTGGTAATCGCAGCGCGCGAAGGCAAGTCATTTCCCAGCGATACGCTGCTGCTCACCAAGATACAGAGCACGCCTGGCGTGGCCCTGCTCACTGAGGTCATTGAAGACAATGCCCTGCTGCAATACCACGACCGCCAGATGGTGGTGAAAATGCGGGGCCTTTCCGAAAACTACTTCGGGCAGATTCCTATCGACTCCAACTTGCTGGCCGGCGACCACCGCCTGCGCCGGGGCGAGCGCGAGTATACCCTGGTGGGCGAAGGCGTGCAGCGCGAGCTTGGCATTGTGCTCGACAACCGGCTAGCCCCGCTCCGCCTGCTTTACCCCCGCCAGGAGCCCGGCCGCAAAACACTCAATATCAACCCCGAAAAAGCATTTAATGAGGAAACTATCCTGGCGGGTGGCATCTTCCAGATAGAGCAGCACCTCGACGATAGCTACCTCTTCGTGCCCATTTCCTTTGCCCAGCGGCTGCTAGGCTACGGCAACCGCCGCACGGCCCTCTACGTGCGCGTGGGGGCTAGCTTCAAGGCCGATAACGTGAAGGAAGAGCTGCGCGAGCGCCTCGGCAACGGCTTCACAGTGCTCGACTCTGACGAACAGCACGTGAGCCTGCTCAAAGCCATTAAGATTGAAAAGCTCTTCGTGTTCATCACCTTCGCCTTCATTCTGCTCATCGCCTCGCTCAATATCTTTTTCTCGCTTTCAATGCTGGTTATTGATAAGCGTAAGGACATTGCCGTGCTCCAGGCCATCGGGGCTACCGAGCAGATAGTGCGGCAGGCATTTTTGCTGGTGGGGGCCATTGTGGCGCTGGTAGGGGCCGTGGTGGTGCTGGTGCTGGGCATCGCTATTTGCTGGATACAACAAACCTTCCACGTAGTGAGCATGGGCATGGCTACGAGCGTGGTAGATTCCTACCCGGTGAAAATGCAGGCTTCGGATATCTTTTTTATTGCCTTGGCTATCATCTCGATAACCTTAGCCGTTTCCATTCGCCCAGCGCTGAATGCCGGGCGAATGGAAATCAGAGAAAACCTCTAGGCACCTTGTTTCTGGGTGGCCGCCGGCCCGCCAGCCTTTTACAGAACTGACCTTTGTCAATGGCGAATATCAGCAGCCGGAGCTAACTTGCGCGCTATCGTGCTCGGCTATGAATGTTTCTACTGCGCAACCCTTTCAATTAGTCTACTCGCTGTTCGCGCACGAGTACCTGGGTCACCTTTTTACGGCGCACGTAGTGCAGCTAGGCCCTAGCGGCCGCCTCACCCTTCAGCACCAGACGATTTCGGCCAAGAACGCGCCCGAATTTGCCGAAGGCCTAGAAAAAGACGACTACGAGCTTATCGCCCTCTGCGACCAGCTCCAGCAAGACGCCGTCATCAAAGAGTTCTGGCCCCGCAAAATCACGGCCGCCGACTTTTTTCTCAAAATCTACCACCCCGAAAAGGGCGACAAGCCCATGCAGGAGGCCGTGGCCCGCTACGTGCAGTCGCGCCTGGGCCGGCTGCTGGCGGGCCTGCAAGGCAAGCACGTTTTCATCATGGGCCGCGACGGCGAGCCCACCTGGCGCGAGCTAAAGCTTGCGCCGGTGCCCGCGTCGGTGCTCTTTCACTTTCGGCGCAACGAGGAGAGCACGCACTACTTCCCCACGATTCAGTTTCAGAATCAAAAGCTGGATTTTCAGTTTAAGAATGCCGTGCTGGTGTGCCAGCAGCCCGCCTGGCTGCTGCTCGATGACGTGCTCTACTGCTTCCGCCACGACGTGGATGGCCGCAAGCTGCTACCCTTCCTGAACAAAAAATTTATCACGGTGCCCCGCGCCGTCGAGAAAAGCTACTTCCAGAAGTTCGTGGCCCCGCTCATGGAGTCGTTCGACGTGCACGCGCGCGGCTTCGACATCCGAACCGAGCGCTACCTGGCCCGCCCGCAGCTCACCTTTTCGGACGTGCCGCCCGGCCCGGCCGCTGGCACGCCCGTGGTACCCGTGCGCCCACCCGGCCCGCCCCGGCGCGGCCGCGTACCGCTGCCCAAGCCCGTTGTCATCCCCGGTGCGGGCACCGACGAAGCCCCGCTGTTCTTCAATCTCACCTTCCGCTACGGCGCCTACGACCTGCCCCTAACGCCCCCGCGCGCCATGAGCGTGCAGCTAGAGGAAGATGCGGACTCTTACATTTTCCGGCGCTTGCTACGCTCGGCGAAGGAAGAAAACGAGCGCGCCAACGAGCTACGCCAGCGCGGCCTGCCGCTTGATGCCGACGGCCACGCCAGCCTGCCCAAGGCCGAGGCATTTCGCTGGCTGCACGACCACGCGCCCGCGCTGGGCGAGCTAGGCTTCCAGGTGCAGGGCGGCGCGTCGGCTAGCCAGGATTATTTCATTGGCCCGGTGCGGGTGGAGGTGGGTATTGAGGAGCGCGGCGACTGGTTCGACGTGCGCGGCACGGTGTGGTTTGGCGAGTACGCAGTGCCGTTTATCCGGCTGCGGCCCTACATTTTGCAGCGCCGCCGCGAGTACCGCCTGCCCAATGGCCAGGTTGCCTTCATTCCCGACGAGTGGTTTACCGACTACCTCGAACTTTTCGCCTTTGCCGAAGAAACCGAGGGCCAGCCGCTGTCGCTGCGCCGCCATCACTTGTCGTTAGTCAATGACTTAGAGCAGGATAACCTAGCCACCGTCACGCTCACGCGCCGCCTGGAAAAGCTGCGTGACTTCGCGGCCGTGGAAGACCGACCGCTGCCGGTGGGCTTCCGGGGCACGCTGCGGCCGTATCAGCAGGCGGGCTACAACTGGCTGCGCTTCGTGCAGGACTACCACCTCGGCGGCTGCCTGGCCGACGATATGGGCCTGGGCAAAAGCGTGCAAACGCTGGTGATGCTGCTGGAGCGCCAGGAAAGCCAGGCCAGCCAGGGCGCGGCGTCGCTCCTCGTGCTGCCTACCTCGTTGGTTTACAACTGGATGAACGAGGCGCGCAAGTTCACGCCCAGCTTGCGCTTGCTAGTGTACACCGGCACCTACCGCGACAAGAACGTGGAGCAGTTTGCCGACTACGACATTGTGCTGACCAGCTACGGCATCGTGCGCCTCGACACCGACCTTCTGGCTAGCTATCAGTTTGACTACGTGATACTAGATGAGTCGCAGGCCATCAAAAACCCCAGCTCCACCACGGCGCAGGCCGTGCGCAAGCTGCGGGCTCGGCACCGGCTCATTCTTACCGGCACGCCGGTCGAGAACAGCACGATGGATTTGTGGTCACAGATGACGTTCATCAACCCCGGCTTGCTGGGCACGCAGGCGTTTTTCCGCAAGGAATTCGTGAAGCCCATTGAGAAAAACCAGGACGAGAGCCGCACCAAGAAGTTGCACGCCCTCATCAAGCCCTTCGTGCTGCGCCGCCACAAGGCACAGGTAGCCAGCGAGCTACCCGCCAAGACCGAACACCTCAGCTACTGCCCGCTCACGGAGGAGCAGGCGCAGTTTTACGAAGAAACCAAGAGCTTCTACCGCAATAAAATAATGGAGAGCCTGGAGGGCCACGCGCCCACGCCGGCCGGCGGCACCCAGCTGCTGCTGCTCCAGGGCCTCACCCGCCTGCGCCAGATTGCCAACCACCCCCACCTCGCCGACCAGACCTATGAGGGCGAATCGGGCAAGATGCGCGAGATTTTGCGCATGATTCGCAGTGTGGTATCGGAAGGCCACAAGGTGCTTGTATTCAGTCAGTTTGTGCAGCACCTGACGCTAGTGCGCGCTGGCCTCGACGAGCGCCAGCTCGAATATGCCTACCTCGACGGCCACACCCGTGACCGCCAGGGCGAAGTGGAGCGCTTCCAGCACAACCCTGACCTGCAAATCTTCCTCATCAGCCTCAAGGCGGGCGGCGTGGGCCTCAACCTCACGGCCGCCGACTACGTCTTCATCCTCGACCCCTGGTGGAACCCTGCCGTGGAGGCCCAGGCCGTGGACCGCGCCCACCGCATCGGCCAGCAGCGGCCGGTGTTTGTGTACAAGTTTATCAGCCAGGGCACGGTAGAGGAGAAAATCCTGGCCCTGCAAAAGCGCAAGCTTCAGCTAGTGAGTGACTTGATAACGACCGACGAGGCCGTGATAAAGTCGCTGACGCGGGAGGATATTGAGGAGCTGCTGGGGTAGGCGCGCATAGCGGCCGGCCCTCATTTAGTCACATTCTGGCTAGCTCTCTTGCCGGATATCCTGTGTTGATTAAAGTTTAGAAACTGTGCTTAAAATACTTTAGGCTAGCTGCTTCGCTACATTAGGAAATCGGAGTTGCGGGCCGAGTATATCCGCAACCCGTCAATTGTCGTTACTTGCAGGGCAGATGAGCGCCGCGTGGGCGCCCACTGCTCCTTGCTTATGCACAACCGACTACCGGCGGCCCGCTTTTTTACTCATTCCGCTTTTTTACCCCTAGCCGCGCTCGTGCTCGGCGGGGCCACGCTCAGCAGTTGCGGCGAGCCAGACAAAACCAGCGAGAAAGCCACCACCAGCAAGGCCGCAAAAGCGCCGGCCGCCGCCATCAGCCAGGTGAGCGTGTTTGTGGATGCCTCCACCGGGATGCGTGGCTTTATGCACCCCAACGCGCCGGGCGAAACGGGCAGCCAGTTTCAGCGCACCATTACGGAGGTGCTCAGCAATATCAACGGCCAGCGCGCCGGTGCGCAGGCTGCCCCGGCTTACTATTTCGTGCAGGAAAGCACGCCAAGCAACCCGCGCGCCCTGCGGCCCACCACCTACGCTGAGTTGAGCAATACCGTCAGCACCGGCATCGAAAAGCCCGCGCTAGGTACCGAAATGCCCACCATGCTGCGCGAAATCCTGAAGCTACAAAAGGGCAAGCCGGGCACGGTGAGCGTAGTTATCTCCGACTTCATCTACGCGCCACCCGACCCCAAGCAGACCTGGAAAGTAAAAACTGATGTGAAAGATGCGCTGAGCGAGGCCTCGGCCGCTAGCCTGGCCATCAGCGTCTTCGCGGGCACCTCGGAGTTTCGCGACAAGTTTTTTCCGGGCAACCGCACGCGCTTCCAAGTGCTGAAAGGCAGCCGCCTACCCTACTACGTGTGGGTGCTGGGCGAGCCCGCCGCCGTGGCCGCCGCCACCCCACTGCTCAAGCCGCTAATGGGCGCGGGATTCGAGCGCGTGAGCTACAACCTGCCCGCGCCGCCCGCCGCCGTCTTCGAGCATTTCGGCAACGTGGGCGAATGGTATGTGGACAAAACCGGCAGCCGCCAGACGCAGCCCCTGACGCTGCACGTCGCCAAAAACCTCTCGCGCCAGGAGCCTGCCGAGTTTGTGCTGGCCCTCGACCTCAGCAACGCCCCCGCTGCTGAGGCGGCTAGCCTGCCCAAGCAGCTTGAGCTCGACGAGGCGGGCACTAGCGCTACCCTCCCTAAAGTGTGGCTAGCCCGCGACGAAGCCAAGGCCCCGCGCAGCCCCGCCCTCCCCACTTACACCCACCTGGCGAAGGTGCACCTGGAGCGCCTGCCCGGCCAAAAGCCCGCCACCCTCCGCCTCGTGCTGCCTCGTACCCAGCCCGCCTGGGTAGCCAAGTACACGACGCTCAACGACAGCAATATTGCCGCGCAAGGCCCCAAGACCTTCTTGCTCAGCGAGGTGCTGCAAGGCGTACAGGACTACTACGACCAGCAGCCCGCCGGCCGCGAAGTGTGGGCGCTGCCCGTGCAGCTACAAACCGCCGACTAACCGGCCCGTTTCTTGCCGCTGGGCCTGGCTAGCCTACTTCCCTTTTCCCCGAAACCCTCCTCCTCTTTCATGTTTCAGAAGCTCTTCACTACCCTCTACCAAGCGCTGCTGGGCACCGCCGAGCCGTCGTCGCTGATTCCGGTTTACCAAAAAAGCATTTTTCCGGGCGTGGGCCTGAGTACGCTGTTTGGCGTGGCGCTGGGGGCGGCCCTGCTGTTCTACGTGATTTTCAACCGGGTACTGACTACGTCTTTTTACAAGACCTCGCACTGGTTTATTATGCTGCTGCTCACGGCTATCGGCTCGGCTATTCTGGCCTATTCGCAGGCGCGCTCCGTGGTGTACGCCAGTCTCGACGGGGAGACGTTGGGAGCCATCGAAAAGTCGGCCTACGACCGCTACGTACTGGGCTTCCTGGTGGTAAATGCCTTGTACGGGGCCTTATTTTTCGTGCTGTGGTCGTTTGTGGTGAAGCCGCTGTCGGTGAGCGCCCGCACCACGCCGGTGCGCTGGCCTAACTAGCCTCACCTGTCTTTAATCTAAATCTGTCAGGCTGAGCTTGCGCAGCATCTTATGCTTGTTGAACGACTTGTTCTGGCGCGATAAGATGCTGCGCAAGCTTAGCCTGGCGGTTCCTAAAATCACGTAAAAAAGAGTCTATGTCCACGCTGTATATCTTCGGCATTGGCGGCACGGGGTCGCGGGTTATCCGCTCGCTCACGATGCTGCTGGCGGCCGGGGTCGAACTCAAAAACTGCGACCGGGTCGTGCCCATCATCATCGACCCCGATGCTACCAACGGCGACAAGCAGCGCACCATCGAGCTGCTTAAAACCTACCAGCGCCTGCGCTCCCAGATAAAGCCTGCCGCGCCCGGCGCCAGCACCGCTGGCCAGTTCTTCGGGGCTGATATTCAAACGCTAGCCTCACTGGCCCGCCCCGGCGAGCAGCGCGACACGCGGGTGAAAGACACGTTTGAGTACAGCTTCAGCGGCATGGAAGAGCCGCTACGCGATTACCTGCGCTACACCAACCTGCCCGTCGAAAGCCAGTATCTGGTTGATTTGCTATTCGACCCCAAGAGCCTGGATGAGAACCTAAAAGTGGGGTTCAAAGGCAGCCCCAACGTGGGCAGCGTAGTGCTAAACCAACTCGTGGACTCGCCCGAGTTCCAGTTTTTCGGCAACGAGTTTCGGGCCGGCGACCGCATCTTTTTCATCAGCTCCATTTTCGGGGGTACGGGCGCGGCGGGCTTCCCGCTGCTGCTCAAAAACCTGCGCGACCGCGACGCTAAACTGCCGCATATCGAGCTGCTCAACACCGCCCCCATCGGCGCGCTGAGCCTACTCCCCTATTTCAGCCTGAAGAGTGAGGACAGCAGCGCTATTGATTCTAACACCTTCATTACCAAGACGAAGGCGGCACTAGCTTACTACCAGCACAACCTCACTGGCCTAAACGCCATGTACTACCTGGGTGACCAGGCCCAGAAGCAAAACGACAACCACGAGGGCGGCATCAGCCAGCAGAATAACGCCCACTTCATCGAAGTGGTGGGGGCGCTAGCCGTACTCGACTTCCTGGATAAGCCCGATAGCATTGCCCACGAGGAGCATTTCTACGAGTTTGGGCTGGAGCGCGACGAGAACGACCTGCGCTTCGAGTCGTTTGACCGCCGCCAGACGCTGCCGCTGGTGGGCGAGGCGCTCACGCGCTTCCACTTCTTTGCCACTTGGCTGCAACACCACTTGGGCGAGACGATGTCGGCGACTTATGCCACCAATCTGGGCTTGAAAAACGCCTGGGACCGCGAGCCATTCTACCAGGATTTGCGCCGGTTTCTATTTGATTACAACTCGCCCGACCGGCAGTTTATCTCCTACACGGCCTGGCTGCGTGAGTTGCGCGACAACTCGCGCCGCTTCCGCCCCTTCAACCTGCGTGACGGCTACGACCCCCAAAACCACTGGGACAGCATGCTGGACTTGCTAGAGCCGGATTTTGACAAAGCAGTAGCGGGCAAGGAGCTGAAAAAGAAAGGTTTATTTGGTAAGTCCGACGTTATCGACCCCAAGCAAATCCGGGTAATGCTGGACAAGCGCTTGAGCCAGGCCGTGGCCAATGATTCGGCCAGCTCACCGGCTACGGCCATGCTGCGCACGTTTACGGAGGTGATGGATGAGGTAGTGCATAGCCAGCAGTTGCCGTAGCCGGAGCACCTCACTCCCCAGCCCCCTCTCCAAAAAAGAGGGGGAGCCTGGCAATTTTAATTGAGGATAGCGCGACGGATAAAGTCGTTCTTCTCAGCCTACTATCCAAGACTTTACTTGAAAATACCCACACCGCCGTGGCTCCCCCTCTTTTTGGGAGAGGGGGCCGGGAGGTGAGGTTCACCCAAGAACACCTTATGAGTAACATCCTTCAACTCCTCGACCGCGGTAAGCCCACGCTACGCGGCTGGCAGGAGTCGGACCGCATTACGGCTGGCGAAGCCGAGAAAATGCAGGACCCCGCCGGCGACAACCCGCGCCGCACGGCCACGGCCATCCCCACGCCCTTTGGGCGCATGCATTTGCTCGAAACGGCCTTCAAGTTTGTGCGCCAGCAGCCGCAGGGCAACTCGCTGTACCACCGCCTGGTAGCCCAGTGCTGGGATATGCTGGAGCTAATGTTTTACAACAAGGCTACCGACGCCTACAAGCTCCGCTTCGTGCCCTGGGCCAAGAAGGAGCAGGTAGACCTGCTGGTGCAAAGCCCCGAGCCGCGCATTCGGCTGCTGGGCAATACCTTGCGCCTGTACCTGGCTGACGCGCACTTCCGCGAACTGGATACGCTGTACCTGATTTTTGCCGATAGCCGCGATGCCAGCGGGCGCGAAACCCGGCAGCTGCTGGGGGGCACCTCGCCCTTCACGCTCGTGTTTGCGCACCCGGCCGTGCCGCGCCTCAATATGCAGCGCAAAGGCGATGGCAACGGCTTTTACTTCGACCAGCAGGTGGTACCGCTGCACCTGCGTAGCACCGAGTTTCAGCACTACATTTTCGGGTTGTTTGAGGTGCACCCCGCACTGCGGCAGGAAAACTTTGCGCAGTGCATCGCGCAGTTTCTGGCCGCTACCGATAAGGGCCGCGTGCAGGCGCTGGCCGAAGAGAAACCGAACCTAGCCACCTTTGAGCAGCACTACGAGCCGCTACGCGACGCGCTGGGCAACGGCGTGCAGGTGCGCGGCATCACCTTGCTCAAGCAGGCCGAGGCGCAGCAAAAAACGACCTCCGACTGGTTTATCCGCTTCAATGAGCGGGTAACGCAGACCGGCAAAATACCGCTAGTGCTCATGCCCGGCCTCGACCTGCGCCGTAGCGACTATTTCGGCGGTACGGCTGGCACCGACCAAACGGTTATCCAGTACGGCTACGAAGGCCAGCGCCTCGAAGAGCGCCGCCTCGAAACGCTGGGCGTGCAGTACCCCTTCCTCACTGTCAACGACTTCCTGGAAGACCGGCTGCTCGAAGTGCCCTTCGCGGTGAATACCGACCGCTTCTACTTCGGCCAGGTGCAGCCCGAGCCGGGCGCCCGGCCCGAGGACCGGCCGTTGCGCTTCCTGCTCCCTCTCAAGCGGGCGTGGTTTGATTATTTCGAAGCCGCTGACCTGGACAAGCAGTTGCGCCTTACGCTATTCGACAACCACGTGCAGCTGCGGCTGGCCGTGCCCGTAACCAGCGGGCGTGAGGTGGTGTACGAACGCAGCTACTACTTCCGGCCCGGCCCCAGCCAGGGCGCCGATGCCCCGGTGGACGCCGTGCGCAGCGACTCGCCCAAAACGCCTTACCGCGGCGGCCGCGTGAGCACCCGTCTTGATGTGGGCGTATTCCCCTTCTACAAGTTTGAGGGCCAGAATGCCCGCGACAACGGCCCGTACTACGTGCAGCTCGCCGACCAGAACGAGGGCGCCGACCTGGCTAAGCTCAACTTTTACCAAGGTGGGCAGGCGCTGCCCGTGCTCGTGCCCGGTGGCACGCGGGGCGTGCGCGCCCGCCAGCGCATGGGCCGCAACCCGCGCGGCCCAGCCAGCACCTACTACGAGGTGGTCGGCACGCACTTCGACTACATGGAAGTAGAGTCGCCAGTGAGCGGCCAGCTTTCGGGGCCGGCGACCGGCCTGCTCGTGCCGCGCTGGCAAGTAGTAAACCCTGGTGCCCAGCGCTATACGTTTGCCGTGGACTTTGGCACCACCAATACCCACGTCTCCTTCGCCACGGCCGAGCGGCCCGAGCCGCAGCCCTTCCGCATCGGTACCGAGCGCGAGATGGAAGTGGTGATGCTGAACCGCCCGCTGCCCTCGGCCGATTTCGTGCTGCCCAAGCGCTACGGTCCCGACTCGTTCGGCATGATGCCGCTGGCCGATACGCTCCGCAACCGCGAGTTTGTGCCCGCCTTCATCGGTATTGAGGGCGCGGAGTCAGCCTTCCCCATTCGCACGGCTACGTGCGAGTCGCCGGCCTTCATCAGCGAGGGCAACCCGCTGTTGTTTGGCAGCATCAACATCGGCTTTTACCTGAGTCGCGACGGCTTCCTCTACAACCACCCCGAGGACGGCCGCTACCGCACCAACCTCAAGTGGAATACCGAGGGCGGCGAGCGCGCCGCCGGCGTCGAGCGCATCCGTGCTTACATCCGTGAATTGCTGCTGCTTATCAAGCATAAAGTAGCGTTGAATGAAGGCGATGTGCGCGCTACGCAAGTGGTGTGGTCGCGCCCGTTGAGCATGAAAACTGTGGCCCGCCGCGACTTCCAGGACATTTGGCAGGGCGAGTTTGAACGCGTATTCGGCGAGGAGCCGGGCCAACGCCTGGCCGACCTCAGCGAGTCGTGGGCGCCCTACCTCTACCTCACCGACCGCCACACCGACGGCGGCATCGTGCCCTCCGAGCGCGACAACGTGGTGAACATCGACATCGGCGGCGGCACTACCGACGTGCTGCTGCTGCGCGGCAAAAAGCCCGAGGCCACCATCTCCTTCCGCTTTGCCGGCGATGTGCTGTGGGGCGATGGCGCATTCGGCGGCGCCCGCCAGCAAAACGGCCTGCTCTACTACTACGTGGCCCGCACCGCCAACAAGCCCGTGAGCCAGGAAGCCCAGGCCGCCCGCGAGGTAGTGCGCGCCGCCCTCGAAAGCAAAGCCGGCTCGGCCGACGTGGTGAGCCTGCTCTTCAACTTCGATAAGCAGCTGGAATTCAGCCGCGAGCTGCGCAGTGCGCGCCACCTGCGCATCGTGCTACTGCTGCACTACGCGGCCGTGGTGTACCACGTAGGGCAGGCCTGCCAGGCCCGCCAGCTAGCCGTGCCGCGCCACCTCTGCTTCAGCGGCAAAGGCAGTACCTACCTGCGGATGCTCGACCTCGATTCGCACCTGGGTACGCTCACCGAAATCGGCAAGCTGATTCTGGAGTTTGCCTCGGGCCAGCCCGCGCCCTCCGATTTCCGCCTCACGCTGGTAAGCCAGCCCAAAGAAGCTACCGCCAACGGCTCAGTGCTGTGGAAGCTAGCTGGCGGCGACGCTGCTTTGGCCAAGGCGCCGGCCGAGTTTGTGCTGCCCGGCGTGCTCCCGGCCGATGCCCCCGAAGGCCCGCCCCGCGCTTTTACCCTAGCCGAGGCCGAGAATGATACCATCGAGGACGAGGTGATTGCCAACGCCCGCCGCCTGGTGCGCTTCATCACCCACGACTCGCCCGAGATTCGCGGCTTACTCGATGAGCTGAACGTAGAAATCGACCCCGATTTCATCTACAACTTCCTCGACGGCAAGCTCAAGGACAGCCTGCGCGCTGGCCTGAACTCGCTCCGCGACAGCGGCACCAATGCCGACGACCGCCTGCCCGAGACGCTGTTTTTCTTCCCCTTCCGCGACGCGCTGTTCCAGCTGGGCCGCGAGCTATTCAAGCGTTATTATGCTTCGCAGTCGAATTAAGCTAGGAACCTTGGTGAGTGGGCTAGCGGTGGCTAGCCTGCTCACTACGCCCGCCAGCGCCCAAAACCCGACGGTAGCCCCAGCGGGCACCAACGTACCCGCGCCCGATGTGCGTGCCCGTATGTGGGCCGCCACGGCCCGCTTCGTGTATGGCGACGACCCCGCGCTGGCCACCCTGCGGCCGCAGCTACGCCAAACCATCGACAGCGGCAGCGTAAAGGCATTTGGGCGCCACCTGGAAGATGCGGTGAAGCTGGAAAACAAAAGCCAGCCTAAGCAGGCGCACGTGATGAAGTTCCAAGGGGATTTTAAAACACTTAGTGCGAAGGAGGAGCCCGCTAGCCAGCTGGCCTCCAGCATTATTGGCCGGCTGCTCGAAAACAAGCCGGAGCGGCAAGCGCAAGCCAGCTTCGTGCAGTTGCGGCGCACGCTGACTACCCTGGCCGACCCAAACGCTCCGGTAGCCGCCGCTACAGCCCCCGTCAGCCTCGCTGACACTACTACGGAGGCAGTTGCCCAACCGGCGGCAGCAATTGCCCCGGCAAAAGCCAGCGATTTTACCACCACTTCCACCCCCTCCTCTTCTATGCTTACTTGGGTTCCCTGGATAGCGCTGGCTTTGTCAATCGTGAGCTTGCTAGTGTCTTTATGGAAGGGCAACAGCTCGAAGCACAAGCACCGTAGCCACGGCTCGCCGGCCTCTACGCTTACCAGCCTAACGGAAGAAATGAAGCTGGAGGTGCACCTCATCGTGCAACGGGAAATAGGTAAAAAAATGCCTAGCGCCCGCCCCGCCCCCGATACCCCGGCCCAGCAGCAAGCCCCGCCCCGGCCCCAGGCTCCCCCCGTGCCCACTAAGAATGCGCCCGCCGCTACTCCTAAAGCCGGCCAGCCCGCTCAGCCCAAAGCACCCAGTGCAGTGCCGGCTCCCACAGTGACGCAGGCACCTGCCGCTGCCAGCCCTGCTGCGGTTGAGCCAGTCGGCGCTGCCGCTGCCGAGGATGATGAGCTTTTCAACATCAATTATCTTCCCCAAGAAGAACCAGTGGCGGCCCCGCCCGCCGCGCCAGCCACGCGCACCCTGTACGCCAACCAGCAGCCCATCGACGGCATTTTTCAGCGCAATATGCTGGCGGAAGCCCCGGCCTCCTACACCATTTTTGAGCTAGTCACGTCGGCTGATGCGCCCGACCAGGCGCGGTTTGTCGTAACCGGCAACCCGGCCGGGCACGCTGGCTACATCGGCAGCCACGTCAATATTTTGGGTGGGGCCTGCGAATACCCGTTTCCCAAAGGCAGCGTCTCCCGCATCATCACTGACGAGCCGGGCGTAGCCCAGCGCACGGCGGGCGGCGACTGGCAAATCAGCAAAAAGGCCCGAATTCACTTTGAGTAACTTTGGGGCATGGAGGTAGTAGAATGGCTCGCGCTGCTAGTGATTATCGGGTTTCAGGCGCGGGCTTTCTGGCAGGGCCGGCTAGCTAGCGAGCAGCTGGCCGCCTTGTTTCCGGCTAGCAACACCTTGCGCCTCACGCGCCACCAAGACGCGGCTACCAGCCAGCAGGTGGATGTGCTGCTAGCCACCGGCGCCACGCCCGACTTTGCCCTCATCGAGCGCGACACCAACGCCTACTTGCTTAAGAATAAGGGCACGGCCGACTTCGACATTCTGCAAAGCATCGCCGAGCGCCGCGCCAATGCCCTCGATGCTGAGGTGCAGGGCAACACCTCCGCCCCGCTCTACATTGGGCTGATGGGCACCTTTTTGGGAGCCATTCTGGGCTTGGCGGGCCTGCTGGCGGGCAGCGGCAAGTTTGACGAAGTAGGCATCCAGGGCTTCCTGCGGGGCGTGACGGTGGCCATGATTGGCAGCCTCTGCGGGCTGGGCCTCACGCTGTGGGGCAATGCGTTGTACAAAAACGCGCACCGCCAGGCCGAGCAGCGCCGCAACGACTACTACACGTTTTTGCAGGTAGAATTGCTGCCCATTCTGCACTCCGACATGGCGGGCAGCCTGGGTAGCCTCAAGGCCGTGCTCGACGCCTTCAACCAGGAATTTCTCAGCAAGATTTACGAGTTCGGCCCCATCGTGCGGGCTTTGAATGAGAACATCAGCACTCAAAAGGACTTTCTGGAGCAACTCCAAAAAGTGGGCTACACCCAGATGGCTGATGCCAGCATCCGGGTTTTTGATAAGGTGGCGCAGAGCGCGCATCACTTCGAGAATTTCCTGGCCTACCAGCAGGAGCTAAACGCCATGCTGCAAAACGGCGGCGAGGTAGCCAGCAAAGTCACGGCGCTACTCGGCCGCCTCACTGGCCTCGAAACCGGCCTCAACCAGGTGCCCGCGCTCGTGCAGCAGCACGCCGGCACGGTGCAGGCGCAACTCCAGTTTTTCCGCCAAAACCAGGCGGAACTCGACCGGCTGGCTAGGCAGTCGGAGCAGTTTATGGACACCCAGTACCACGAGCTATCGGCCGTGATGCGCCAGCGCATGGCCGTGCTCACGCAGGAAGCCGACCAGGCGGCGCGGGTGCTGGAAGACCATTTTCAGGCGCTCAATAAAGACAATGTGTACGAACGCATTGTGCAGTACCTCAGCCCATTTAGCGAGCTGCCGGCGCAGCAGAAAGCACTTAATCAACTGCAAGAGCGGCAG
>Ga0265798_10006332_pt1 | contig 15594 bp, 8 predicted proteins | sample P3T30metagenome_FD_192430 | JGI IMG/M metagenome (GOLD analysis project Ga0265798, IMG submission 192430) | Plant litter microbial communities from East Loma Ridge, Irvine, California - P3 T30 | ecosystem: Environmental > Terrestrial > Plant litter > Unclassified | place: USA: California... | reverse complement strand
GAGCGCCTAGAGCGCATGACCAGCCAGGGTGTGGACGTACGCCAGGAGTTACGCGACGTGCAGCGCCAACTGGCTGCCTTGCCCCCACCTCGCCCAACACGCGTGCCAGAGGTAGAGCCGGTAGACGATGAGGAACGGATTGACATTGGTAGCGATGAAACCGATAGCGTATCTCCTACCCTACTGCCGCCTACCGAGACTACACCACAACAAAACCGGCGCCACGATAATCGCCGCGATGGCCGGCGCAACGACCGCACTAGCCGCGACCGGCGTGATAACCGCCCAGCCCCAATGGCACCGCTAGCACTGGAAGAACCAGCAACACCAGCCGAAGCACTGCCTGAAGAGCTAATAACCACTGACGTAGAAGCCTTGCTTACCACTTCAGAGGCGGAGCTATCAGTAACAGTGCCGGAGGAAGGTGTTGGTTATCCCGCCAAAAAGAAGAAACGCCGCTCGCGAGGTGGCGCTAAGCGCACAGCACGCAAAAATGCCGCTCGCTTGGCCGCTGACCAGGAAACTAGCCAGCTTTCGCCGGACGACACAGAAGAACTTACTAAAGGGGCATCAGAAGAATTTACTACTACTCCTGATGAGACGCCTGAGGTCCCAGCTGTAGAAGAGCCTTTTGCTGAACCACTTGCCCTAGGTGAGCTACCTAATGGAGTAGCGTCTGAGCCAAATGACAACCTAGGGTCTGAAAATACTCTTGAGCAGCGGGCCGAATCACCTGCGCCAATTGACCAAGAGCAACCAACACCGGTTCGTAAGCGCGGCACAGGTCCGACTCCTAAAAAATCGAAAGTCATTACGAAATCGGGTTTAGTAAAACGGGGCAAGCGCACCAGCTTATACCGCTCGTCTACTTCCGAAGCTACCGAAGCGGCTGCGCCCGAAACGACGGCGGCGCCGGCAACGGCACCAATTATCTCGCCGCCGATTATTCCAGAAATCTTACTAGAGCGGCCCGCGGTAGCGCTGGCTGAGTTTCCGCCTAGTGAGCCCGAAGTAGAAGAATTTGCGGCTGAAGTGGCAGCTGATGCTGCGCCGGCCTCACCCAAACGGGGCCGGCCCAAAACTGCTCGCAAGCCTACAGCGCCAGCCGACAGCCTAGCGACTACCGAGGCTGAGGCAGCTAGCTCACCAGCTGAAGTAGCTCTGTCTACTTCGGACCCTAGCGAAAGCGCGACCAGCGACCAACCCGCTACCCCTAAGACTAGGGCCCGGCCGGCTCGTGCTGCCAAAGCTGTCGCGCCTAAAAAGCCAGCGGCAAAAGCAGACACGCCACGCCGCGGCCGGCCGCCGGGCAAGAAAACGCCACCAGCGGCCCCAGCGGCGCCTGCTGAATAATTTCTCGAAACCCAGTCTACTCGGCTGGGTTTTGTTTTACCCGTCCCTTTCCTCGCTATGTCTACGTCCTCGCCTACTAATCGCTTAGGGCACGAAACCAGCCCTTACCTGTTGCAACACGCTCATAACCCCGTGGACTGGTATCCCTGGGGGCCGGAGGCATTGGCGCGGGCGCAGGCCGAGCAAAAGCCCATTATTGTAAGTATAGGCTATGCGGCGTGCCACTGGTGCCACGTGATGGAACGAGAGTCGTTTGAAAATGAGCAAGTAGCGCGGGTGATGAACGCGCACTTTGTGTGCATCAAGGTTGACCGGGAGGAGCGGCCCGATGTAGACCAGCTTTATATGGACGCGGTGCAAGCCATGGGCATCCAGGGCGGCTGGCCGCTGAACGTGATGCTCACGCCCGAGGCCAAGCCCTTTTACGGCGGCACATACTTCGCACCCGGCAACTGGGTAAAATTGCTTGAAAACATTGCCCAGGCCTATGCCGGCGAGCACCGCGCCGAGCTAGATGGCTCGGCTGAGCGCTTTGCGCAAGTGCTGCAAGCTAGTGAGTTAGAGAAATACGGCGCGGCAAGCGACAGCCCCAGCATACAAGTAAACGACGAAGAGTTTAAGCTGCTGGCGTATAACCTAGGGCTGCGCTTCGACCGCGAGCGGGGCGGCACCAATCGGGCGCCCAAGTTTCCGATGCCCAGTATTTGGCGGTTTTTGCTGCGTACCTATCACATCACGGGCAGCCAGCAGATACTAAACCAGGCCAACTTGACGCTGCGCGAGATGGCTTGGGGCGGCATCTATGACCAAGTGGGGGGAGGCTGGGCCCGCTACTCGGTTGATGCAGAGTGGCTGGTGCCACACTTCGAAAAAATGCTGTACGACAACGGACAGCTACTCAGCCTATACAGCGAGGCGTACCAGGTCACGCGCGACCCGCTGTACCGCGAGGCCGTATTTCAGACCGTGGCCTGGGTACGGCGCGAGCTCACCAATCCGGAGGGTGGCTTTTACTCCTCACTCGATGCTGACAGCGAGGGCGAGGAGGGCAAGTTTTATGTTTGGACACGAGAGGAACTGCAACACACCCTAGGTGCCGAAGAAGCCCTTGCGGCGGCTTACTATAACTGTACGGGCCTAGGTAACTGGGAGCACGGCCGCAATATTCTGCATCGGCGGCAATCGTACGCTGACTTTGCTGCCGAGCATGGCTTGGAACCGCACGTCTTGGCTAAGCTCGTGCACGGGTGGCAGCATAAGTTGCTAGCGGCACGGAGCCACCGCGTGCGTCCGGGGCTAGATGATAAAGTACTGACTGGCTGGAACGCGCTTATGCTCAGCGGGCTGGTGGCGGCCTACCAGGCCTTTGGCGAGGCGGAACTACTAGAGCTGGCGCTACGCAATGCGGAGTTTTTACAGCAGAATCTCCGCAACGGCCCACAGCTTTACCGTACCTGGAAAAATGGCCGCGCTACTATCAGCGGCTTTCTGGAAGACTACGCGCTGGTGATTGAGGCATACGTTGGCCTCTACGAAGTCACCTTCGCGGAGAGCTGGCTGCGCGAAGCCGAGGTACTGACGCGCTACGTGCTCGACAATTTCTTTGACCCGGCCGAGCAGCAATTTTTTTATACCGATGCGAGCGCCGAGCCGCTCATCGCCCGCAAAAAGGAATTGTTTGACAACGTTATTCCGAGCTCTAACTCGGTGATGGCACACAACCTACTGCGCCTAGGTCGCCATCTTGAAGATACTCAGTACCAAGACCTAGCAGCAGCCATGCTCGGCAAGGTGCAAAGCCTGGTGGTGAAAGAGCCGCAGCACCTTACCAACTGGGCCAGCCTCTACGTGGCGCTGGTGCGGCCGGGCGCCGAGGTGGCTATTACTGGGCCGGAGGTTGAGAAGTTTCGGCGTGAGCTTAGCCAGTCTTTTTTACCCAATGATATTCTCACGGGCACGTTGTCTTCTAGCAGCTTACCGCTCTTGCAAGGGCGCGATGCCACGGCTGAAACTACTGTTTATGTGTGCCGCAACCGGGCTTGCCAACTACCGGTGCGCTCGGTGAGCGAGGCCCTAGGTCAGCTAGCACTAACCGAGCAGTAAGGCAGCGATAGGTGGTAAATGGTGGGCGGTATTACCACACTTTATTAAACCATCTGCCCCGCAAGCGGGGTTATCTTTACTATTCGCCTGCCGCTAGTTATTCTCTGTGTCGCTTACGTTCGAATTTGCTTCGCCTGCCCCCATCCCAACGTCTGCGCCCGACCGCGTAACGCTGTTTGTGGACGTCATTTTGCCTCTGCCGCTACCCAAGCTCTACACCTACCGCGTGCCCTACGAGCTGAATGACAACGTAGTAATCGGGGGCCGGGTCATTGTGCAGTTTGGGGCCAAGCGCACGCTGAGCTGCATTGTGGCTGCCGTGCACGAAACACCACCCAAGGAATACCAGGCCAAGTACATTCTGGAGTTTATCGACGATGCACCGGTAGTGACGCAGCCGCAGCTGAAGCTTTTCCGCTGGATGGCCGAGTACTATATGTGCACCCTAGGCGAGGTGATAAACGCCGCGTTGCCCTCGGCACTCAAGCTGAGTTCGGAGTCGCGCATTCAGCTGCACCCGGTGTTCGTGGCTGAGGGCAGCCCCTACCCGCTCGATGACAAGGAGCAGCGCATCGTGGACGCCCTAGGTAGCGAAGATGGCAAGGCGCTGACCTTTACCGAAGTGGGCGACTTGCTGGAAGTTGCCTCGTTTCATAAGGTCATTAAGTCCTTGATGCAGAAAGATGTCATCTTTCTGTTTGAGCAGATGGCTGACAAGTACACGCCCAAGGTGGTGAAAAAGGTGCGCCTGGCCGAGCACTACGTAACGATGGCGGCGGTGGAGCAACTATTTGAAACGCTGGCCAGCAAGCCCAAGCAGGTCGATGTGCTGCTGAAGTATTTGCAGCGCGTGCCGGTGCATCACAACGAGCACCTCAACCACCAAGGCATCGAGAAAGCCGCCCTCACCAGTTCACCGCACCTATCGCCCTCGGCCGTAAACACGCTGATAAAGAACGGTATCCTAGAGCAATTTGACCAGATTGTTTCGCGCTTTCCGCTGGAGGACAACCCGCTGGCGCAGATGCCCTTTCAGCTCAACGAAGCCCAGACTACGGCGCGCGATGAGGTAATGACCTTGTTTGGCCAGAAGAATATTGTGTTGCTGCACGGCGTCACGGGCTCGGGCAAGACGGAGATTTATATCGACCTCATTCGCCAAGCGCTTGATGGCGGGGGGCAGGTGCTGTACCTGCTGCCCGAAATCGCGCTCACGGCCCAGATTGTGACGCGTCTCATGCGCGTGTTTGGCTCGCGCCTAGGGGTGTACCACTCCAAGTTTTCGGATAATGAGCGCGTGGAGGTTTGGAACGGCGTGCTCTCGGGCCGCTTTCAGGTAGTAGTGGGTGTGCGCTCGGCGGTATTTCTGCCCTTCGATAGCCTCTCGCTGCTGATTGTGGACGAGGAGCACGAGTCGAGCTACAAGCAGTATGACCCCGCCCCGCGCTACAACGCCCGCGAGGTGGCCCTGATGATAGGCAACTTTCAAGGTGCCAAGGTGCTCCTAGGTTCGGCTACGCCTGCCGTCGAGACCTTCTACATGGCACGGCAGGGGCGCTATGGCTTGGTGTCGCTCAATAAGCGCTTTGGCGAGGCTGGCATGCCCGAGATTGAGCTGATTGACACCCGTAAGCTGCGGGCCGACAAGAAGATGCACAACCACTTCTCGGCCGACTTGCTGAGCGCGATGGAGAGTAAGATTGCGCAGCAGGAGCAAGTTATTCTGTTCCAGAATCGGCGGGGCTACGCGCCGGTCATTGCCTGCCAAGACTGCGGCTACATTCCGAAGTGCCAGAGCTGCGCCGTGAGCTTGAGCTACCATAAGCACGCCCACGAACTACGCTGCCACTACTGCGGCTACCACGAGGGCATGCCCACGCAGTGCCCGGCCTGCGGCTCACGGGCTTTGCGCACTCAGGGCTTTGGCACCGAGAAGCTGGAAGATGACCTCAAAATCATGCTGCCGCAGGCCAACGTGCAGCGCATGGACCTGGATACGACCCGCGCTAAGAATGCCTACCAGCAGATTATCGGCGACTTTGAGCAGCAGAAAACCAACGTGCTGGTGGGTACCCAGATGGTGACCAAAGGGCTGGACTTTGAAAACGTAAGCTTAGTGGGCATCGTCAATGCCGACGCCATCATTCACTACCCTGACTACCGGGCCCACGAGCGCGCCTACCAGATGTTTGTGCAAGTGAGCGGCCGGGCCGGGCGCAAGGGCAAGAAAGGCAAGGTCTTAATCCAGACAGGCGACCCTACACAGGTCATTTTCGATAAGGTCATTCGCAACGACTACCTCGAATTTTACGCCTACGAAATAGAGCAGCGCCGTGAGCACGAGTACCCGCCTTTCACGCGCATGATAAAGCTGACAGTAAAGCACATGGACCAGGAACTCGCGCAGAAAGCAGCCATCCTGCTCACGCAGGAGCTGGTCGACCGCCTAGGTCGGAGCGTAGTGCTGGGGCCCGAGCCGCCCTATATTTTCCGCATTCGCAATTTCTTCTTGCAGGAAATTGTCATCAAGCTCAGCCGCGAGCACACGGTACTCAAGCAAGCCAAACTTGATATCTGCGCCGCGATGGACATAGTGCGCGACCAAAAAGAGTTTCGCCAGGCCCGGCTCGTTGCCGACGTAGACCCTATGTAAGGTCGGCTCAAACATAAAAAAGCCCTAGGTGCTAAGCACCTAGGGCTTTTTTTATGCTCTATACTAGCTTGCCCTAAGCTTGGTCAAGCAGCCATAGCACTAGGAAGACTAGGCCAATGATGAGCAGAATGGTACCTAGGATACCGAATACGCTGCTTACCCCGCTGAAGAGTAGCAGAATAATACCAATCAGGCCGAATAGCAGAGCACTACGCAGGTTACCATCGAGGCCCCCGCGGGCGGCACTAGCATCGCGCTGCTTAAGCTGGGGCGCTTGGCTGGCTAGCTTGTCGAGCTTTTTGGTGATTTTGCGCAGGGCTAAGCGCTGCACTAAGTTTAGCTTAGGAGCTGGCGTGGCAGCGGTACTAGCCTGCGGTGCTGCCGAAGCAACCGATGCTGCCGCTGAGGTGGTGGGTGCCACGGCAGCCGGGGCGACTGCGGGCGTAGCAAGAGCCGACTGCACGGCTACCGGAGCGGCAGGAGCAGTTTGGGTCGGGGTAGCTACTTTCACGGTAGCTGAGGCGTCATCAGCCACAGACACGTAGGGAGTGGCTTGGGCGATGGGCGTGCTAGCCGGCTGGGTGGTAGTGCGCGATAGGGGAGCATAATCGGCGCGGCCGCAGGCACCAAGCGAGAGGGCAGTAGCAACCACAAGCGTAACGCGGCCGAGTGAGAGGGACAATTTTTTCATAAGGTGAAAAAAGGGGAAGAGGTAAGAAAGTAGGGGTCCCTACGTTATATAAAGCAATTTAGCTGCCCTATTAAGGTATTTGTTATACTTAATGTTGTTATTGCACCAGAAAATAACTGTGCTGCTTTGCTGAACGCCTACGGGCTTAGTGCTGTTGGGCAGGCAGTTTAGAGAGCTACCCTAGGTCTAATTACGTATGAAAAAAGCCGTTGTGAGATGGATATTGGCTGGTACAACCGCCGCTGGCGCGTGCACTCAGCTACCAATAGAGTCAAACGTCGCCTCGCAGGCTTTCTTGCGTTCGGACATGCCCAATGCCCAAACGTCGGATACGGCGGGCTACGAAACCCGCGCCCCGCGTGACCCCAGCGGCATTGGTCGCTACTACCTAGGGCGGCAAATAGCCCACGTAATGGGCCATGAGGGTGCCGACTGGCTCGAACGCTCGGACCGCCGCGAGGAGGAAGGCACCGATATCCTGCTTAAAGAGCTACAGCTTAAGCCAACCGATGTCGTAGCCGACCTAGGGGCGGGCACAGGCTTTTTTTCTTTTCGGATGGCGGTGCTGGTACCCAATGGCCAGGTGCTAGCCGAGGACATTCAGCCCGAAATGATAGCCGAGCTAAACCAACGCAAGGCCAAAAACAAGCTGACCAATGTAAAGCCCATACTGGGCACGACGACCGACCCGCACCTGCCCGCCAATAGCGTCGACTTGGTGCTTCTTGTCGATGCGTACCACGAGTTTGACCACCCGCGCGAAATGGGCCGCGCTATCCGCAATGCCCTGCGGCCGCACACTGGCCGCCTGGCGCTGGTAGAATACCGCGCCGAAGACCCTAAGATACCTATCAAGCCTATTCACAAAATGACCGTGATGCAGGCCAAAAAGGAAATGAGCGCCATCGGGCTAGAATTTGTAGAGGTACGTGAGAGTTTGCCGCAGCAGCACCTGATGCTGTTTCGGCGGCCCTAGGTAATCGTCATTGCGAGCATAGCGAAGCAATCGCACTTGGCTTCGCTGTGCTCGCAATAACAACTTACTTCTTCATCAAGCGCTCGATGTCGGCCAGTTCCAGCGGAATGTCAGCCATCAAGTCTTCGTTGCCGGTAGGCGTGATGAGGAAGTCGTTTTCGAGGCGAATGCCTAGCTTTTCCTCACGGATATAGATGCCCGGTTCAATGGTGTACACCATGTTTGCCTCAAACTTGCGGTACTTGAAGCCTACATCGTGCACGTCGAGGCCGAGGTAGTGGCTGGTGCCGTGCGGGAAATACTTCTTGTAAAGCGGCGCGTCGGGGTCCTGGTTTTTCACGTCGCTGGCGCTCAGCAGGTCGAGTTTGATAAGCTCCTGCTCCATCGTTTCGCCTACTTCCCGGTGGTATTCTTCGATGGAGTTGCCAACGACCAAGCGGCTTTGGCAGAACCGGAAAACCCGCAGCACAGCCTCGTACACCTGCCGCTGGCGCGGCGTAAAAGTGCCATTGACCGGGATGCTGCGCGTGAGGTCGGCGGCATAGTTGGCATACTCGGCGCCGAAGTCCATCAGCAGCACGTCACCGTCTTGGCACTGGCGGTCGTTGGAGATGTAGTGCAGGATGGTCGCGCTTTCGCCGCTGCCGATAATGCTGGTGTAGGCCGGCCCGCGCGAGCCCGAGCGCACAAACTCGTGCAGAATCTCTGCTTCTACTTCAAATTCCCACACGCCAGGCTGCACGAAGCCTAGCACGCGGCGGAAGGCATTGCCCGTGATTTCGCAGGCGCGGCGCATCAGCCGGATTTCCTCGGGGCTCTTGATGGCGCGCAGCTGGTGCGTAAGCTTGGCGGCGCGGCGGTACTGGTGCAGCGGGTAACGGCGCTGCAACTCTTTGATAAAGCGGGCGTCGCGGGTTTCAACCTCCACCACCGAGCGAATGTGCTCGTTGGTATTTAGGTACACATAGTCGGCCTCGTTCATAAGCGCGGGCAGCACCGTTTCGAACTGGTCGAGCCACATAATGGTCGGGATACCCGATACTTGGCGTGCCTCCTCTTTGGTCAGCTTATAGCCTTCCCACACCAAAATCAACTCCGAGGTTTCGCGCACGAACAAGATTTCACGATACTTGGGCAGCGTGGCATCGGGGCTGATGACGAGGATAGTTTCTTCCTGGTCAACGCCCGAGAGATAAAACAAATCGGTGTTCTGCTTCAGGGCCAGCGTACCATCGGCGTTGGTAGGCAGAATATCGTTGGCATTGAAAATGGCCAGCGAGTGAGGCGGCAGCAACTCGCGGAAGCGGCGGCGATTTTCGATGAACAGTTCGGGGGCGATGGGTCCGTAGCGCATGGGCAACAAGCAATAAGGGCAGAATGGAGGCCGCAAGTTAGCGGTCGTCCATCTGCCCTTCGTAGTTTGCTATGGCCTGGCTTGCACCTAGGCGCTTATACTTAACGCGTTACCTTACGCTAGCTGTGGCACCAGTACTGGCAGCGTGATGCGCTGCGTGCGCGACCGTAGAAAAGCGACCACGGAAGCTTCGTCGCGGGGCGCCCCATCGAGTAGCACAAAATGGCGGGCCAGCAGGTCATAGCGCTTGGCCATGAGGTAAAAGAAAATGTGCAGAAAGTGGATGCCATCGAATACCACGGCTTTCTGCTCAATGTACTGCCCTAGGTTCTGGCGAAAGTGGGCGGGGTGGTCGGTCCAGTGCAGCGCGGGCTTGAGGTGGTGGCTAATGTGGTAGCCATCGTTCCAGCACTTGTGGTTGTAGTTGGTATTAATGCACGTCACGCTGTTGGCATAGCAGTTGTCGGGCGTGTTAGCGTCGATAAACGCGTGCTGTGCCCAATTGCCGAGCATCATAATGACCCGCGACAGCACAAACGGCACCACAAACACGGCCAGCGTAGCAGGCAGGTTGATAAAGGCCAGTGCGATAGTCACGCCTAGGTAGATAGCCTCACCGCGCAGCAGCCGAAACCGCAGCTTAGTCTTGTTGCGGCGCGTGAAGTAGCCCGTCAGGCGCGCCACGCCCAGCACCAAAAAGTCGCCTAGGTAGCGTAAGAAGCCTAGCACCGAATCACGCTGGTAAAACATGGTCGAGCTTTCGTCGTCGGGCAGGTTGTTTTCGGGGTGGTGCATACCCATGTGGTGCACGAAATACGACTCCGGCGTTTGGCCAAATAGCGGCCCCAGCACCCACGGAATGTAATGATTCAGCCAGCCGTGCTTTTTCTTGAATAGCATGCGGTGGCTAGTGCAATGCAGCATCAGCCCAAATGGACCCTTGAAACGGGCATTGCTAAAGAAGAAAAACAGCCCGAACGTGGCCCACCACCACGGCCCCCGAAAAGCCGGCACAAACAAGATAATGGCCAACGGCAGCATGGTGGCCGTTATTTTCAGAATGAGGTGGGCAAACGGCAGGTCGCGCTCGTCTTGCAGGTAGTGGCTAAGCCATTTATCCAGGCGGGATAGCTCCATCGGCCGGGTATAGCCGGGGTCAGTGGAGGCTGTCAATACTTTCATAAAATGCTTCAGTGAATGAGTGCGACTGAAGCCGGCAACTCATTACTGGCCTCCGATGAAATCGGAGGCTCAAGCAGAAGCAAGCTCGGCAGCGGCGTGGTAGAGCAGAACGCAGCCCCGAGCGGTAGGCCAGTATGGCCTATTAATAGTAGCTAAACGGATATACCACAGCCGTAGTTCGATAATTGTATTAAATAATTACTTCATTACCAATATTTATCATTATAAGAAGACAGGGTTTGTCTCTGTTACTTCAAACAGCGTTACACTTTATCGAACTACAATCTCATATTGCGGGATAGCCGCGTAGTGGCGGCCCGTTGGTAGTATCACCCCGGTCAACTACTACCGAGCCCCAGCGGGGCGACTCAATTCAACGTACAGGTCGCCCCGCTGGGGCTTGAGGAATTTGTTTTCTCGCGATTGCTACCGACGAAGCGCCGCTACGCGGTTACTTTCGTTATCGGTTGGTTTCCAGCAACCGCTTACTTCTTCACTAAGCCGTTACTCGTAAGCTGCAAGGCAGTCAAGTCTAATCCTTTGCTTCTAAACGTGCTGGCGATGTTCGATTTAAACTGGGCCTCTTGACCGTTCTTTTTGGCCGTTTGCCAACCTAGGTAGAGCACGACGGCCTGCAGCTTCATCTCCTCCCCTAGCCGGGCTACGGCGGGCGGCGAAGTCAGCGCTCTATTGGCGCTGAGCAGGCTGGTAGTTTGGCGTTGCAGGGCTCGGTCCATGGCGGGCGTCACGCTGGCTTCGGGTACGCCGTTTACCGCTACATAGGCTATTTCGAGGTAAGCAGCGAAAGCCGTGGCGGCGTTGTTGGCGGGCAGTCCCGACTGCTGCACCATCTGACCAAACAGCTGGTTGTAATCCGTTTTACCCTGCCCGAAGGCGTTGGTGACGGCCTGGCCGGCAGCCGCGTTTTTGGCTTGGAGCTGGCGGGCCAGGTTCTGCACGGTTTGCTGGCGCAGGGCAGGTGTGGGCGTATAGGCAAGGTTCACATTGCGCTTGGCGGTGGTGGCCGTAGCGGCCCGGCCACTGCGTTTTTCGGCTGCTGCGTTGCGGGTGGAGGCCATTACCGCGGCGTTGTTGATGTTTACCAGCGACATGCTCACGGCCGCTTGGTTAGCCGAGTTGAACATGTCCATGTACACATCCTGAGCGTGGGTAGCGGGGGCTACCAGCAGGCCCAGCACGGCCGTTATTGCAAGAGCAAGCAGCTTTTTCATCACAGGTAGGTTTACCTGCCGCCTACGTAGCGGCGCCGCGAGTGTACGCCGCTGGCGGGCGGTCAGTTCAACTTAGCCCGCCAAAATCAAGTGTGCACAGTATCAAGTGTTACGCCAATCGGGCTTGCCTCGCCCCAAGCGGCTGGGGTATCTTTACCCTACCCCGCCGCACCAATGGGCGCCCAGTTATTGTTCATTGGTATTGCCCCTAGACTCCCGATGCCCACGTTTTCGCACCTCCACTCGCACACTCAGTATTCGCTGCTCGACGGCCAAGCCAGCATCGGCGCGCTCATGAAGAAGGCGCAGGCCGACGGCATGCCCGCCGTGGCCCTCACCGACCACGGCAATATGTTCGGAGCGTTCAACTTCGTGGCTGAAGCTAACAAGTATAACGTCAAGCCTATAATCGGCTCCGAGTTTTACATGGTGGCCGACCGCCATAAGAAGACCTTCTTGCGCGAGAAGGGCGAAAAAGACAACCGCTACCACCAGCTACTGCTGGCCAAGGACCAGGCCGGCTACCACAACCTGGCCAAGCTTAGCTCGCTCAGCTACATCGAAGGCGTGTACTCCAAATTCCCGCGTATCGACAAGGAGCTGATTCTGAAGTACCACGAGGGTCTGATTGCGACTAGCTGCTGCATCGGCGCCGAGATTCCCCAGGCTATTCTCTTCGAGGGCGAAGCCAAGGCGGAGGAACTGCTGAAATGGTGGCTCGATGTGTTTGGCGATGACTACTATATCGAGATTCAGCGCCACGGGCTAATGAATTTCGACGGCACCGGCAAAAGCCAGGAGGACGTGAACCAAGTGCTCCTAGGGTTCGCCAAGAAGTACAACGTCAAGGTTATCTGCACCAACGACTCGCACTACGTAGAGCAGAACGACTACGCGCCCCACGACCTACTGCTGTGCGTGAACACGGCCGAGGAGCGCGCCATTCCGGTCGGTGACTTCGAGACGAACTACTATACTATTCTCACCGCCGACCAGCGCGTACACTACGGCATGCTGGAGGATTTGCGCAAAGCCCACAGCTACGACGACAACGCGCGCCGCATGCTCTCGCGCATCGACGAGGAGCTGCAAAAGCCCCCTAAGCAACGCCGCCGTCGCTTCGGCTTCGCCAACGACCAGTTCTATTTTAAGAGCCAGGCCGAGATGAACGAGTTGTTCAGCGATGTGCCGGAAAGTGTGGATAACACGAATGAGATTGTGGATAAGATTACGCCGCCCAAGCTGGCGCGCGATATTCTGCTCCCCAACTTCCCTTTACCGCCGCAGTTTGCCAACGCCGACGAGTTTTTGCGCGAGCTGACCTACGTGGGCGCCTTCGGTCCCGGTGCTGGTAACGGCAGCGTGACAATGAACAAGCCGCCGCGCTACTCCGAGCGCACGCCCGAAATCGAGGAGCGCCTAAACTACGAGCTAGGCATCATCAAGACGATGGGCTTTGCGGGCTACTTCCTCATCACGCAGGACTTTATCAACAAAGGCCGTAGCATGGGCGTGGCCGTGGGGCCGGGCCGTGGCTCGGCGGCAGGCTCAGCGGTGGCCTACTGCGTGGGTATCACCAACATCGACCCGATTAAGTACTCGCTGCTGTTCGAACGCTTCTTGAACCCTGAGCGCGTGTCGATGCCTGATATCGACATTGACTTTGACGACGTGAACCGCCAGAAAGTCATTGACTACGTGGTAGGTAAGTACGGCAAAACGCAGGTAGCCCAGATTATCACCTTCGGCACGATGGCCGCCAAGTCGTCTATCAAAGACGTGGCCCGCGCCGTGGAGCTGCCCCTACCCGCCGCCAACGAACTGGCCAAGCTTGTGCCCGAAAAGCCCGGTACTACGCTGGCTGGTGCTTTCCGCGACGTGCCCGAGCTACAAGCCATCCGGCAGGACCAAACCGACCTAAAAGGCCAAATTCTGGCCCTGGCCGAGCGCCTCGAAGGCTCAGTGCGCAACACCGGCATCCACGCGGCGGGCGTTATCATCGCGCCCGACGACATCACGAACTACATCCCGGTTTCGACATCTAAGGACTCGGACTTGCTTGTGACGCAGTTCGACGGCAAGGTGATTGAGAGCGCCGGCATGCTCAAGATGGACTTCCTAGGGCTCAAAACCCTGACCATCATTGTGGATGCCATGAACTTGATTGAGCGCAACCACGGCGTCAAAATCGACATCGACAACATCCCGCTCGACGACGAGAAGACGTACGCGCTCTACCAGCGCGGCGACACCATCGGCACGTTCCAGTTCGAGTCGGAAGGTATGCGCATGTACCTCAAAGACTTGAAGCCGACCAACATCGAGGACTTGATTGCGATGAACGCCTTGTACCGGCCCGGTCCGATGCAGTTCATCCCCGACTTCATCAACCGCAAGCACGGCCGCGAGCCAGTAGAATACCCGCACGAGCTGCTCAAGCCCATCCTGGAGTACAGCCAGGGTATCATGGTGTACCAGGAGCAGATTATGCAAACGGCCCAGATTCTGGCCGGCTATTCCCTAGGTGGCGCCGACTTGCTGCGCCGCGCCATGGGTAAGAAAGACATGAAGAAGATGGCCTTGGAGCGCGAGAAATTCGTGAAGGGCGCGGGCGAAATTCACAAGATTCCGGCGAAGAAGGCCTCTGAAGTCTTCGACGTGATGGAGAAGTTTGCGGAATACGGCTTCAACCGCTCGCACTCGGCCGCTTACTCGGTAGTAGCTTATCAGACTGGCTACCTGAAAGCTAACTACCCCGCCGAGTACATGGCCGCCGTACTCACCAACAACATGGGCGATATCAAGAAGGTGACCTTCTTTATCGAGGAGGCCCGCAAGCAAGGCGTGGCCGTACTCGGCCCTGACGTAAACGAATCGGAGCAAAAATTCAACGTACCCCGCAAAAATCAGATTCGCTTCGGCCTAGCCGCTGTGAAGGGCGCGGGCGAAGCCGCCGTACTCGAACTAGTAGAGGAGCGCCAGAAAAACGGCCCCTTTACCGACGTATTTGACTTCGCCAAGCGCGTGAACCTGCGCGCTGTGAACAAGAAAACTTGGGAAAGCCTAGCCCAGGCCGGCGCCTTCGATAGCTTCGAGAAGTATAACCGCCGCCAGTTCATGGACGCCCCAGCCGGCGACCAGAACCTAATTGAAAAGGCGCTGAAACTAGGGCAGCAGCACCAAGCAGCTAAGGAATCGGCGCAGCACAGCCTGTTTGGGGCCGGTGCTTTTGGTGCGGTAGCCGCGCCGCTGCCCAAGGTGCAGGACCTAGAAGAGTGGAGCGCGCCCGAAAAGCTGCGCCGCGAGAAAGAGGTAGTTGGCTTCTACCTGTCGGGCCACCCGCTCGACACCTACCGTATGGAAATTGACGCCTATTGCACCTGCCCGCTCGACAAGCTAGACGGGCAGAAGGGCAAGGACGTGAACATTGCCGGTCTGCTCTCGGGCGTAGTATTCCGCACCACCAAGAGCGGCCAACCAATGGCGTCGTTCAACATCGAAGACTACGATTCGAGCCTAAACCTAGCGCTGTTCCGCGACGACTACACGCGCTTCAGTGCCCTCATCAACCCTAGAAATTACCCCCAGGAGCAGGTGCCGCCCATGTTCATCCGGGGCAAAATGGAGCTACGCTACGGCACCCAGGACCAGTGGGAACTGAAGATAAAAACCATGGAGCCGCTGGCCCAAGTAGCCGAAAAGCTCAGCAAAGGGGTGCGCGTAAAGCTCGACCTACGCACTGTCACGGGGCCCATGATTGACCGTTTGCAGGAAGCCATCGAGCACGCCAAGGGTTCGAAGCGCCTGGAAATTCAATTTGTAGAGCCGCACGAGCGCTTGGCGGTAGACATGTTTTCGCGCCGCTTTCAGATTGAGCCTAAGACCTTTATCGATAAGATGAAGGAATTTGAGCTTGATGTATGCTCCCTGATTTAGGCGGCATGAACTAGTGCTGAACTTTCTACCACTAGCGTTGTTTTACTCGCACTCCGCTACCTTGCGGCCTTGTCGGCCGTACACGCCGGACGTTTTTTCACTAACAAAACCTTA
>Ga0265798_10006331_pt1 | contig 15594 bp, 7 predicted proteins | sample P3T30metagenome_FD_192430 | JGI IMG/M metagenome (GOLD analysis project Ga0265798, IMG submission 192430) | Plant litter microbial communities from East Loma Ridge, Irvine, California - P3 T30 | ecosystem: Environmental > Terrestrial > Plant litter > Unclassified | place: USA: California... | reverse complement strand
AGAAACTGTCGATCCGCCGCGCCGAAGCCGTCAAGGCCTACCTGCAAGGCAAGGGCGTCGATTCGAACCGCATCTACACCGAAGGCAAGGGCGAAGGCCAGCCGGTTGCAGACAACAAGAGCTCGGAAGGCCGTGCGAAGAACCGCCGCGTCGAGATCGAAGTGGTCGGCACCCGTAGCCGCCAGCAGTAATCCTGCCTGCAGGACGCTGTGATCAAACCCCGCTGCGGCGGGGTTTTTTTCATTCCGCGCATTTTGTACTTCGCCCCACAAACTTTCCCGTTATTATTCCGTCCTATGACTACGAACGCCGACCCTCTCGAAATCTCGAAATTCAGTGAGCTCGCCCACCGCTGGTGGGACCCGACCTCGGAATTTCGTCCGCTCCACGAAATCAACCCGCTGCGCCTGGAATGGATCAACGCGCGCGCGCCGCTGGCCGGCAAGAACGTGATCGACATCGGTTGCGGCGGCGGCGTGCTGTCGGAATCGATGGCGCGCAAGGGTGCGAAGGTCACCGGCATCGACCTCTCGAAAAAGGCGCTGAAAGTGGCCGACCTGCACGGCCTGGAATCGGGCGTGGACGTGCGCTACAAGCTGATCGCCGCCGAAGACATGGCTGCCGAGGAACCCGGCCAGTACGACGTCGTTACCTGCATGGAGATGCTTGAGCACGTGCCCGACCCGGCCTCGATCGTGCGCGCCGCCGCTGCCCTGGTGAAACCGGGCGGCAAGCTGTTCTTCTCGACCATCAACCGCAACCCGAAAGCGTATTTGCTGGCCGTGATCGGCGCCGAATACGTGCTGCGCATGCTGCCGCGCGGCACCCACGACTACGGCAAGTTCATCACCCCGGCCGAACTGTCGCAATACCTGCGCCTGGCCGGCCTGCAGGTGGACGGCATGAAGGGCCTGAGCTACAACCCGCTCACCAAGATCTATTCGCTGAACAACGACACCGATGTGAACTACATGGTGGCGTGCAGCAAACCCCTGTAAGAACTGCACAAGAACGATGACCTCCCCTGCCACGCCGGCGCCGCGCGCCGTCCTCTTCGATCTCGACGGCACGCTGGCCGACACCGCGCCCGACCTCGCCGCCGCCGTCAACTGGCTGCGCACCGAACGCGGCCTCGCGCCGACGCCCTACGCCATCCTGCGCCCGACCGCCTCGGCCGGCGCCCGCGGCATGATTGGCGCCGCCTTCGGCCTGGCGCCGGGCGACGAAGGCTACGAGGAATTGCGCCTGGCATGGTTCGACCGCTACCAGGACAACATGGCTGTCGAGAGCACCCTGTTCGAGGGCATCGATGCACTGTTGCAGGGCATCACGGACGCCGGCATGGCCTGGGGCGTGGTCACCAACAAGCCGGCGCGCTTTACCGATCCCCTGATCCCGCAGATTCAGCTTGACCACGCGGGCTGTATCGTGTCTGGCGACACGATGCCGTTCTCGAAGCCGCATCCGGCCCCGCTGCTGGAGGGTGCGCGCCGCCTCGGCATCGCCCCCGAGCACTGCTGGTACGTCGGCGACGACCTGCGCGACATCGAAGCCGGCCGCGCCGCTAATATGGTCACCGTCGCCTGCGCCTGGGGCTACTGCGGCTCGATCGAACCCTCGACCTGGGGCGCCGACTTCCTGTGCGCCACGCCGCTCGATCTGCTGGCGCTCTTGCGTTCGCTTACCGCGAATACCGTTCCAGTCGAAACGGCTGCTTGAGTAGGGTGGGCCGGGCCGCGCAAGGCGCTCCTGTGCCCACGCGTTTCTGCTTAAGGTAGGGTGGACGGCTCTGCCGTCCACGCGTCCAACCGTCTCATGCACGGTCCTTACATCTGATTACGACTGATACAGCCTCAGGTCTACCGTGTAACCGCCCGTTTCCGTAATCTGCATCCATCGAACAACGCAACACACATGGAGCAGAAAACATGACCACCACCCAAGCCACCACCCGTATCCATCCCCTGATGGCCGCCGCTGCCGCCTCGGTGATCATCGTCAGCCTGACCGGCGCCGCCGCCATCACCGGCCTGTTGCCTTCGTCGCGCAGCGCCCCGGAGCCGCAAGCCATCCCGCTCGCCGCGACCCAGCCCGCACCCGCCGCAGCCCAGCTGCAGCCGGCCGCGCTGCCGACCCAGCTTGCCGCTGCCCCGGCTCCAGTCGTGGTCAGCGCCGCCCCAGGCACGACCACCTATGTCCAGCCAACCACGGCCAACGCCCCGGTCATCGTCGTCAAGCAAGAGCCGGCGCCGGTCGTGAAGCAAACCGTGGTCAAGCAAACCGTCGTGCACAAGCCGCGCGTCGTCGAGCACCGCCCTGCTCCACAGCCGACCCGCTACTATGAACCGACCTACCGCGCCGCGCCGGCACCGGCACCGGTACCGGTCCAGCAAGGCCCGAGCTACGTTGGCGTCGCCACCGGCGCCGTGATCGGCGGCCTGATCGGCAACCAGGTCGGCGGCGGCAACGGCAAGAAGCTGGCGACGCTGGCTGGCGTGATCGGCGGCGGCTACCTCGGCAACGAGATCGCCCAGCGCAACGCCGGCAACCGTTAAGCCAGACAGGAAAAGGAAGCCGCTGCAACCCATCGCAGCGGCTTCCTCAGTTGGCAGAAAGCACGTAGGGTGGGGTCATTGATGCCGGGGGCATCAATGACGAGCTCACGCGGAACGATGATCATTGCTAGCGTCACGCATCAAAGCAACACCAGTGCACACGTATCCGCTTTGGAGTACAATGGAAGTTCTTTCGTTGGGGGGCGACCTGGTTTCGACGTGGGTTGCAAAGCAGCGCAGGGCATACCGAGGGCTGGTTACCTCGTAAATACACCCAGAAATCAATAACTGCAAACGATAACTCGTACGCACTCGCAGCTTAATTGCTGCTAGCTCTACACTACCTCGCCTCTGGGGTGGGCCGCAAGGCAAGTAGAGTCATTTACAGAGGCTAGGAATCACTCGGGTTACTTGGGTGCTTCCGAAATTTAAGGTAACTCGCTTGTACAAAGGGTGCACATCCCCGTTGTCCAGGTTAAATTAATTGATAGTGCTAAGTATGTAGAACTGTCTGTAGAGTGCTTGCGGACGAGGGTTCGATTCCCTCCGCCTCCACCAGTATTCAAAAATAAAGCCCTGCCGGCGCAAGCCGGTGGGGCTTTGTTTTTGAATACTGGTGCCGGACAGTGGGCATCGAATCCACGGAGGGTACGGACGAGGGGCGAGCAGGGAATTCGAGCTGCGCAGCAGCGAGCCTGCGAGCGACCTTGCGCCTCCGGGCGCAAGGGCTCTCCGATTCGTCTGACTAAAGGAAGCGCGAAGCGATTCTTGCCTTATCGCCTCCACCAGTATTCAAAAACAAAGCCCTGCCGGCGCAAGCCGGTGAGGCTTTGTTTTTGAAGCGCCCGAAGGCGACAACCAGCCCTGCCCTACTTCCCAAACTTCACACTGCAACGCAGTCCGGCCGAGATCTTGTTGTTCGGATTACGCAACTGCAGCCTCACCCCAAACGTCCCGCTGGCCGCATCGATCACGCGATCCACCACCGTCACCTTCGCGTTGTACGTCGCCCCACCTAGCGCCGCCAGCCTGACCTGCCCGCTCATGCCGGTCTTGATCGAGCCAAACAACTCCACCGGCACCACCACTTCCACATTCAGCGGATCGATCTGTGCCAGTTTCAGGATCTTTTCCTGGGCAATGTGATCCCCCGGCGACAGGAAGCGTTCCACCACCACGCCATTGACCGGGCTGGTAATCGTGCGCAGGGCCAGCACGGCCTGCTGCTGTTTCCGTTCGAGCGAAGCCAGGCGCGTCTGCGTTTCCAGCTCGTCCTTGTCGCTGGCGGAAATCAGGTCTTTCTTGAACAATTCCTCGTTGCGCCGCACCTTGCGCTGGCCGTATTCCTCCTGCGCCTGGCGCAACTGCAGCGTGGCCGCCTCGACCGAGGCATTCAGGCGCGCGACGACCTGTCCGGCGGCGACGTTCGCGCCGCGGTCGACCAGCACCTGGGCAATCGTGCCCTCCACCGGGCTGCCGACGTTGACGATCAGAGAAGGCTCGACCAGGCAATCCATGTCGTCGCCGATTCCCTTGCCGCGGTTGCCGTTCTGCGCGCCGGCGGCGGCGGCGGGCTTGGCGCCCAGCGCGGGCGCCGGAGCCGGCACGGGCGGTTTGAAGGGCAAAGCGGGCGCCGCGGTGGCGCCGAGCGCGCCGGTCAGCAAGCACAGCAGCAAAGCCGCGCGCGGGGTGGTTACATGCATGGTCAATCCTGTCAAATAATATAAACGGTATTCATTCAGCGCGGCCCGAGAAGGCCAGCAAGTCGCCGGTCTGCCGGTCGGCCTGCAGCATGGCGCGACGCCGGGCGCTGGCCAGGCGCTCGCCGCGCCGCTGCGCCGCCACGATGGCGCGCGCACGCGCCGCTTCCGAGGCGCGCAGGCGCAGCGCCAGCCCGGCCCAGCTCAGCCCGGGCGTGGCCAGCACCCCGTCTTCCAGCGACAGCAGCGCCTCGACGTGCCCAGGGTCGCCCTGGCGCGCGCTGCGTCCGGCGATCTGGCGGTCGATGCGGCCGGCCTCATGGCGCTCGGTGAGGATCACGTGCAGGCCGCCCGCCGCCGCAGCCGCCGCGGCCAGCTTGATGTCGGTGCCGCGCCCGGCCATGTTGGTGGCGATGGTGATGCGCCCGGGCTGACCGGCCGCGGCCACTACCTGCGCCTCGACGCTGTCCTGGCGCGCGTTCAGGATGGCGTGCTCGATGCCACGCGCGGCGAGCATGGCGCCAAGGCGTTCGGACGCGGCCACCGAACGGTTCCCGACCAGCACGGGCGCACCGCGCGCATGGTGCGCCAGCACGGTTTCCAACACGGCCTCCCACTTCTCGTCGGCGGTGGCGAAGACCCGGTCCGGCAGGTGGCGGCGCAGATTCGGCTGGTGGGTGGGAACCGGTACCACTGCCAATCCATAAATGCTGCCAAGTTCGGCGGCCACCTCGCGTGCCGTGCCGCTCATGCCCGACAGGTGCCGGTAGCGGCGGAAGAAGCGCTGGTAGCTGATGCGCGCCAGGGTTTCGCGGCGCGCCGTGACTTCGCAGCCTTCCTTCACCTCGATCATCTGGTGCAGGCCCTGCCCCCACGAGCGGTCGGCCATCACGCGCCCGGTAAAGGCATCGATGACCTGGATCTTGCCGTCGCGGACCAGGTAGTGTTCGTCGCACACGAACAGGTGCAGCGCCGTCAGCGCCTGCGACACCAGTTCGTCGCGCCGCAGCGCCACGTCCCAGGGCGCGCCGAGGACGCGCGCCAGGTCGGCGGCGCGCGCATGCCCGGCCTGCGTCAGCTCGACGACGCGTTCGCCGCGCAGCACGCGATAGTGTTCGCCTTCATCGAGCTGGCGCGCCAGCGCGATGGCCTGCTGCGCCTCGGCCGCGCGGCCGGCCGAGGGCACTTCGCCGGAAATGATCAGCGGCGTGCCGGCTTCGTCCGCGAGCACGCTGTCGGCTTCATCGACGATGGCAAAGCCCAGCCCGCGTAGCAGCAGGCGGCTGCTGCGGTTGGCGCCGCCGTACAGGGCGTCCAGGCGCAGGTGCAGGGTGTCGGCCTGGCTGCCCAGCACGATGCGGTCGCGCAGGTAGTCGAACACCACCGTCTTGTTGGAGCAATACACGACATCGCAGGCATACGCGGCGCGCCGTTCCTCGGGACTCATCTCGGCCGTCACCGCCGCCGAGCTGATGCCGAGCGCCGCGTACACCGGCGCCATCAGCGCGTGGTCGCGCGCCACCAGGTAATCGTTGACGGTGATGACGTGCACGGTGCGCCCCGCCAGCGCCGTCGTGCACGCCGGCAGGGTCGCGGTCAGGGTCTTGCCCTCGCCGGTTTCCATTTCCGCCACCATCCCGTTCAGCATGACCCAGCCGCCGATCAGCTGCACGTCGAAATGGCGCATGCCCAATGTGCGTCCGGCCGCTTCGCGCACCAGGGCGAAGGTCTCGGCCACCAGCGCGTCTTCCAGCCCGCGGCGGCGCAGCTGCAGGGCCAGTTCGCGCGCGCGTGGCGCCAGCGCGTCGTCGGCCAGCGCTTCCATCGCCGGCACGAAGGAGGCCACCGCGCCGGCGATGGCGCGCACGCGCTTCGGGCGGCTGGCCAGGAAGCGCGACCATGCGCCGCCCAGGGCGGCGCCGATGCGGTCGAGGGCGCTGCCGGCGGGACGGTCGTCGCGTTCGGGATAGACCTGGTCGAAGCGCTGCGCCAGGTGTGCGCCGGGCCTAGACATTGAACTTCCTCGCAAACAGGCGGCGCGCGCTGCGGTACCACTGCTGCCCCAGCGGCGCCGGCGCATGCTCGAAGCGCAGATACACGCGCTGCCCCAGCTCGGCCACGCGCACGTCCGGCGGCAGGGCCACGTCCATCACGAACAGGGTTTGCAGCGTAGCCGCGTCCTCGTCCTTGCCTTGTGCGTTCGGGTCGAGGCCGATGCCGCCGCCGCCCTGCAGGCTCAGGGTCATGCTCGGCAGGCGGTTGGTGGCGGCCGGCACGTCGCGCAGGACGCGCGCCGGAATCACGGTGCCGACGTCGCCCGCGATGCGCAGGTCGATGCGGCGCGAGCCCTGGCGCACCAGGTCGGCATCGTCCTGGGCCACGACCACGCGCACCGTGCCCGGGCCGTCGCCGATCACGTAGCCCAGCAGCGCGCCGCGCTCCACATAGCGGCCAGGCGCATCGCGCGCTTCGGGCATGATGAAGATGCCGTCACCTGGGCTGCGCAAGGCGCTCTCGCCCAGGTGCTGTTCGGCCAGCGCGAGCGCCGCGCGGGCGTGGACGATCTGCTGCTGCACGATGTTGGCCTGGGCCGGATTGTTCAGGATCGCGGCGGCGCGCGCTTCCAGCGCCTGCAGTTCGGCCTGCTGGACCGCAACCCGCGCCTTCAGCTCGGCGTTGTCGCTCTCGATCAGCAGCTGGCCCTGCTTCACATGCTGGCCCGGCGTCGCCACCACGCGCAGCAGCTCGCCCGCTACCTGGGCGCGCAGCTGCGCTTCCTCCGGCGCCCACACCACGCCCTCGGCGCGCGTGTACTGCGGCGCCGGCAGCCAGAACAGCGCGGCCAGCGCCAGCGCCACGGTGAGCACGGTGGCGCCCAGCGCACGGCGGCGGCGCTTGCCCAGGGCCGGGCTGCGCACCAGGTAGTCGCCCATCTTGAACAGGGGCTGCAGCAGCGTGCCGTACAGGTACCACAGCGCCATGCCCACCCCGAACAGGAAGAATTTACCGGCCACCATCAGCGCGATCGCCACCGAAATCGCCATCCGGTAGGCGAACGAGGCGACGGCGTAGAACACGAACCAGCCGCGCTCGCCCCGCGCCACCACCGGGCTCGGTACGTCGGGCAAGCGGAAGGCGTAGCGCTTGACCAGGTAGCCCACGTAGTCGTTGGCGCGCTGGCCCAGGTTGGGAATCTCCAGGTAGTCGGACAGGATGTAGTAGCCGTCGTAGCGCAGCAGCGGATTGCCGTTGAAGAGCAGGGTCGTGACGCCGGTGATCAGGATGATGTTGTAGACCACCGCGCGCGGCACGCCGGGGTCGAGCAGGGTCCAGAGGATCATCGCGACGGCGGCGATAAAGAGCTCGGTCAGCATGCCGGCCGCGCCCACCAGCATGCGCCAGCGCTTGTCGGCCACGCTCGATGCGGCCGAGGCGTCGACATACGGGATCGGCACGAACAGCAGCAGCATCACGCCCATCTCGTGCACTTCGCCGCCGCGCGCCTTGACCGCCAGGCCGTGGCCCAGCTCGTGCGCGGCTTTGATCAGCGGGAACAGCACGCCGGCCAGCAGCAGGTTCTCGACCGAGAACACACGGTCCGCCATGCCGTGCGAGAAGGCCTGCCAGTGGGTCGCCAGCAGGACCAGCGCGGCCAGTACGGTCAGGCACCACAGCGCCGCCCCGGCCGGCCCAAACAGCGGGCGCATGAAGGCCATCATGGCTGTCAGCATGCGGTCGGGATCGAACAGGGGGAAGCGCAGCGACATCGGGTTGCCGATGTATTGCTTGAGCTTGCGGCGCGCGAGCTGGGTGCGGCGCGTGTGCTGCTCGCGCATGTCGGTCGGCACGTCGGCCTGCAGCACGTCGGCGCGGTGCAGCTCGGCCAGCAGCTTGATCACCTCCGACTGCGAGGGGATGTCGTCGCCCAGCCGCTGGCCGGCCAGGTCCCAGATTTCCTGCACCGTGCGCTCGCCGTCCATCAGGCCGATGATGGCGTTGGCGACCGGCGTGAAGCGGTGGAACTGGCCGCTGCCGTGGTGCTGCAGCACGTACCAGAGCGCGCCGCGGTAATGGTGGCGGTGGATTTGCGCGTGCGAGCGCAGGCGCGGCCGCAGCGCGGCCACGCGGTACCAGGATTCGTCGAACAGGGAAGCGGCCATCGCTTACACCCAGGACCAGGCGGCCAGGCGCAGCCAGTCGAACAGGCGGTGGGTCCACAGCCAGGCCAGCTTGCGCTCGCCGAGCGTGATGCGGCCCACGCCTTCCAGGCCGGGGCGCAGGCTGCGCCGCGTTTCGGGCGTGACGCCCAGCGCCGCCTCGACGCGGAAGAAGGTGCGGCCGTCGCGCGACACCGCCACCGGCGTCACGTGCGTGACCCGCAGCGGCAGCACCTGCCCCGGCAGCGCGGCCAGCATCAGCTCGCCCATCTGGCCGGCGCGCACGCCGCCGATGTCGCTTTCGTCCACTTCCAGCAGCACCCGGTAGACGTTCAGCGGCGCCACTTCGAACAGCGCCTGGCCGCGCTTGACGGCGCTGCCCAGCGACTGGGTCAGGTCGCCGCTGACCACGATGCCGTCGAACGGCGCCTTGATGCTGGCGCGCGCCAGCTGCTCGGCCAGCAGCTGCATCTGCGCCGTGGCCTGGTTGGCCTGGGCCAGCGAGATGTTGGCCTGCACCCGGTCCGACTTGGCCACCGCTTCCTGGTACTGGCTGGCGTACTGCTCGTTCTGGCTCGACCAGCGCAGGTATTCCAGCTGCAAATCGCGCTGGTCGAGCGTGGCCAGCACGGCGCCGCCGGCCACCGTGTCGCCCGCGCGCCGCGGCGCCGTTTCCACATAACCGTCGAAGGGCGCCACCATCACGCGCCGGATCACGCCTTCGAGGGCCGCATTCCCGCCCACCACGTGCGCGCCGGTGGCGAAGGTGAAGAACAGCGCGCCGCCGGCCAGCAGCGCGGCCGCCAGCTTGCGCCCCACGTGGCCGGGGCCGGCCAGGCGCGCCAGCTGCGCGCGCGCGCCGTCGCGCAGGCGCAGCGCCAGCGGCCGCCCGTTCAGGCGCTTTTCGTGGAGGATGCGGCTGCACATGGCCGTCACCGCCTGGCACAGGGCCACCTCGCCGGGGCTGAACGGACGCGCCGCCGGCCGCTCGAAGGTAAAGGCGCCAAGCTGCGGCGCCTCGCCGATCGCCGCGCCATCGGCGCCATCGGCGGCGGCCACGAAGGGAATCGTCAGCAGGCAGTCGTTGCCGTGTGCGCGTGCCAGCGCCGCGTGGTCGCGCGTCACCAGCAGCTGGCGCGGCGGCGCCGGCAGCTGCAGCGGCGCCTGCTGGTCGATCGCTTCGTCCATGGCGGCGGCAATCGCCTGCGCCAGGTCCATGCGGCGCGCCACCTGGGCACTGTGCGAGATCGCCACGACGCGGGCGGCGGCGCCTTCGCGGAAGCCGATGCTCACGCGGTCGGCGTCCAGGCGGCGCGCGAGGTCGGTCGCCAGCGTGCCGGCGGCGGCCTCGAACCCCTGCTCGGTGAGCGTCGATGCGACCAGGTCGAGCGTGTCCATCATGCGTTCGCGCGCGGCCTGGTCGGCCGCCGCCTGCTCGCGCAGGATGGCCGCCTCGATGCCTTGCAGACCCCATTGCAGCTGGGCCAGCAAGCGCTGGCCCGCCGCCTCGGCGAGCGGGCCGGTCTCGAGCGCCACCAGCGCATGCAGGCGGCCGTCGACCAGCACCGGCAGCGCCAGCGCCGAACTTTGCGCGCCCTGCTGCACGGCCGGCCGGCGCTCTTCCAGCGCCAGCTCGGCCGCCTCGGCCAGCAGCGCACTGACGCCGGCGCCGGACGGCCAGAACGCCGCCGGCGTGAACGGCCCGGTATCGGGCGGTCCCATGACCAGCACGGCGGCGCGCGCCTGCGGCACCGCCTCGCACTGCAGCGCCAGCCAGGCGGCGGCGAATTCCGGCGCATCGGCCGGCAGGGCCAGCTGCGCCCAGGCCCCGGAAGGAGATTCATGGTGACCGCCGCCGGGGCCGTCGGATGCTACTGGGTCGAACACATCGAACTTTCGTGACTGAGGTTGAAGCGCTTACGGGAACAGCGGGGCGGCCTACATGCCGGCGCCCCACAGGATGCTGGCGCGGCGCGGCGTAGGGGCCGGTTCCTGCGCCTCGGACGGCGCGGCGGCATCCTGGCTTGCTGCGGCCGGGGGCACGTCGTGCGCGGTGGCGTCGCCCAGCACCAGGCGCGAACGGCGCCGCGCCGTACCGGTACGCGAACGCGAACGCGCGCCCATCATACCCGCAAGGGCCGCGGCTGCGCCGACTGCCGGGGCCGGATCCTGCGGATCGGATGGATTCTGTGGCGCCGGCGCGTCAGCCGGGGCGCCAGCTGCTGACGCCCCATCCGTGCCGGCATCCGCGCCGCCATCCTGCGCGCCGGCGCCAGGCATGGCGCCCGCAGGCAGGCCCGCTTCCGGTGCGGCCGGCAATGCCGCCGGCGCACCCTCCACTTTGCCCTCCCCGTCTGTCACCACGGCGTCGCTCCCATCGCTGTCGTGGTGCGCCAGCATCGCGCTTTGCAAGGTGCTGAAGGCTGGCGCGGCCACCTGCAGACCGCTGAGCATCACGTCCAGCCGCAGCGCGTTCGCCGCAGTCACCGCATGCGGCACGAGGCCGTTGGCAGCGGCCGGCGTGTCGAGCGCGTGGCCCTGGTCGAGCATCTCTTCCTGCCCCTGCGCCACCAGGTCGGGCGCATTGCCTGCCCCGCCGAAGCGCACCAGGCCGCGCAGCACGCCGTCCTCCAGGGTCACGGCCGCATAGTCGCCCACCATGACGTCACGCGCCAGGCTGCCGTACAGCGAGTCGCCGCCCGCGCCGCCCAAGAGGATGCTGTTACCGCTGCCGCCGCGCAGGACATCGGCCCCGCCGGTGTAGAGGTCGATCGTCTGCGCCAGTTGCAGCGCGCCGCCGCTGAAGCGCACCTCGGCGTTGTCGCCGGCGACGACATTGAAGCCGCCGCCGCCCGCCACCTCATCGGCGCCATTGCCGCCGATGAGGATGTCGTCGCCGCCACCCGCCGCCAGCAAGTCGTCGCCGCCGATCGCGGTGGCGGTGCTGACCGCGCTGGTCCAGACGCCGTCCGCCAGGGTCACCGTGCCGTTGTCGCCGAAGACGATGTTGCCGCCGTCGCCCGCCGTGATGCGGTCGTTCCCGGCGCCGCCCAGCAGCACGTTGCGGCCGTGGCCGGCGTCGATGCGGTCATTGCCGCCGACATCGAACTGGGTGGCGGCGATGCTGTCCGCGCTGCCGCCGGTGAAGGCGACGCGGCCGTTGTCGCCGAACGCGATATTCGTGCCGGTGCCCAGCGCGATGGCGTCGCTGCCGATGCCGCCGACGGCCAGCTTGTCGCCGTTGCCGGCAACGATGCTGTCGTCGCCGCCGCTGGCCCCGGTGTCGGCTGCCGATTCGGCCAGCGTCAAGCGGCCGGCGGCGTCGGCCAGCAGGCTGCCGTTGTCGCCGAACAGGACGTCGCGCCCGTTGCCGGTGACGATGCTGTCCTTACCGACACCGCCGATGACCACATGGTCGCCGTTGCCGGCCACGATACTGTCATCGCCGCCCAGGCCCGCCAGGGTGCCGCTGCTTTCCACCTGGCGCAGGATTCCGCCTTCGAAGCGGATGGCGCCGTTGTCGCCCAGGATCACGCCATTGCCGTTGCCGGCTTTGATGCGGTCGGCGCCGACGCCGCCGACGATCAGCTTGTCGCCGTCGCCGGCCACGATGGCGTCGTCGCCGCCGCTGGTGTTGTTGTCCATCGTGGCGTCGACCGCCAGGACCTTGCCCTCGGCATCGAAGCTCACGCTGCCGTTATCGCCCAGCAGGACATCGCGGCCCTTGCCGGTGCGGATGCTGTCGGCGCCGGAGCCGCCGATGACCAGGTGGTCGCCGTCGCCCAGCACGATGCGGTCGTCGCTGACGATGTTGGCAACTGCGGCCACGCCGGCCACCGCAAGCACCCGTGAGCCGTCCGCAGCGAGCGTGATGCTGCCGCTGTCGCCCAGCACCAGCATGCTGGCGTCGCCGCCCGTGATGGCATCGCTGCCGGCGCCGCCGATGATCAGCTTGCGTCCGTTGCCGGCCACGATGGTGTCGTTGCCGCCGCTGCTGTCGCTGCTGGCAACACGCACCACGCCGCCGTTCGACAGCAGGTGGTTGGTACCGGCCAGCTGCACGATGTCGCCGTGGTCGCCAATCAGGATGTCGTTGCCCGCGCCGCCATCGAGGACGTCGTCGCCAACGGCGAGCGCATCGCCGGTGCCGGCCAGCGTACCCGGGACCGCCGCGTTCACGACCGTCATCAGGCCTGGGCCGGCCATCGACAGGCGCTGCGACAAATCGATGTTGATACCGCCGTCGCCGTACACGTGGTCGTCGCCGGCGCCGGCCTCGATGGTGTCGTTCCCCGAACCGCCCGCCAGCACGTCGTCGTAGGCGCTGCCGTAGATCGTGTCGTCGCCGGCGCCGCCGTAGGCCGTCACGCCGCCGCTCGCGCCGCGGGCGTCGATCGTGTCCTTGCCCGGGTTGGTAAAGGCCAGCCCATTGCCCGTGTGCCGCTCGGCCGAGGCATCGTAGTAGCTGCCGTCCTGGCTGCTGTCGCCGAACAGGACCAGGGGCGCGTCCGCGCCGCCGCCGCCCGTGACCACCAGGGTGTCGTCGCCGCCGCCGCCCTGCACCACCGTCAGCGTGTCGCGCACGGTGCCGGTGATGGTCAACTTGTCGTTGCCCTGGCCGAGCAGCACGTCGACCACTTCCACGCCGTGGAAGGTGATGCCGCCGTCGAACTGGCGCAGGTCTGGCTTGGCGCTGCTGCCCATGTCGAGCGCCAGCGCGCCGCCCATGCCCAGTCCCGACAGATTGCCGTACTCGCGCAGGTCGACGTCGCCGCTGGCGATGCCGCCCAGCGCCGCCACGCCCGAGGCCACGCTGGCGTGTCCCAGCACGCCGACGTCGTCACCCAGGCTGCCGTCGTTGTGCACGACCAGCGTATCGGTATTGCGCTCTTCCTGCGACGGCCTGCCGGCAGGCGTCAGGGCGCCGTCGGTTTCGCCCGGCAGCATGACCGCCTTTTGCAGGCTGCGATCGAGCTTGCCGGTAACGCTGCCTTCGATGAACAGCGGCCCGGCGATCGCGCCCAGCGTATGCGGCTGGTTGCCGAAGGGCTGCGCCCCCGCCGCGACCACGGCCTTGGTAACGTCGCCGCCGATATCGAAGCGGTCGTTGCCCAGGCCGCCGATCAGGCTCGTCACGACGCCGGCTGCGGTCGACAGCACGAAGAACTGGTCGTCGCCCTCGAGGCCGTCGACTTCGAGTTTTTCGGCATTCGCGATGTCCACGCTCAGGCCCGCGCCCTGCACGCCGCGCTCGGTGATGACGAAGGTGTCGTTGGCCTCGGTGCCCAGCACGACCACGGTATCGGCACCGGCGCCGCCGTCGATGCTGACCGGTGCGTTGATGCTGTACTCGATGTGGTCGTCGCCGGCGCCCGCGCCCAGCGTGGTGTCGCTGACCGAGAGCGCGCCGGTGTCCTTGCGCACAAAGGCGCGCACGATGAACTCGTCGTTGCCGTCGTCGCCCAGCAGCTGCAGCGCGGCCTGGTTGCTGTACACCGCGAAGCGGTCGTCGCCGTCGCCGCCCACCACCGTGGTGGCATGGCTGATGCCCTGGCTCAGGAAGCCGACCGAGGTTTCGACGGTCTTCACTTCGTCGCCCGGCGCCACCTGCGGACCGACGCGGTCCTGGCCGAACACTTGGCCGATCTGGAAGCTGTCGCTGCCAGCGCCGCCGTCGAGCGTGGTCAGGGTGGCGTTGTCGTCGACGTAGAAGGCGTCGTCGCCGGCGCCGCTGCTGACCTTCAGCCCGCCGTTGGCGCTGGCGTTGTAGTTGATGCGCTCGACCCGGTCCGAGCCGGCCTGCAGCAGCGCCACGAAGTGGGCGCGCAGCAGGAAGGTATCGGCCGCGTCTGTGCCGTTGATCAGCAGGCGGTTCGAATCGGCGGCATCGGTGCCGCTGTCGTCGACGTTGATGATGTAGTCGGAGGCGCCATTGACGTTGACAGTCACGGTATCGCTGCCGGCGCCGCCGTCGATCCAGACCTGGTCGCGCACGCCGTCCTGCACGCCGTCCAGCGTATTCAAGGCGCTGACCTCGATGCAGTCGTTGCCGGCCCCGCCGCGCAGGGTCACCGCGCCGGAAATCGCCAGGCCGGGCTGCAGCTTGATGGTGTCCTTGCCGGCGCCGCCGTCGACGCTCACCTGCTGTGCATGCAGGCTGCCCGACAACACGACCGTGTCGTCCTGCGCCTCGCCGCGGATGTCGATGCGGGTGCCCGCCGCCAGACTGCCGGCGACGGTGATGGTGCTGCCCGCGGCGTCCACGTTGGCGTGGCCGAGAGGCGCCGCGTTGCCGAACTCGTCGCCCTGGTAATCGCCTTCGAGGACGATGGCGCCGGCGGCGCGCACCTGCGCACCCGCTTCCACCGTCAGGTCGTCGCCGGCCAGCAGACGCACGTCGCCTCCCGTGCTGGCGATCGTCACGCCGGCCTTGACCACGAGATGGTCATCCGGCGCGTCCTTGTCGTGCGACACCAGCACGATGTTGCCGGCCGCCTGCAGGTCTTGCGCAATCGTCAGCGGGCTCATGGCCGCCATGCGGATGTCGCCGCCGGCCACCATGGCCGCGCCGCTGCTGCCGTCGACCCGCTCCAAATTGACCGCGCCGGTGTTGATGATCCAGGTGCTGCCCAGCGTCGACTGGCCCTGCAGGGTGCCGAGCCTGGTGCGCAGCTCGTTGCCGGCCGCGCCGATGTCGTTCTTCGCGAACAGCGAGGCCTTGCCGCCGGTGACGTTGTCGGCCGACAGGCCGGCATTCACGATGCTGCCGTCCGGCGCGGCGATGAACGCCGTGTAGCCGGCGGCGGTGCTGACCTGGTCGATGCGCAGGTCGCCGCGCACTTCGATCAGGTTGGCGTTCAGTCCGCTGGCCACGCGCAGGGCGCCGCCTTGCGTGTCGATATCGAGGTCGTTGCCGGCCACGCCGACGCCACCGAGGTCGGCGGTCAGCGAGATCGACTTGCCCACGACATCGATGCCGGGCAGCGAGTCCAGCCCGCTGTTGTCGCGCGCCGCGCTGGCGGCGTCGCGGATCGACATCTGGGCGCGCAGGCTGACGTCGCCCGCCGCCGACACGATGCCGTCGACCGCCAGGTCGCCCAGCGTTTCGTGCAGGTGGATGTCGCCGCCTGCAGTGGCGTGCACGCTGCCGCCCGCGGCGGCGTCGATCTCCAGCGCATTCGC